>ERZ780226.2503-NODE-2503-length-12477-cov-10.203188_pt1 | contig 12477 bp, 22 predicted proteins | sample MGYA00511165_ERZ780226 | MGnify/ENA primary metagenome ERZ780226 (study PRJEB29588, sample SAMEA2152373) | human gut metagenome | biome: human gut; feature: human-associated habitat; material: faeces | place: Denmark | collected 2008/2010 ...
ACATTATCTCAACTTTGGACAGGCTATGCCATTTGCGAGTTATTTACCTTATACATCCATTTTCTCCTCTTTCCGGGCGAACCGGAAAAAAGAGATGTACTGTTGTGTCCGTTACAATAAACAAAACGCACGAAAAGACTCCGTTTTACCGGTTATCTTTTCATGCGTCCGCGGTGGGTCATGCCCCCATATCATGAAGCCCTCATTTAGTTGTAATTATGCGTGTCATGCACGCTTGATTTCGTCCTGTTTGCTAAAGCTTATAAGTAGCACTTTCCGAGAGCATCCGTTCTCTCGAGGATCTGCCCCTCTGTAAAATTCTTGAGGGTCACTACTCTGGTACATTTGTGAGTATGGCATTTTATCATGATGCCATTCATGGCCGGAGCCGTCCTGTCTCCGGTCAGTGCATATGAGATCCGCATAGATTTCTTGCACTTCTTACAGTAAAAATCAATCGCCTGCAATTGGCTCTTCACCTCCGATTCACTAAAATGATCTGAAGTCTGAAAAGGAAAGGGAAAGTCACCTTTACAGATTACTGCGAAACGTTGATTAGTCGATCCGCAAAGCGAGCTGACTATAATACCCCGAGGTCCGGGCAGCTCACTGAAAACCTCTCTATTCAGTTGTGCTTCCTGCGCAGAAAGAAGATCTTTCATATCCCCCTAGGCTGCCTTCCAAATTTTGAATATCTTCCTCAGAAAACGCGGAAGCGGACTGAAGAGCCATCTGTCCCTGCAATCCGCTGTCCATACTAAGTGTAAGATCTGATATATTCTGTGCAGAGAAGATTATCTTCTGTTCAATGGCCTTCCTCGCAATCCGGTTAACCGCATCTTCATGATGAAATGCAAGTTCCAGCATAACTTCTGCAACTTCATCCGCTGGCCCCAATGACTCTACGGAATAAAGTTTATTTGTTTGTGTGTTTTCCGACCAATCATAGAACTTGTCGTAGTATTCTTCCCAGGTCGCCAGCATTCCCTCACTCTTTCAGCGGTTCCGTTCGTTCATAGAGCTCTGCAAAAAGCTCTGCCAGAAATTGTGCGCTAAAAGCCATGGAGTCTTTCTCATAAGAGTAGCGAAACTCTGTAAAAGCCTTTCCTAACTCTTTCAAATTCAATTCGAACATATCCCTTGTAATGTCTTTCTCAGGGTGGCACTTTATAATGTCCTTCTGCAACTCTTCCGGCAGTAATGTAAAAAGCTCGAATAAATCATGTTTCTTTATAAATGTTTTGGAATCTGCATGTATGCAAAATAAGTAGTATTTAAAAAACAGTTCACACGAAAATGCAACATTGGTATACCAAGCCATGCAATGTTCCGACACAATCAGGTCTTGATTTCGGATACATAAAAATGAAAAATGCATTGCTTGTTTATAGCACGCTCTCGCATATTTATCGTAATCTTCACTTGTTTCAAGCTTCCTTTTAGGATTCTTGTCTAATTGAAAATATGCCATGTTCCTCCAAAAACTATCTAATTGATCTTGTATACCTACACTTCGGATATCCGCTGCATCCGATAAATCGTCCATTCCGTCCATTCTTTTCGACTAACTTGCTACCACATTCCGGGCATACCGTAGGATCATAAGCCTTTTTCGGCATACTATCCTCGCTATGGTACGAAGGTTTTGCAGCCGGATTATTAGCTGAGCATTCCTTGCAAGTTCCAAGATTCAAATGACCCCCTATGGCACCACCATACGATGAAAACTCCGTGTCTTTAGCAATCTTGCCGCAATACTCACACTTAATCCATCTGTTCCCATAAGGATCCCTGACCTGCTTTTCTTGCTGATTCAGCTCTTCTTCGAGGTTTCTCTTAAATTCTTCGTCTCGACGGCGTTCTTCTTCCGCACGCTTCTCTTCCTCAAGCTTACGCCATTCTGCTTCCTCTAAACGGCGTTTCTCAGCTTCCTCTTGCCTCTTCTTTTGCTCTTCTCTCCATTGTTCCGCTTCAAGCTGTTGCTGCCTTACACGCTCAGCACGTTGTTTTTCTGCTTCTTCCCTTCTTTTCCTTTCTGACTCAATACCTTCCACGAATTGTTTCTTTGCAGTTTCAAGAAGATCAATTAAGCGCTTATCATGAACGGCAATACTTCCATCTGACATGATTCTGTATTCGCCTAATGAAGCATCATAAAGAGTAGTCTCTATCCAAAGACCATCTATATCCTTTTCGTAGAAAACAGCACGAAGCGTTGCTTTCGTATAGTCGGATTCTTCTATCCCTAACAATAGACAATATAACATACCTATTTTGAAAAAAGAATACTCAAAACCTACCACTTTCCTACCAAAAACCTACCGAAAACCTACTTTTTTAAAAAATTTGTACTTGTCAAAAAAAGTGGACTCTTTTTTGATATAAGTAGACTCCATTTTTACAGAAGTAGACTTTTCTTTCTAAAAAGATTAGCGGCATGGAATTATAGCTCCTTGCCAGCTTTTTTCTTCTGTACAAACTTAGGCGTCTCACTCAGTACTCTTTTTGAAAAGATATCCTTCTTTTCCAACTCGACAAACATATACCTGCATTAGAACTGAGTCACGTTCTTCTTGCAAAACTCTTGTATTTGTATTTCAAGCCTCGAAAAATTCTTGGGACCCGTAGGAATCTTTACACCCTTAATATCGAATACTTCTGTATCCCACTCAATCCGAACATGCTTGTATCTTTTTCTTAATCGGCGACAAATTCTCGTCCCCAAATCTATAGGATTAAGCGCATGACATACTCCATTTTCATCTTTATAAAAAAACATCCAGCGAATGCCGTCTGTTACGATCACTTTATTTAAGCCTCGCAGATGAATACCAACTTGTTTCTTAATGTCCTTACAATGTTTATCATCGTCTTCATAGGGATACCCAATATTATCTCTGCTTAGCATGTGATTGTTAATGAAGTCAACCATATCTGATACCTTATTCTCAAATATTATTTTTCTCTCCTCGCCTTCTTCGTAACCAGGAGCAATCCAGAATTCATTATCTGAAAGTGGAGTTTTAATTTCGACAGTTGCTATATAATCTGTTTTTCCATCGTCATTAATCCATTTCCACCCTTTAGCCACACACAAGTCAGGAGTTTCTATGAATCGAAGGGTTTTTCCGTCTTTGTCGTGTGATCCGTATTCTCCACAATACTTACCATAATCGTGGGCCTTTCCGGAGACCTTAATATCAACCGGAACAATCTCATAATCTGCTAAAACTCGTTGTAAAAAAGGGCTGATTATATAATCCTGGAACATGCGCTCTCGGGAATCGGCCTTCAAAAGGTCGTCTATTTTCTTTGTATACTCCAGTCCCGTATCATCCTTGGACAATTGCTTCATATACTTATACCTCGCATATTAATTTTTATCACATAATTTACCACTCCGTGCAAACCTCATCTGTATTTATTTTGGAAACAAATAATCTTGTGTGTTTGTCAGTAAACGTCAACTCGTTTTTGAGCCTAATTCCATTCCTCGTCATCTGTGGTAATCTCATCTTCTGCTGTCATTCTGCCAATTGTTTTAAGGCAAATATACTCATCCTGGTTTAATTCTATTATATTTGGAACTTCCCCTTTTTCAACATAAATACAACCATTTGGGAATAGAATATACACGGTTTCATACACATCTTGATTTTTCACAATTGTTTCTAAGGAATCGCTTATCTTTTCAAACCACTCCTGAAGAGGACGATCCTCCTTTACAAGCGCTAACTCAGGCGTTCGATTATTTATTTCATATCCTTTGGCTTTATCTACTTTTTCACAAATACGCTTCTCTAACAGTTCATAATCAGATTCGAAGTTATATCCTCCACCGCTATACATACTTGTGGCATTTAGAGTTTCAATACTTCTCAACGCATTCCCGGTTCCTTCGATTGTTTTAATTCGCCGTTCATCACCGTCCGCAATATATTTGGCAAACTCTTTACTAGCCTGCATATCCTTATATGTATCCAGCGCAGTCACCTCAACAAATACATTTCCCCCTTGCAAATCAGGCCTATCTCCATGAAGTAGATCTTTGTACTTACTAGGGAACATGTACTTTAAAAAAGCTAATACAAAATATTCCTGCGAAAGTTTGAGTTTCTTTTCATCAATATAACTATTTACTCGTATATTTTTGACTCTATGCGTATTAAGCTTCACTGATTTATGTCTCCTTGGTTTTCCTTAATCCACCTGATAAACATACAATTTCTATAACATCATAAAATCACAGCATACCTATCTTTTCAAGCATTGAATTGCAAAAATCCTGAACAACAACTACTGCCATCAGTATAGCCATGATGCCTGCAAATATCAGTGAATAAAGGAAAAGATCTCCCCATCTATGGATAACGATGCTATAGATAATAGCTGCTCCGACTATTAAGGTAAGCAGTCCCACTGCCCATTCTGTCAGCTTCACCGAAGTCTCCAATGCCCATCTTATAAAGAACAGAATAAAAGCAAGCGGTAACAACAAAAGCTTTAGGAGTTTTCTTAATATGATCATATTAACCGATCCTCCCTTCTCGCAGCTCGTTCATCACCTTATAGGCAATCAATCGTAAAACATATTCCGGCATGGCTCTCCTGCCAAGTTCCCACTCCTGCATGGTCCGATAAGGTACGCCCAACCACACAGAAAAATCAGTCCTGCTCATACCGGACTTTTCCCTAATCATTCTGAAACAATAAGCCAGGCGACGACGCTCTGCATCCTTGTCGTTTTTGTCATACTTTTCTACTTCAATCTCGATTCCTTCGAGGTTATATATTTCCTTCTTCATAGGCACCTCCTCTATGTAGTCAATGCGTGTACTTCTGCTTTTTATTATATGTAGTCAGTGACTACATGTCAAGAAATATCCGACAAAACAGAAAAAGGAGCCGCTCTCGACTCCTTACTTCTGCTTTTTCGCTTATTATTTCCGCTTACCGCTTGTTTTTTCAAATCCAAGCGGAAAACCATGATCAACTCCCTGTTTCATCATTCTTTTTCTTCCATTCTTCCAATAACGAGAACAGCACCTTCTCCATCTGAGATCTGGTATAGAATGTCGGGAAGTATTCCAGAAGCTTCTTCTTTGTTATCGTGAGCTGCTGAAATCTGTTGCTCTCATCCTTGGGGGCATTCTCATTCAGGATCCGCATGAGTTCCATCTTGGAGATGGTTTCATTTTCCTTAAGATAATCTCTCAGTGCAAAGATCTGAAAGGTCTTGCAGATATCATTTTCAAGCATATACTCGTAAAGCATCTCCTGCACTTCGTGATCCAGAAAAGAAACTTCCACTGCAGTAGCAAGTGCCAAGGCCTTCTTATCTACCAGCTCCAAGATTGGAGGAATAAGTTCTACCAAGCGAAGATACCGGTGCAACTGTCCACGGCTTTCCCCGGCTCTCTCCGCCAGTTCATCATCCGCTCTGCCTTCCGGCAACTTCGTCCCAATTCGGGACGAAGTTAAATCACTTCGCTGACCTTGTCTGCGCATCGCATCATAACGCATCTTGTACGCAAAAGCCTTCTCACTTGGGAGAATCTCTTCTCTCTGCAAGTTAGAGTCCACCATAGCCAGGACAGCTTCATCATCATCGTACTTCTTTACGATCGCAGGGATCCTTTCCAATCCGATTTCCTTAACTGCAAATAACCGTCGGTGACCGGAGATCATTTCATAATCTCCGTCTTCAAGCGGTCTGACAGTAACCGGAACCAGCACACCATTTAACATGATGCTTTCTACAAGTTCGTGCATCTTCTCGTCATCCAAAACCTTGAAAGGATGATTCTTGAACGGCCGGATCTTTGCAACCTCGATCTCGTCACAACCGGCTACTGAAGGAACACAGAGTAATTCATCAATGAATGTCATTTTGATCTTCTGTCCAACTCTCTTAGCCACGATCCAACACCTCCTCCGTTAATGTCCGGTACGCATTAGCAGCCTTTCCTTTCGGATCATACTGATAAATGCTGGAACCTTCTGCACTGATCTCTGCCGCTCGAATCGAAAGAGGAATGCAGGTCTGAAACACGCCAACCTGATTCGAGTATGTATCTATGACAAGCTGTGAAATGTCCCTGGCATAATTTGTCCTGGCATCCACCATCGTAAGCAGTATCCCTTCGATCCGGAGATTCTTATTAAGTCTCCTCTGTACGTGACCGATGGTTTTGATGAGCTGCTCTAAACCTTTTACCGGAAGATATGCAGCCTGCACCGGGATCAGAACACTGTCCGCGCAAGCCAGGGCATTGATCGTAAGCATTCCGAGCGAAGGCATACAATTGATGATGATATACTTGTAGTCATATTCTGCTTTGAGATATTCCACAATACTCCGGAGCATGACTTCCCTGCTCATGACATTTACCAGATTGATCTCAAGAGCTGACAATTCGATATTGGCCGGAATCAGATCCACGCCTTCATCGTGCTGAATGATAGTCTGTGTGAGAGACAGTTTCTTCTCTTCCATCACTTCTGATAACAGAGTGGACAACGTATATTCCAGACTGTCCGGCTCCCTATATCCCAGGCTGATCGTCATGGAACCCTGGGGATCTCCGTCGATCAATAAAACCTTGTTGCCCTCTGCAGCCAGTCCGATCCCAAGATTTACAGCTGTGGTGGTCTTTCCGACACCGCCTTTTTGATTTGCAACTGCGATAACCTTACACATGATCTTTTCCCTCCTTAGTTACTTTCCGGATCGCCGTACATTACTTCAATGTACTCGTCCAGTTTTTCAGTATTCACAAGACAGATACGCTTGATGCGGTATACTGCCTTAGCCTCATTAGCAAGATCCATAAATGAATGGATTCCCATAGAATAAAGGATCGCGCCCTCATCATATCTGACCCATTTCTTCTTGCCGTTTTTGAACTGTGCCTTGTAATTATCCAATCGTTCCTGCTTACCGGGATCTTTTGATCTTCCTCTTTCCATATCACATTTCTCCTTCCGCGCCTTCGCAATTGTTTTCCAGATACTTGTCGATCAACTCCAGATCGATGACCACGTTCTTCTTAATACGGATATTCGCCCCTGCTTCTTTTGCCAGTTTCACGAATGAGTAATAGTTCATGGAATACATCCGTGCTCCCTGGGCATAGGAAACAAAGTTCCGCTTCTGCTCATCTATGAACCGGTCAAGATTCGGTCCTCTTCTTAATGTCCGAAGAAGTTCCTTTTTTCTTTCTTCTTCCCGCTCTTCCTTTGATCTTTTCGCCACGATCATGAGCCTCCTTTCTAATGAAAAAAGTTTGCAAGTTACCCCAATCACGAAAAAAGCACCTACTCTAGATTTCTCTAAAGTAAGTGCCTGTGAAACCATCCAAAAGCTGTCCTCTGGATAATTTACCTGTTCAATTTACAGCCAAATCCGTGCTCTACATCACGTTTCGTGACGATGCACGAAGCATTTTTCCACTCTTACATGAGGCTTCAAGAGACCTCACTTTTCGGCTCAGAAAACACGACTTTTTGCGTCTACATGCCGTTGTCCATACTTGTCCGTAGTGTGACGAAGCGTGACAAGGAATGACAAGGAGCGACGAAATTATAGCGATTTCATCGTTGGGAACATATGTTCGAAGACGCCTGTTCACATCCATAGAAAGCCATTGATAAATCTACTCGTCCGTTGAGCTCTCTTCCAAGAATACCATCCTTGTCCATTGAGCATCACAATTTATGCGTCAAGAGTGTATCACATGTATTTCAATGATAGTCTCATTGGATTTACTCCAAGAGTATGCGTACGCATCCATCTGAAGACTAATCAGTACAATTGACACGTCGTTTACTATCAATACATAATAAAATCTTTATTCTTTTTTATTCAATTGTCAAAAAATCTTACCCTGAAGATTGGCCATAACTTCCTGCTTTTTCTCCTGAGTTGCTTCTGCATAAATGTCCATCGTAGTAGTAATATCTGCATGTCCCATGATGTCCTGAATAACCTTAAGATTTGATTCATTCTCACAAAATCTTGTACAGAATGTATGTCTTAGATTATGTGCGCTAAAGCGGGGCATAAGAACTGGATCTCTCTTTTCCTTTTTAGCTAAATCAGTTTCTTCCTTATTATATGCTTCGATTGCTCTACGAATTGCATTGTTCACTGCACTCGCCTGATACAGAGTACCATGTGCGGTAGAAAAAATAAAGCCTGAATATCCATCAATTTCTTCCTGACAAAAACCAAGGCACTTCTGAATCTCATACTCTGTAAGAAATGCATCAAACACTTCATCAAGTACAGGAATCTTTCTCTCACCTGCGGCCGTCTTCGTAGATTGAATATGTCTTTCACATTTACGTTCCTTGCCAACCGGTCTGTCAGTCAGATTGTGATCAACCGTGATTACACGATTCTCAAAGTCTACATCTTCCCATCTAAGTCCCAAGCATTCTCCAATACGCATCCCGGTACCAAGTAAAACTATAATCACAGGAACCCAGCCCTTGAACTCATTACTATTTTGAATGAATTCCATAAATGCCTTCTGCTGAGGAATAGTCAGTGCATGTCTCTTCGGCTTCTCCCAATATCTTCCACGCCTAATCTCTGTCATAACCCCTTCGGACGGATTCTTCTTCAAGATTTCATCTCGAACTGCCATCTGAAGTGCCGGATGAATCTGCGTGTTAATATTATCCAAGGTGTTAGCCTTGACTTTTTTCTGTTCGATAAGTTCATAGTAGAACTTCTTCACATCTGTAAAATGAATATCGCCTATCTTCATTTTGCCAAATCCATCTCGCACAAAGTGATCATATGTGTAGATGTAATTGGACTTTGTGGTTTCCTTCAGATTATACTTCTGGCCAATGTATCTGTCATACAAATCATTAAGTGTCAGCCTGTGGGCCTCATCAGGAGAAACCCCATAATCAAGATCCTGTCTGATTTCTCTCTCCCTGGCTCTTAGCTCAACCAGCGACTTCTCATAAACTGTATGTCCTTTACCTCGTCTGTCTGTATAGGAATAAGAATATCTCCCATCCTTTCTCTGACATTCACCAACCTTTAAGGCATAGCCTTTGCTATCCTTACGCTTTGTACTTGCCATTATCTCACCTCCAATTATAAGGTGAGGAACAGCTTATTTCTCTTCGTCTCGTTCAAACAGTTCCTTCACTGCTTTTCGTAAGACATTTGCTTTGGTTAGATTATGCTTTTCGGCATAAGCTTCAAATTGTAAAAGCTCCTCGTAAGATAGTCTCATACTTACCTTATTAATTTTTGGATCGTCTAGCTTCTTTCTTCCTGAGCCTTCTCTTCTTGGCATATATATACCTCACTTATACCTTTATAATTAAATTGCATCATCTTATACCTATTATAATCTTATGGGTGCCGTTTTTCAAGTGGCATTTTATGATTATTTCAAGAAATACGCTGTTCCTCAATATCATTAAATAGGATCATCTCTAAAGTTTTCCAGATACTGATCTACAAGCTCCGTGTTAACCAAAACTCTACGCTTTATGTGATAAACCGCACCAGCTTCCTTTGCAATTTCCTGAAATGTATGAAGCCCTACTGAATACAGTTCCTTTCCCTCATCATAACTTACGAATTTCTTTTGTCCTGTCTTTACCATCTTCTCTAAAGTTTCAATATTTATTTCTTTTCTTTTATTAGGCATCCCACTTGTCCTCCTCACAATTCATTTCAATGCAATCGATAACCTCTAAAGAAATCTCTTCTCCAAGAGCCTTAAGTCTTCTCTTTGTAAAATCGTAAGACATTCCTGTCTCTGCAGCGATTTTCTTAATATACATATTCTTTACAAGTGATGCCTTTAAAATCTGACAATCCAGTTCCTCAAGGTCCTCCACCATTTCCTCCAAAAGTTCGTAATCCATCTTCATAATACTGATAATACGAATCTGTCTTTCATATTTCTCTGCATTATCTACACCCTTAAGCTGACCATTTGAAACTTCGCCAGTCTTAAACGCCTCCTCAAGCATTACATTATCAATAGCCTCATCTTCTGTTGGACTACTGATTGAAGAGGTCTGTACTCTTACTCCCAGTTCAGCTCGATTATGACTTCTGTTAAATTCCTTCTCAGATTTGATTCTGTACCAGGTTTTCTTTTCTTCCCTGCGGATCATCTTACACACGCCTTAATCCGGAACATAATATTGTCATTGCTTCTATGTAATCGGGTTCTTTGTCTATTCTTTCATTTTGAATCGAATTCTCTTGGTTTGTAATTTCACAAATAGTTTTTCTCGCATGAATCATACCATCAGTTTTCTTCTTTACCCCCTGCTCATTGTTGTCTGCAGATGAAATCTGAGTGCTGTGCGTTGTAACGGTATAATTTTGTATATCTCCATTTTCATCAAGTTCAATCAGATAACTTCCTGTCTGCAATGCCATTTTTGCCTGTGCATAGCTCTCTCCATTAGCCACACCTATTGCCATGTCAGCACAATCATAGTTTTTCTTCCAATTACTGACTTTCTCCATAATTTTGGATGCAAAATCACTATCTTCCTCCATTTTCTTTTGCAAACTTTCCGGCATGAGAATTGTTATTTGTGAATCTCCAATGCTTTTTGCACCTTTTTGCGCATAATCTGACCATTCAGAAATATCTTTCCCCTTAGCTTCCCAATTGTTTAAGCTCTCTGCTGTTGCTGCTTCCTCAAAATATTTCCAGAATGGAAAATCATATCTATTCCAATTCTCTTTTGGCACATTACAATCTCCGGTTTTAATCTGTAAATGATAGCCTGCAAAAGCTGTTAAACTTCCAATATCCATTTTGTGTCAACTCCTTTCATTTTGCAGCATTATTGATAATGTAAACACTTTATTGTTTACCGACCAATCCACCGCACCATGATATTTTCCCGCAGCATTTTTGATATTGGCAAGACCGATTCCATGCGCTTCCTTGTCTGCCTTATCCGTTGCCGGAAATTCAGACTGCCGCTTTCGTATTACATTTCCGTCAAAACTGTTTGTTATTTCTATAAAAATCATCTTCCCTTTCCGGAAAGAAGATAGCCGGATAAAAGTTTCTGCATCAGATTCTTTTCCCTTTAACTTCCTGCACGCTTCGATTGCATTGTCCAGTGCATTGCCCAAAATAATCCCTATGTCATAGCTTTGAATGAGCAAGTTATCCGGAAACAGCAGCCTGTCTGCATCCATCTGCATGTCAGGTATTGTCCTTACTGCTTCGTGATACTTCATATTAAGCAGGGTATCAACAACGGTATTCCCTGTTCTAAATTGAAATTCCAACGACCAATCATAAATGAAATAAGACTCGCTATTATCTGGTTGGCTAAACCTTGGATAAACCGGAATCCCACCGGCTTGACTACACACCCTTAGCTGGGCGCACAACTGGAATTTGTAAATATCATTTTACATTTTTATATGAAATCACAATATGACTTGGTGCAAATAATACTGATGCAATAATCAATAGCACTGACCTACTCATAATCCCACTAAATAAGAACAACATTGAAGGAATAATAGAAAGTGCTAATGCTCTGAAAACGCTGTTTTTCTTAAAACATATAATCCAAATAGCACAATAAAGCATTACCAATATGGTATCTACAATCAGATATAGTGCAAATGCTTCGTCAGACCACCACCCGAACCAAGTTCCCGGAATATTGATTATCATGAATCCGAAACAACCCAATCTCCCTACTTGTTCTGTGACCTCAACATATTTATTGTTCCACTTATTATCAAATCCCTCTTTGCACTTAATCGCAAATACAACATTGGGTATCATAATGACTGCAATAAAAATCAGCCCAAAAACATTAAACCATTCCATATTATCTACCATCACAAACTTCGATTTTCTCAATTCTCCAAACTTGAAATTGGCTATTTCGTTGCAACAATACTTATCCAATAATACCGCCTCCGCAACCAACATCCAGTACCGCAGCGTCCGGATTCACTGAGATATTTGAGAATCCCCATTGTGATAACTTGGCGTGACCGATGTTCATCATCTTCGTCATCAATTTTCCGCCGAAGCCTTGTGGCTTACGAGTATTTTCAAAGAAGTTCATTGCATTATTGCTCCTCTTTAAATTCAAATAAACGCGTGCTTTTATAGCTCGCCTCGCAAACGTGCTTCTATATCAGATGCCGTGTATAACACATCCGTTACAATTACCCTTTCGTCACGGATTGTGTAAAACACTGAATAATTATCGACGAGCATTCTACGCAACTCCATTCTCTTTTCCGGCTCAGAATCCATAATCCTAAATCGTTCCGGGAAAGTGTCTAATGTAAGTATTTCATCAGCAATGCGATTATATTGCCCCATTGCATTATCCGGAGCAAGCAAATCTATAGCAATATAATTGTATATATCTTCCATATCCTGCAAAGCTTCTTTTGTAATCTCTACCTTATATTGCTTCATTAATGCCTCTCTCTAA
>ERZ780226.2504-NODE-2504-length-12477-cov-6.008936_pt1 | contig 12477 bp, 9 predicted proteins | sample MGYA00511165_ERZ780226 | MGnify/ENA primary metagenome ERZ780226 (study PRJEB29588, sample SAMEA2152373) | human gut metagenome | biome: human gut; feature: human-associated habitat; material: faeces | place: Denmark | collected 2008/2010 ...
GGTAGGGAGAAAAGAAAGAGAAAGAGAAAGAGAAAGAGAAAGTGAGGGAGGAAAGGGTTGGGAGAAAGGAAAGAGAAATGTCAATTTCCTGAGGCTTCCAGAATTCGGACGGCTTCCTTCGCGTCAGACACACGGTAGAACACGGGGTAGGGGACATCCTTTTCGTTTTCGGTGACGAAGAGCCCTGTGAGACCGAGCGGGCGGAGCTTGGAGGGCTTGGCCGTCTTGTCCGTGCCGATGATGAGCGTGGAAACGCCGCCGTCCTCGTCAATGACCTGCACGGGCGCGGCCTTGGAACGCGGGATGGAGAAGTTGGTCGAGGTGGAGGAGACGATCACGCGCTCGGTCGTGATGGCGTACTCGACCTTGCGGAGACGCTTGAGCGTGGTGACGGGATCAAGGAAGATGATCCCGGCGACCAGAACGAAAACGAGAGTCACAACGGAAAAAACGTTCGTCCCGGCACGGATGCAGGCACGGACATAAAGGAACATCAGTACCGCGAACACAGCGCCGACGATGATGAACCAGCGCGTGTTCCGCTGTTTGTTTTTCTCATCCATGAGCTTTCCGGGATTGGACATCGACGACCAGAGGATCTGTTCGCCGGGACGGAGCAGTTTGGTGACGGTATCCTGATTCATAGCGGTTCCTCCTGTGTTATTTACTGGTAACAGCATACTACGGAGAAACATAAATGTGGATAAAGAAAAAAATGCGGCGTGTCAAGACCGCGTAAATTAAGAAAATGTAAATGGGCTTCAGACCGCGGTCCGAAGCCCATTTAGGATCTATTAAAGAATACTCAGATACGCTTCCACTTCATGCCCTGCGGGGTATCTTCTACGAGAATGCCCTGCGCTTTGAGCTCGTCGCGGATGCGGTCAGACTCCGCCCAGTTTTTTGCTTTGCGGGCGTCCTTGCGGGCGTTGAAGAGCGCTTCCTGTTCGGGCGTGAGCGCATCCTTCTTCTCGGAGAACGGAATGCCGAGCACATCCGAAAGCTCCAGATACAGCGCGCGGCAGCCCTCGGCGAGCGCTTTCGTCGGGTGGGCGTTCGGCGAAACGGCGGAGTTGATCTCGCGGACCAGCTCAAAAATCGCGGAAATGGCATCGGCGGTGTTGAAATCATCGTCCATCGCGTCGCAGAACTTCTGGCGGTAAACGCCGAGCGAGGCAAGCGTTTCGGCCTCGGCCGCGGTCATTTCGCCGTCCGCACCGTTCTGGCAGAAGAAGTCCAGATTGTCCTTCGCCGTGGAAAGACGCTCAAGCGCGGCCTTCGCCTGCATGAGGATCTCGCCGGAGTAATTCAGCGGGCTGCGGTAGTGGCTCATAAGAATGAACATGCGGATGCAGTCATAGCCGTAAACCTCGGCGGCCTCGCGCACGGTGAAGAAATTGCCGAGCGACTTGGACATCTTGCGGTTATCCACGTTGATGAAGCCGTTGTGCATCCAGTAGTTGACAAACTTGCAGCCGTTCGCGGCCTCAGACTGGGCGATCTCGTTTTCGTGGTGCGGGAACGTCAGGTCGCTGCCGCCGCAGTGAATGTCGATCGTTTTGCCGAGATAGCGGTTGGACATGGCCGAGCACTCAATGTGCCAGCCGGGACGGCCCGCGCCCCAGGGGGAATTCCAGCTCGGCTCGCCGGGCTTCGCGGCCTTCCAGAGCGCAAAGTCCAGCGGATTTTCCTTTACATCGTTCACGTCGATGCGTGCGCCGGACTGCAGATCCTCGATCGGCTGGTGGGAGAGCTTGCCGTATCCGGCAAACTTGAGCGTGCGGTAGTACACGTCGCCGTTGACCTCGTAGGCATAGCCCTTTTCGACCAGAGTCTTGATGATCTTGATGATCGGCCCGATGTTCTCGGTCGCCTTGGGATGCACCGTCGCCGGGCGGACGCCGAGCGCCGTCACGTCCTTCCAGTACTCCGCGATATACTTTTCGGCGATCTGATCGGAGGTGACACCCTCCTCGTTCGCGCGCTTGATGATCTTGTCATCCACATCGGTAAAGTTCTGTACGAACGTCACCTCGTACCCGCGGTACTCGAGATACCGGCGCAGCACGTCAAAGATCACGATCGGGCGGGCGTTGCCCACATGGATGTAGTTGTAGACCGTCGGGCCGCAGGCGTACATCTTCACCTTTCCCGGCTCGATGGGCTGGAAATCCTCCAGCTGCATGTCCATATCGTTGAATATTTTCATTGTATTTCCTCCCCAACGGGTGATATCTCAAATTTGTTCGCCGATGAGCTCTCCGTCATCGACGGAATCGATGCGCACGCGCACCATGTCGCCGGGCGCAGCGTCGCCGGAGAAAATCACGCGGCTGTCAATGTCCGGGGAATCGTACTCGCTGCGGCCCCACGGCGTGCCGTCCGGCTCTCTGCCCATAACGAGCACATCAAGCTCCCGGCCGATAAACGTCTCGGCAAAGCCGTCCATGATCTCCGCCTGGATCTCCATGCAGAGCTCGGCGCGGCGCTGCGCCTCCTCGGTCGAACATCGGTCGGGCATGAGAGCGGCGGGCGTTCCCTCCTCGGGGGAGTAGGGGAATACGCCGGCGCGCTCGATCTTCGCCTCGCGGAGAAAATCGCACAGCTCTTCAAATTCCGCTTCGCCCTCGCCGGGGAGACCCGTGATGAGCGACGTGCGCAGTACCAGACCGGGGATCCGCTCGCGCAGCTTTTTGAAGAGCGCGTGGATCTCCTCGCCCGTGCCGCGGCGGTTCATGCGGCGGAGGATCGTATCGTTGATGTGCTGGATCGGGATATCAAGATACTTGACGATCTTATCCTCGGATGCGATCTCGTCGATGAGCTCGTCGTCGATGAGCTCGGGGTAGAGATAGTGCAGACGCACCCAGCGGAAATCAAGTTTACATAATTCTTTCAACAGCTCCGTCAGGCAAACCTTGCCGTAAAGGTCGATGCCGTAGCGCGTGATATCCTGCGCAACGATGATGAGCTCCTTTACGCCGGAGGCGGCGAGAAGACGGGCCTCTTCCAGAATGCTCTCCTTCGTGCGGCTGCGGAACTTGCCGCGCAGCGACGGGATAACGCAGTAGGCGCAGCGGTTGTCGCAGCCCTCGGCAATGCGGAGATACGCCCAGTTCGGCCCGGTGGATACGGCGCGGGGCGTATCGTAGAGCGGCGCGCTGATCGCGCCGCGGCGCGTTGGCTTATCCCCGGCGAGCACGGCTTCCACAACGGATACGACCTCGCTGTAGCTGCCGGTGCCCATGATGCCGTCTACCTCCGGGAGCTCGGCGCGGATATCGTCGGCATAGCGTTGGGCAAGACAGCCGGAGACGATGATCTTGAGCTCCGGGTTTTCCTCGCGGTAGGAGGCGGTCTCAAGGATCTTTTCAATGGCCTCGGTCTTGGCCGATTCGATAAAGGCGCAGGTATTGATGATTACGGCGTCGGCTTTGGCAAGGTCGTCGGTAAAAGCATATCCGGCGTCCTGCAGCAGAGCCAGCATTTCCTCGCTGTTTACGAGGTTTTTCGGGCAGCCGAGAGAGATCATGGCCACCGTGGAGGAATTGTTCATGGTGTGTCCTTTCCGGATAAATAGCGTTCTGTTGCCGCGCGGATATCGTCCCAGGAGTAGCCGCGGCGGAGAAGATAGCCCTGCGCGCGCTGAAGACCTTCGGGGGAGACGTCGCCGCGCAGCTTTGCGCCGAGCAGCCGGTCAACGGTATCGTCCGTTTCCGGCAGCTCATCGAGCGCTGTGTCCCACAATTCGCGGTCAATGCCGCGGCGGTAAAGCTCATCGCAGATGCGGCGCTTACCGTAGCCCTTGGCGGCATAGTGCCGCACAACGAGACCGGCAAAGCGCTCGTCGTTCACAACGCCGAGACCGCACAGCCAATCGGCGACTTCCTCGGCGTCGGTGTTTGATATGCCCTTTTCCGTGAGCTTATCGAGCAGCATCTTTCGCGATACGTCGCGGCGTTCCAGAATTTTCAGCGCCCGCTGCCTGGCTTCGTCGTTCATCAGCCCTCAAAGTCGTCGGCGGAAATATCAATGGCGCGGCCCGCGGCAATGGCGGCCTTGCGCGCCTGCGGCGTGAGCAGCTTGTGAGCGTTGGCGCGGATGTCGGCTTCGATCTTGTCGGCGACCTCGGGGTTGGATTCAAGGTATTCCTTGACCTTGTCCTTGCCCTGAATGCGCTCGCCGTTCACGGTGAACCACGCGCCCGCTTTGTCGATGAGCTCAAGCTTCACGCCGAGATCGATGATCTCGCTGACCTTGGAAATGCCTTCGCCGTAGATGATGTCAAATTCGGCCTCCTTGAACGGGGGCGCGACCTTGTTCTTGATGACCTTGGCGCGGGTGCGGTTGCCCACCATTTCCGTGCCGGATTTGAGCGTTTCAATGCGGCGCATGTCGATGCGGACGCTTGAGAAGTATTTGAGCGCACGGCCGCCCGGCGTCGTTTCGGGGTTGCCGTACATAACGCCGATCTTCTCGCGCAGCTGGTTGATGAAGATGACGACGGTATTCGTCTTGGAGATGGCGCCCGCGAGCTTGCGCAGCGCCTGCGACATCAGCCGCGCCACCACGCCGACGCTGCTCTCGCCCATCTCGCCTTCAAGCTCGCTGCGGGGGAGGAGAGCGGCCACGGAGTCCACCACGACCACGTCCACCGCGCCGGAGCGCACGAGCGCTTCGGTAATGTCGAGCGCCTGCTCGCCGGTGTCCGGCTGGGAGATGAGAAGATTATCGATATCCACGCCGAGCGCGCGGGCATACGCAGGCTCGAGCGCGTGTTCCACGTCGATATACGCGGCCTCGCCGCCGCTCTTCTGGGCGCTGGCGACGATGTGCAGCGCGAGCGTCGTCTTGCCGCTGGATTCCGGCCCGTACACCTCCACGATGCGGCCGCGCGGCACGCCGCCGATGCCGAGCGCGAGATCAAGCGAAAGAGAGCCGGTGGGGATCGCCTCCACGTTCACGGCAATGTCATCGCCGAGACGCATGATCGCGCCCTTGCCGTAATTCTTTTCGATTTGAGCGAGCGCGGTCTCCAGCGCTTTTTTCTTGTCGGTCGCCACAGCGGCGGCCGGAGCGGCGGCCTTTTTCTTTTCTGCCATGATGCATCCCTCACATTTCTTCAGAATCGGTAGGAATCGGTTTCTTTTTCTGTGCGTAAATGACGCGCTCGGTGCCGAGCGTGTCGAGCGTGCAGCCGAGATTGTGGAATCCGGCCTCGAGAAGCAGCGCGCGCACATCCGCCGCCTGCCCCTCTCCGACTTCAAATATAATCCATCCGCCATCCTTTAAAACGGACTTCCAGTTTTGCAGGACGCTGCGGTAAAATACGAGACCGTCCTCGCCGCCGTCAAGCGCGAGCATGGGTTCCCAGTCGCGGACGGACGCGTCCAGCGCTTGGCACTCTTCCTCGGTGATGTACGGCGGATTGCACGCGATAAGATCAAAATTCTGCATCCGAAGCGGGGGCGGGGCGAGAGCGTCCGCCTCGAGCGCAACGGCGCGCGGATTGAGCCGGTGCAGGGAGATGTTCTTGCGTGTAACGGAAAGCGCCTCGGGACTTATATCGGCAAAAATGACGCGCGCCTTCGGGAGATTGACGCCCAGCGCGCAGCCGATGCACCCGCTGCCGCAGCAGAGATCGAGGATCCGCGGTTCGGGAACATCCTTCAGAATTTCCAGTGCCGTGAAAACGAGCGGCTCGGTATCCATGCGGGGAATGAGTACCGCGGGCGTTACGATCATTTCCAGCCCGAAAAACTCCCATTTTCCGGCGATATACGCCAGCGGCTCGCCGGAAAGACGCCGCTGCAAAAGCTTCTCCGCGGTCTTTTCCGCCTCGTCACCGGCGTACATATACATCCGTGCAATGAGCTGCGCGTCGGTATATCCGGCGCCCTGCGCGAGCAGACGCCGGGCTTCGAGCGCATATTCTTCCACGCCGGCCTCCTTGAGCGCGCGGCGCATGGCGAGATACAGCTCATTATAGGTCTTTGCCAATTCTAACCCCTCTTTTTTTTACCAGGCGTCCGAGCCTTTTTCTTCCGGGAGAACGAGCTTGAGCGACTCGATGGCGACTTCGAGCATGGAGTCGTCCGGCTCGGCGGTCGTCAGATGCTGCACGGCCTTGCCCGGCGCGGAGGCGATGCGGGCAAGCGCGCTGTCGCTCCGGCCTGCCCACTTGATGATCTCATAGCTGATCGAAACGACGACCGGCAGAAGCAGCAGATGCAGGCCCATGCGCGCGAGCGTTCCTTCGGTGCGCACGAAGGAGAAAACAAGAATGCTGATAAAAATCACGATGAAGAGAAAGCTCGTTCCGCACCGCGGATGGAAGCGCGACTGCATGCGCGCGTTCTCCACCGTGAGCGGAAGCCCCGCTTCGTAGCAGAAAATGGTTTTATGCTCCGCGCCGTGATACATCCACACGCGCTTCATATCCGGGATCATCGAGCAGAGCTTGAGATATCCGAGAAAGATCGCAAGGCGGAAAATACCCTCGGCAAGACCGCGCCATACGCCGAGCGGCACGAGCCGGTTCAAAAGACCCGCGAGAAACGTCGGCAGCAGGGCGAAAAGCCCGACGGAGAGCGCGATGCCGAGCACGACCGCGGTATAGAGAATAATCTTTTCCGCCGTCTCGTCCGAAAAATGCTTCTGGATCCAGAGATCAAATTTATCCGGCTCGCCCTGCTCGTCCTCCGGCTGCTGCTCGGCGGACCAGGTGATCGCCTTTACGCCGTTGACCATGGAGTCAAGAAAATTCACCACGCCGCGGATGAACGGATATCCCATCCACGGGTGCTTGTCCTTGCTGAGCTTGAGCGGATCAACGCGGGAGACAAGCGTACCGTCGCTCTTGCGGCAGACGATGGCCTGCCGGTCAACACCGCGCATGAGAATGCCCTCAATGAGCGCCTGCCCGCCGATGCTCGTCCGGAAGGGCGCGGGGGTCTTGGATTCCTGTGCCATAGAAAAACTCCTTATAGTTAAGATGCCTTGCGCGGCAGCGTCACCGTGACGCGCACGCCGCCGCCGGCGGCGTTGGCAATATCGAGCGTGCCGTTGTGCCGCGTGACGATCTCGTCGCACACGGCAAGGCCGATGCCGCTCCCGCGTTCCTTGGAGGAGCCCTTGAAGAATTTCTTCTTCACCTGCGGCAGCTCCGCCGGCGGAATGCCGGGGCCGTAGTCGCGGATGCATACGGAGACGGTCGCGTCGTCGTGCGTGATGTTCACGTCGATCTTTTTGCCGTTTTTGCCGTATTTGCAGGCGTTATCGAGAATGTTGAGGAACACCTGCGAGAGCCGCTCGGGGTCCCCGGGAATCTCCGGAAGGTCTTCCTCCGGCGAAACATAGGTCACGGCGAGATCTTCGTGGCGGAAAAGTTCATTATAGGTATAAAGGCAATCCTCGACCAGCGCCGGCAGCTCCACCGTGGAAACGTGCAGCGTAAACCGGCCGTCCTGAATGCGCGTGAATTCGAGCAGCTCCTCGACCATTTTGGTAAGGCGTCCCGCTTCGCGGGTGATGATCTCGATGCCGCGGCGCGAGTCGCCCCGGATGGCCTCGTCGTAGGCGAGCGTTTCCGCCCAGCCGGTGATGGCGGTGAGCGGCGTGCGCAGCTCGTGGGAAACGGAGGAGATGAACTCCGTCTGCACACGTTCTGCCTGCGAGAGCTTCTGCGACATATCGTTGATCGCGTCGGTCAGCTCTCCGATCTCGTCGTCGTGCGTTTTTTCCACCTGCGCGCCGTAGCTTCCTTCGGCGATGCGGCGGGCAACGCCCGTGAGCGAAGCGATCGGCTCGGTGATCGTGCGCAGAAAGTAAAGGTTCGAGAATACAACGATCGCGAGCACCACGAGCCCGATGCCGCCCGCGACGAGCGAGGAGGTGTTCACCGCGCGGTCGATGAGCTTGAGACTCGTGATATACCGCATCACGCCGACGACGCTCCCGCTGCCGGAAACGAGCGGCGCGGATACGGCGAGAACCTTTTCCCCCGTGGAGGCGCGCTTGCCCTGCCAGAAGCTGATCCTGCCGGAGTCGAGCGCGTTTTTGATATCATCCGAGCCGGGGATCGAACCGGCGGAAATGCCGGTGGAGGCGATCTCTACGCGTCCCTCGGTGTTGACGAACTGCAATTCGAGCGAATCCTTGTCGTCAAAATTCTCGGCATAGTTGAAGGCGCGCTGATAAAACTCCGCGTAGGTGCGGTCCACATAGGACGAAAGGAACGCCGAAGCGGTCTCCGCCTTTGCCTGCAGCGAGGCGCGCGTGGCGGAATAGTAATACGCCTGCAGCGAGAGCGTATACGCTGCGAGCGAAATAACGATCGCCAGCAGCACAAGACCGCTTCCGACGAACATACCGCGGGCGCGGATGGAGCGGAAATGGATATCGCGCAGGCGCGGCAGGCGCACCGGTTTCTTGGCGGCTGCGGCGTGGCGGCTTTTTTCTTTTTTTTTGAAAAGGTCAGCGAGCAGCTTCTTCATGGAATGCAGATCCTCCGAAGAGTCTTAAAGTCCCCACTTGTAGCCGTAGCCCCAGACGGTGGTGATGTAAGCGGGCATGGTGGGATCGTCCTCGATCTTGATGCGAAGACGCCGGATGTTCACGTCCACGATCTTCAGCTCACCGAAGTAGTCGCGGCCCCATACCTCGTTGAGGATATCCTCGCGGGAGAGCGCCTTGCCGGGATTGTCCATAAAGTATTTGATGATGGAAAACTCGATCTGCGTCAGACGCACGCGCTCGCCGTTTTTTTCCAGCGTGCGGTTGCGCGTATTGAGACGGAACGGCCCCTGCCGGATCTCCCCGGTATCCTCGGCGTCCTGCTCGCCGCCGGTGCGGCGGAAGAGCGCGTCGATGCGGGCGGTCAGCTCGGCGGGGGAGAAGGGCTTGGTGACATAGTCGTCCGCGCCGGTCATAAGACCGGTGACCTTGTCCATTTCCTGGCTGCGGGCGGTGAGCATGATGATGCCGATGCGCGTGTTGGACGCGCGGATACGGCGGCAGACCTCAAAGCCGTCGATATCCGGCAGCATAACGTCCAGCAGCGCCACGCGGATGTCCGGGTGGCGGCGGAGCTGCTCAAGCGCCATTTCGCCGCAGTCGGCCTCGATCGGCTCATAGCCGCTCCGGCGCAGATTGATGACGACAAAACTTCGGATGTTGGCCTCGTCTTCCAGAACCAGAACTTTCTTCATATCGGTTTCTTACCCTCCAACGACGGAGCCGGAGCTCCAGTCTGTATAAATCACATGAAATCGGCTGCGGATCGTGTTCTCGTCGGTCTTGCCGTCAAGAATTTTGGCGGCGTACACCGTCGTGCCTTCCTCCTGCAGAAGGAAGCGGTTATCGAGCCTGGCGCGCTCGTACCGGTTTTCGCCGGTGATGGCGTATACGGCGACATAGTCCTCAAGCGAGCCGTCCGAGCGCAGCCGCGAGAGAATGACCGCGCGCTCGCCGGAAACGCTGTCGTCCCGCCGCACCGTGAGCCCGACGTCCCAGCCGGACGGCAGCACAAGATACCAGTTGTCCGTAACGCAGTGGTAGGTTGTCATGATCGTGCTCGCGCGGCCCGAAGCGTCGTAGCGGAACCAGGCGATCGACCAGAAGACCTCGTCCCCGCGGCTGTAGAGCTGCTGCGGGTGCGGGATCTCGGTAGAGCCGTCGCCGTCGATGTCCTGCGCGTATACAAGACTGTAGGAGCGGCGCGTTTCGGAGATCTGCGTGGTGCGGTTCATGGTGAGATTGATGAGAGAACCGTCCCGGCAGACAAAGAGATCGGACACAAGATCGCCGGTCGTGAGCGTAGACTCCGCGAGCAGCGCGGGCGCGTCTCCCGCAAGCGTCACCATGCGCAGCCGCTGCAGCGCGGAGATACCGGCGCTGAGCGCCGCCGAGGTCGCCTGCGGTTCCTGCCCGAGCGGGAAGGTGTATTGATCGACAAGATAGGTCGTGCTGTTCGCCGCGTGCAGATTCAAAAGCTCGTCGCAGCCGTCGCGGTTGATGTCGCCGGTGACGAACTCGGCGCTGTCGGTGCTCAAAAGCACGTCGCCGGACCAGCCCGCGAGAGAATATACGCCCAGAACGGACAGACCCGAGGAGATCTGCCACGAAACGAGAAGCTCCTTCTGTCCGTCGCCGGTGAGATCGGCATAGTCGATCCGCCCGATGGACGAGCCTTCGCCGGAGATGGAGAGCGCGAGCCGGTGTTCGCCGTTTTCGGAATCGTAGATATTGATCTTGGGGTTCTTCGCAGCGTCGCGGAAGAAGGCGAGCGCCTCGTCGGCGCCGTCGCCGTCCACGTCGCTGAGCTGCACGCTCTGGCGGTAGCTGCCGTGGATCGGCGCGGCATATTCGCTGCCGGAGGCAAGCTCCTCATCGATGAGCGATTGGAGCTGCCGGTATTCCTCCGAGGCCATCGGAAGAGAGAAATATTGATCGATGTTGCCGGAATAGCAGCCGCTCAGACAGAAAAGCAGCGCAGCAAGCAGCAGAAAAGCCCCCGGCCGGACAAATCGTTTCATAGTCTATCTCCGTTTTTTCAGTGCATAAATAGGCAAAACTATATTACCATATCGACGCTAAAAATGGAATACCGGAAGCGGAATATTTTTTCTTGCCAACGGCACATTTCCGCGGTATAATGCCGCCATACGCCGGTGTGGTGGAATTGGCAGACGCCCGGGACTCAAAATCCCGTGTCCACAAGGACGTGCGGGTTCGACCCCCGCCACCGGCACCAAAAAACCAGCACCTCCGTCAGGAAGTGCTGGTTTTTGCATATTTAAAACGTTCAGACGGGCAGACACAGCTTGTGCCTGCCCGCCTGTATGGATTTTGAAATATCGCTTACGGCTTGGTGAGAATGGCGCTCACGTCGGTCATTTTTTCGCCGAGCGTGAACGTGACGGCCTTGCCGTCGTGGGTGAGCCGGTAGGCATCGCCGCTCTCGCCCTTGCCCAGCAGATCGGAGAGCAGGAACGCTGACGCTGCGCCCTTGGTGACAAAGACGATCTTTTCCACGCCCTGCGCCTTGAGAGTGCGGATGCCGCTGAGTCTGCCCGTGAGAATGGCGAGGTCCTCGTCAACGGTGACGGTCAGCACGCCGCCCTTTTGCTCGGCCGTGTAGGCAATGTCCCTGCCGTCCTTGGCGGTCACGCGGTAGAGGGGAGGAGCTATTAACCGGCTTCCCTCATCCGGCATGGTGTGGGTCTCCCCGCACTGGTCATACCGCACGCACTTTGCCGTCTTGGTGCCGTCGTGCTCATAGGTCGCATCGTTGTTGGAAACATAGTCCTCAAATAGATGCCCGAGCTTGCTGCCCGTGTCCGTTACCGTGTCCGTTTCCATGCAGCCGCCCGTGCCGTAGCGCACGCACCTTGCCGTCTTGGTGCCGTCCTGTTCGCAGGTGGCGTTGTTGTCGGAAACATACTCCTGCCCTGCAAAGCTGTGGTTCAGGGCGGGGATATCCTCGGTTTTTGTATGGGAGGAGCTGGTGCAGGTGTAAGTCCTGACCCCCTTTCCCGTGCAGGTGGCGGGCGTCGTCACCGTGCCGCTGTCCCATACAAAGTCTCCGGTGGGGTTGGTGACCGTTTTGTTGGGAGTTCCCGACATGGAACTGCGGGGCGCGTAATATTCGATTTTTCCGCCGGGGTTCAGCGCGCAAATATCCGGCTCCACCTCTGCGCCGTCGGTGCCATAGCTGCCGCCGCCGCCGATGCCTGCGCCCGTTCCGTAATCTCCGTGGACACTGCCGCCCCGCACCTTCAACTGTGCATTGCCGGAAACGGTGATGCCTTCTCCCTTGCCATATACTCCGCCGCCGATGCCCGCACCGCTCTTGCCGCCGCTGGCACTGACCTCGCCGCCGGAGATGGTGATGTCGCTGCCATCTCCTGTGTGGCCGCCGCCGATGCCTGCGCCGTTTTTGCCGCCGATGGCGTTGACCTCGCCGCCGGAGATAGTGATGTTGCTGCCACTGCCGTGCTGTCCGCCGCCGATGCCTGCGCCGTTGAGGCCGTTGGTGGCCCCGACCTTGCCGCCGGAAATGGTGATGTTGCTGCCGTTGCCGCCGAGGCCGCCGCCGATGCCTGCGGCGGCGAGGCCGCCGATGGCGTTGACCCCGCCGCCGGTGATGAAGATGTTGCTGCCGTCCTTTCCGCTTCCGCCGCCGATGCCCGCACCTTGTTGGCCGCCCCAGGCGGTCAGCTTGCCGTTCTTGTCCTCGTCCGCAATGGTCAGGCTGCCGCCGTTGTTCTTTTCAAGGCCGGCATGCTCATAGCCACTCCTGAGCGTGCTTCCGCCGTTCAGCTCGATGCTGACATTGCCCTCGCCGGTGGTGGAAACGGCGGCCTTGCCCTTATCGCGCACGTCGATGTTCACACCGGAGAGTGTGACGCTTGCGGTCTGACCGCTTTCCGCGTTGATGGTGAGGGTGTTTTCCTTAGAGGTTCCCGTAATGACGGG
>ERZ780226.2509-NODE-2509-length-12457-cov-4.087728_pt1 | contig 12457 bp, 19 predicted proteins | sample MGYA00511165_ERZ780226 | MGnify/ENA primary metagenome ERZ780226 (study PRJEB29588, sample SAMEA2152373) | human gut metagenome | biome: human gut; feature: human-associated habitat; material: faeces | place: Denmark | collected 2008/2010 ...
AAAAAAGATCGGGTCGCGGGGACGCGCTTCATCCGCCGTAATCTTCTGACAGATGCCGTACAGCCCCGTCGCGCCGAGCCTGCCCGTGTTGTATACGCCGCTGTTGGTAAATACATAGGATACAAAGCCGGAGCAGTCAAAGGACGTATCCGGCGACGAACCGCCCCAGACATACGGAAATCCGAGATATTTCTCCGCCTCTTTGATGATGGCGGCAAATTGCTCGTCCTCCAATGCTTCCGGAGGAATTTCGTACTTCTCATATTCCGCGTCATAATACCTGCCCACATAGGCGGAGCTTCCAAACAGGTCCGGGCGGTTGCCCAAGGTCGCCATAATCGCCGCGGAGCAGACCTTCCAGATTGAACTTCACGAAATACTTCTTTTTCACGTCCTCGGAAAACAGGGAGCGCATAATAGACTGCTCCCAGCGGATGACCCAGGGATCAAGGGTGTATTTCACAAACTCCAAGGATTGCTGCTCAATATTAGAAAAGCTCGACTTTTCCAGATCACCGACCATGTGGGGTGGGACTCGGAAAATTCGAGCAATTTCATTGATTTGGAATTTTCGTGTTTCCAGGAACTGCGCCTACTCTGGCGAGATGCCGATGGGCGTATATTTCATACCTTCCTCAAGCACTGCGATTTTATTGGCATTGCCGCTGCCGCCGAAGGTGGACTGCCAGCTCTCCCGCACACGCTGCGGGTCTTTGATCGTGCCGGGGTGTTCCAGCACACCGCCCGGAGCGGCGCCGTTGGCAAAGAATTTCGCACCGTATTCCTCACAAGCGATAGCCATGCCGATAGCGTTTTTTGCCATAGCGATGGGGCTGTAGCCAACCAAGCCATCGAAGCCGAGTCCGGGGATACGCCGTACACCTCCCGGTGGAGTTTTTCGATCAGCACCTTACCGTCCAGAGAAGTAAGCGTCTGAAACCAGCCGGAGCGGAAAAACCGCTCACAATCCTTTCTGACGGATTCGGCATCCTTGTCCCAGGGGTATTTCTTCAAACGGCGCAGCGCACGGCGATGGTCTTTCGCTGCCGCCAGAATAATAGCGTTTGCAAGGTTCGTATAACAGGTTTCCATTCTCATCAATGTTACCTTGTTAGCAAACTTGCTAACACTTGCTGTAAAAAAACACAGCGGGCGGTAAAACCCGCTGTAGTTTTCGATATGGACGCTCAAGAACCGACCACGCCTGCAAAATCCATGATGGCAGAAGCGTAGGAATAATCGGTCGTATCGTTGGTTTTGATGTAACCGAGGTCTTTGAGCCTGTTTGTCGCCGCCTGGATGGAAACATCGAAGCAGTCAGACATTTTAGCGATCAGTATCGCACGGGATGTAGGAGTTTTGAGCTTGTCCTTGCAGGATCGTGCCAGCAGATCCACCGAACACTTCGGCATCAAAACGGCAGCGGACAGATGGTTGGCCTGCCATTCCATCCAGTCATGGTCGTCCCATTTGCGAGTGTCCGATTTACAGGGATTGTGTAAAATTTTGAAAGATATGTGGCTACAAAAGGCGGCTCACCGCCTGTCATGCAGTCGGCGAACCGCCCTTCAAAAGGTCGCTTATTTCATGGTCTTTTTCTTCTTATCAATTACCAGAGTACCGGCCAATGTACCGCAGCTGACGAACAGCAGCGCAGCCCACAGAACAATATTGCTGGTATCGCCGGTCTTCGGGCTTGTTGTTTCGCCAGTGCTCGGCTTGTTATCGCTCGGCGTTGTCGTTGCAGAGTCGGACTTCCAAGTTGCCTCATAGGTAGCGTTGCCTGTCACTGTGGCTGCAACCGCAGGCTTCCAGCCTACGAAGGTATAGCCCTTGCGGGTAGGTGTGCCATTGAAGGCAGGAGTAGCCTTGCCAGCTTCCACGGTATAGGTCTGATCCTTGAAGATTTCCTCATTGTCCACGCCGTCGGTGTAAGTAACGGTGTACTTCTCGGAAGGAGCCGTGCCGCCTGCCCCGGGGGTCATGGTCAGATCAGTGAGAACCCACATAGTACCGTCAGAACCATCGCTCATATCGCCTTCATAGCGCTTATAATTCACAAATTCACCGTTGATTTTCAGCTTGGTGTCGGGGCCGAATACATAGCGGACATTTCCGACATCGCCATAGGCCACCACATACACACCGTAATGATAGGTCTTTCCGGCTTCAAAAGTGGTGATTTTATTTTCATAAATTCCGCTTCCAAACTCTGGTTCTGTAGAAATCAGACCGGTCGTGCTGTTCAGCTCCCACCACGCAGCCCGGAGTACGTAGTATACATCATCGGGCACATCACCGGTGAACACGGGCCTATCGCCGTCCTGGAAGCTGACGGTGGCACCGTTGATCTCCACCACATCAATGACGGTCAAGGTCGGCATCGTGATCGTTTTAACAGCAGGGACATACAGGTATTCCCCACTCAGACTCGATTTTACGCTTTCCCCATTCACTGTAACGGTGGTTTCGCTGTTGAAGGAATATCCGTCCTTCGGCTTCAGCATAAGGGAATACACATAACGCTTGCCGCTTTCAAATTCTGTGATGGTCGGCAGAGAGCCATGCGAGCCGTTATCGGAATACCAGGCGGCAACGGGTTCGTTGCCTTTGAACTGCTGCCAGCATCCATAGTCGATCTCATATTTATCCATATCGTCAATGGCTACCCATGCTGTGGCCTGCGGTGCATCACCCAACTGATAGTCGAATTTTACATTTTCAATGGTGGCAGTGGTGATTACTGAATCGTCAGGATACTCAGAAATCTGCTTAAAGCGAGCCGTGAACGTCACATCACTTTTCACGGTAATTTTGTTCTGTAGTTGATCAGAGGAAAGAGCGGTGCCGGCCGGAATGGCAGTACCACTGCCGGCCTGGTAGACGGCAGCATCGGCCGTCCAGTAGGCGAACTCATATCCCGAATTTGGAAGTAAAGTATCCATGATGCTGCCAGCAAAGCCGAAAGTATCTGTCTCGAATACATGCAACTTGTAGTAGTAGGGCTTGTTAACATCATCGTCAATGCCATAATACACAAACGGAATCTGGTCGTTTTTAGTCATGGTTCCATAATCTCCAGGGTAAAATTTAACAGCATACGCTCCGGAATCCGCAAACACCGTAATCGGCACGATGGACAGTGCCAAGCACAAAGTCAGCAGAACTGTCAGCAATTTTGTTTTAAGTGTGCGTTCTTTCATAATTTAAAAATCCTATCTTAAAGTTTTTGTCCGCATTCGGAGCAGAATGCGCTTCCCTGTGTAATATCTGCACCGCAATTCGGGCATTTTGTGTTGAGCTTTGTTCCGCAATGATTGCAGAACTTAGAGCCGGCGGTGAGTTGCGCTTTGCAGCTCGGACACACGATCATTCCCACAGCCACCGTCTGACCCGCGCCGGTCACAACCACAGGCTGGCCGCCGGTCATAATGGTAGTTTCGATGACCTGAAACACCTCGCCTGGTAACTTTTTCTGTTTGAATGCACCCATTCCGGCGGTGATCGCCAGCGGCCATGCAACAAACAGACCGATTGCTCCGGCGCCGATTTTATCCGACCACTGTCCTTCGCCGATGCTGACATTCAGCTTGTCGCCCATCACTGCCATTTGCACGGCGATCGCCAGCCGCATTCCGGTAAGGGTTTTCCAGCCGTCCTTCGGCTGGCTTGCCTGCATAACATAGCCGTCCGTTGTCTGTGAACTCTGCACCTCCATGCCTTTCTCGGTGCGAAAGAAATTTTCCAACCGGGTAACGATCCCTGACACCTCAGTGCCGTTCAACATAAATACTCTTGATTCGTTCATTTGATTGCCTCCGTTTTAAAACTTCAAACAGGTTGCCTTTTTGGGGATACCTTGTTTATCTCAAGCTCGTTTTCCAAATGCTGCGACACGCTGTCGGCTATGGCGGTCGTTGCCCTTCGGATACCGGTATCGGACAGTCCCTGGCAAGGATGTATCATTGTTACGGTCAGTTCCGTTCCCGTTTCCTGTTCATTTACGGAGACGGAAAACCGGCTTAAATTACCGTATACCGACATCTCTGCTAAAATGGTGGATGCGTCTGTTTTTTCATATTCGGCTCCGTTTTTGTCCAGCACTTCATAAACGGCGAAGATCACATATTGCCGATTATACGGCAGCAATATCCTTATAGTTTTACTGTCCGGCAAAGCGGAAAGCTGCTTGTTCATCGTCCGACACCTCCTTTTCATCACGATTCTACGGTAAACCTTTTTTGTTATGGTGTTATTGCTTTTCAATATACCCGCTGATAGGTTCGGCATACATATTGTCGTCGGTCACTGCCTTGTACCGCTTGCCGTCGTACACATCGGTAAAACCGTTGGTAGCCTTGTAAATTTCGCCGGTCTCGGTATCGTAAACGCGCTCGTAGCCGAGGGTGGCGTCGCTCTGCTTCTGGCTCATAATGTCCTGACTTCTGTTGCGGCTTTCCCAGGAGGACATAAAGCCGTCCATGGTCGCATTAAAGTTCTGGCTGATCTGCTGAGCAAGGGCAACCTTTTCATTGCTTGCCTGATTGGTGGTTCTGACAAAGCTGTCGGAATACTGCAGGGTTTTGAAGCAATCGGTCAGCACACCTTCCCACTCGATAAAGGTGTCCTTTGCGGCGGTAACGGCAACGATGTTGTAAGCCATATAGTAGCCGCCGTCCACCGCCTGAAGCTGATAGCCTACCACATTGCCGTTGGAGATGGCAAAGCTGCCAAAGTCCACCACACTGGCGGCAAATAGGCCCTCGCCCTCTTTGCCGTTATCCGTGAATGTCGCGCGAAGCTGCTCGTCGCCGAGAGCGGAGGACTTCATCGGGCTGGCAGAGGGATAGCGGTCGGTTACCGTAAAATTATCAAACCGGGGGAAGGCATATCCCGAATAAGCAGGCTCCACCTCCGATGCAAATGCAGTATACTGTGAGAATATTTTGAAAAAGCCCTCTGTAGACGGGTTATCAAGCACAGCGGCCTTAGCAAAAAGCGCCGCCTGTGTATCGCCCATATTGTAGTTCTGCTGCCATGCATCTTTACCTGCCTGACTGTGCAGCAACACATCGGCTTTGAGTAGCACAAACATCTGATTGAGCGGTTCGTTCGGGTCGCTTACCCGAATACTGTGGTAAATGTTGGTGCCGCCGGACGTGACGGTCCAGCCCTTGGGGATAGTAATGCTGAAATCGGCGGTTTCGTATTTTTCGGTCTGCATGGCTTTTGCGACCGTCTGCGTGACCTTCACGCCTCTTTCCGTTTGTTCGGTTTTTGTGCCGTCATCGTTCACAACGGTTTTGCTGCCGCAGGCGGCAAGAAGCAAGGTCATGACCAAGGCCAACGCAAGCGCCGTGATTCGTTTTGCATGCATCGTGTTTCTCTCCTTTTCCTTATTTCTGATCATAGTCCCAATAGAAACGGCAGGGATCGTATTTTTGATACGCACCGTATCCGTCTGTAAGCACCTCGGCAATGGGGAGCATCGTATAGTCCTCGGTGATCACATGGCTTGTGCTGATGTTGCGGACATCTCCGTAAAAAGCAGTGAGCAGATCAAGCTTTCTTAGCTTTACATTGCAGTTGAGATGCTGCGCTGCGGGATAATAGGGAGACACCGAGCCGTCCGGCGCAAGCTGTGCTTTTGTGTCGCTGTCGTCCAAAGGCTCCGAGGCATACACGATCTCATAAAAGGCACAGTTGGTCATCAGAATGTTCCGATTAAAGTCGCCCTTGGGCAAGGACTTGAGTTCGTCCGGTGTCAGCAGCGGTCGCTCTATCATTTGAAGTGATTGTGACGGATCGTTTTTTGGAACGGCTGACCGAGCCGCTCATGACTGTGCGAGAGCCGAGCGCCTTGGACAGCGTTTCGGCCGAGCTGCTGTTTGGTGCGAAACCGCCGAAGATAGTATCCTGCGTATTATAAGCATTATATTGATAATACTAAATTCAACCCACAATCGTTAAATCTCTAAGATTGAAAAACAATCATTTAACGATTGCACCTATAATTCAACGATTACCCTCAGCAGTTCAACGAATACTCGGCTGTTTAACGATTACAGCGGAACAAAACACCTCAATCCGCGCAAATAGCACGAAACCCCGCTGCATAATTGCTCTGCAGCGGGGTTCACTTATGTGCTGAAACGGCGAAAGCCTTGATTTTAAGCAGTTTTTGGGCATAGAAAAAGTCCACCGTAATTCTATCAAAATTACGGTGGGCTTATGGTGGAGGCGATGGGAGTCGAACCAATTTCCGCCGTTCTATCGTGAAAAAATCGCATTTTTCAGTCTGAAAATGTGGCGTTGCTATGGCTTGAAATTCGGCCTACGGAAATGTGATTCAGCCCCTAAAATCCGAAAGTGTGGTAAAAACTGTGGTATTTTTCAGCCGTGTAGCAGCTTCATAAATACCGCATTGACAGCCTGCGCGGTCTGCACATCCTCACCGGTCAGGGCGTGGCTGTAAATGCCGTAGGTGTCCATATCTTCGGAGTGACCTACAAGCGCCTTGACCTCACCAGCGGGCAGCGTCTTGATCGCGGACACAAAGCTGTGCCGCAGTTCGTACAAGCTGACCGGCTGCAGATCGTTGGCAGCGCAGTACACTTTCCAGCGCTTATAAAACCGGCGCTCTGTTTCCAGACAGAACACGCTTTCACAATGGCCGGTGATAGCCCTCTGAGCTTCTAGGACAGCCTTTGCAACGTCCGGCAGGACGAATGACCGGCAAGCATTTTCGTTCTTCCCGCGCGTCTCCTGCCCTTTTACGTTGATGGCACGGGAGATATTGACGGTGCTGCCTTTGATATCTGCCCAGCGCAGGCCCACCAGCTCCCCCGGCCGCAGGCCGGTCAAGACCGCGAACCGGTAGGCGTGAATATAATCATCTGGCACGCGCTTGCCCCGATAAAGCGTTGTATCCACCGTGAACAGCTTTATTAGATCATCTGGCTGCAAGACCTTTTTGCCTTTCAGACGCGCCCCGGCGGGTATCTGCACATCCTCTGGCAGATAGGTGGACAGCTTGCTTTTGCGGCAGTATTTGCAGAAGGCACGGAGATCCCCGGCGAGTGATTGCAAGGTTTTACGGCTCTTGCCTGCCGCGTGGGCTTTGTTGATGATGGCTTGCAAATCAGCATCCGTCAGGGCATTGACCCGCTTTTTTCCGATGATCGGCAGCACCCAGGTACGCCACCGGCTCTCGATCGGTTCATAATTGCTTGGGCTGGTGGTCTGCTTTAAGCCCTCGAGCCAGATCTTATACACGTCCTCAACGCGGCCCACCTTCACGCCTATGCCGTCCTCAAGCCACGCATCAGCCTTGCGGTTCGCTTCCCGCTGGCCTGTGCGGCCGGGAGTGCTGCTGTAAAAATACCGGCGCTGGCCGTCTTTCTGCACCGCCACACGCCACCGGCTGTAAGCTTCCTGCCAAACGGCGCTGTTCGTTCGCCTGCTCATGCTGCACAATCCGGGAAGTTGACCACGGTAATTTCAGCAACAGCCTTTTCGACCGTCTGCAAAATGCGCTCTATCTTCTCCACTGTATCGGCAGACAGCACGACTTCACCGCACTGTTCGCACTCCATGCAGGGAACATTTTTGATAACCACAACGCAGTTCTTCAGCTGCACCGTGTGAATGGTCGTGCTGGGCTTCATTTCGCCCTTGCAGAAAAAGCAAGTCATAATTTATTCCCCTTTCTTCTTTCGTTCGGTATACGTTGCGTTCCAGTGGTCGAGATCTGGCCAGTAGGCTGTGAGAATCCACAGTGCACCCTCATGGATACCGCACACAACGTGCAGCCAGCGGCCTGCCAGATTGACCCCCAGCACCAAACAGGACGGACAGCGGTAATCATCCGGACGGTATTCGATGATCTTCCCGCTCTGGATGGCCTGCCGAATGTCTGCCAGAAGGATACCGCGCTCATAAAGCCGGGCCTGTGAATGGGATGTCAGAAAGATTTGCCCGCCCTGAGCCAGTGTGCGCAGGTTCTCTATGGTCAATTCCATTGGTTCACCTTCTTTCTATGTCAATGATTGCCCGTCAGTGGGTAGCGCAATTTTGCGCAGACCCCTTGACAGCGGAATTTTCCGCTCTCCCCGCCGCCTGCTGTGCTCTGTGCAGTGGGCCTTATTTTTTATCGAGATCTGTGGACGGATCATATATAAGAGCTTCTAAATCTTCAACAAGTTTATATGTGAGCGGTTCATTTTTACCATAAGACTTCATTATTCTGTTAAATGCTGGAAGTGGAGCTTTACCGTATTCGTTCAAGATATCGTTTATTGCAATTTGCACAGCAGCTTTTTTCTTTTCATCTGACGGTATTGCGTTGAAAAGATTCCATGCCTGTTCTTTTGGGGATGGCTCACTCCAATTCGCATCGCTTAAAGCTCCAGTTTCTGGGCGCTCTGGAATGAATGCATCAAGAATATCTTGATTTACCGAATAAAAGTTAGAAATACCTTCGATTATGGATTTTCTCTCGCGATTATAAGTTGCAGCGTCCCATATTACGCCTTCGTCTTTTGCCAAGTCTTCCGCAGCCCACAAAGCGGTTTTTGCTACACGTTTTGCGTACTCGGTTTGTTCGTCAATAGGAAAAAAAATAGCAGCAGGGACGTTTAACGCAGTAGCAATTTTTTTGACGGTTTCAAATTTCGGATTTAATTTTCCGAGTTCATACCGTCGTATAGTAGGCTCTGCGATTCCAGATTTTTCGCCAAGTTCTTTTTGTGTCATTCCCCGCGCTTTGCGAAACTCACGGATTTTAGCACCTATTGTTTGTTCCATCTGTACACGCTCCTTTAGTATAGTGTACCACATTTATATATTAACAGCAACAAAAATTTCTATTTTTCTCTTGACAGTAACTTTTATTGCTGTTATAATGCAGACAGAAACAAAAGTTTCTGACCAATTAGAAAGGAGGTGAACCAAATGTCTAAATCTATTGTCGTCGACCGCGTGAAGATTATCGCAGAAATGGCACGTCAAAATCTGACCGGCGAAGAGCTGGCGCAGAAAGCCGGTGTAGGCCGCAGCGCTGTTATCAAGATGCGCAAAGGGCAGCCCGTATGGCGTACCACCGCAGGCCACGTGGCCGCAGCTTTGGGCGGGACCGTTGACGATTTGAAAGAAGAGGTGTAACAATGTACCAGCCTTATCACAAACTCCGCGTAAGGTTCGCGGAAATGGAGCTGCGGCAAGGCGATGTTGCACAGGCCGCAGGCATGGCAAAAAGCACCATGACGGCCCGCATGAAGGGCTACCAGCCGTGGACGAGTGACGAGATCACCCGCGTGGCCGCTGTCCTGAACATCCCCCGGGAGCAGATCGGGGAGTTTTTCTTTGAACCGCTGCCCGGCCAGAGGAAAGGAGCGTAACGCTTGCCCCGAAAGTATTTTCCGTTCTACTTCACATTCCGTGAAGCGGGCAAGACCATGCCGCCCAGGCTTCGCGCAACCTTCTATGAAGCCATAATAGACTATGCCACAACCGGAGTAGATCCCGTGTTGCCCCCTAGCATCTCCGGCTGTTGGGCTGTAGTCAAACCGCTTTTGGACACATCACAGAATCGATACAATGCAGGCGTGAACGGCGGCAGACCGTCAAAAAATGATTCTTTTGGTTTTCCCGATTCTGAAACCAATGGTTTACATAAGGAGAAGGAGAAAGAAAAAGAGAAGGATCGAGGTGAGTATATTTGAAGATCAAACTTTCAACTCCCGCAGAGGTACGCCGCACGCTGTCCAAGATCGCAAATATGCTGCTGAATAACCAGATCGACCCGCAGCGGGCAACAGCTATCACAAATTGCTGCAACAGCGTTCTAAACTGCATCCGCATTGACGAACAGCAGAAGAAGCTGGCAGAGCTGGAAAAGCTGCTGAACGAGGTGGAAGCGAATGGAGCTTGACCGACTGGAAAAGCGCATCCGGGCACTACAGGCCCGGAAAGCGGCCAGAGCTGCCACGTTTGAGCGCGTGCAGGGCATCGACCCCACCGAGCACGAAGCGGCTGTATACCACGCTATCCACGCGGATATAGCAGCCGATGCACACACCTACTACAATCTTCCCGGTGGGCGCGGCTCCTGCAAATCGTCCTTTGTGTCGTTGGAGATCGTGGACGGCATCCAGAAAGACCCCACCGGCACCGGCTCTGCTGTGGTGTTCAGGCGGTGGGGCAGCACCTTGAGGGAATCCGTGTTTGCACAAATCCAATGGGCTATTGACGCGCTGGGCGTGTCTGACCTGTGGGCCTGCACCGTGTCCCCTATGCGCTGCACCTACCTTCCTACCGGCGCACAGATCATCTTCCGAGGGCTGGACGATAACAGCAAGATCAAGTCCATCAAGCCCGCAAAGGGCTTCTTTCGGTGGGTATGGTTCGAGGAATTTTCCGAGCTGCCCGGTGAAAATTTTGTACGCTCTGTAATGCAGTCTGTAGGCCGTGGCGGCAAGCCTGTGGTGTTCCGCAGCTTCAACCCGCCTGTGTCCCTGAATAACTGGGCAAATAAGTTTATCCAGCAGCCCAATGAGGAAGCATTGACCCTGCACACGGATTACACCCAGGTGCCGCCTGAATGGCTGGGAGAGGTGTTTCTGAACGAAGCCCAGCGCATCCAGAGCCTAAACCCGAAGGTGTACGAGCATGAGTATTTGGGCATTCCCACCGGCAGCGGCGGCGAGGTTTTCACCACGCTGGAAGTGCGAGAGATCGCGGACGAAGAGCTTGCAATGCAGTGTTACCGCTATGTGGGCTGTGATTTTGGCTTTGCGTCTGACCCTGCTGCCGTTGTGGCGCTGTACTATGACCGCAGCACCGAAACCATCTATTTTGCGGATGAGATTTACAAGCGCGGCCTGTCAAATGAAGCCCTTGCCGCCGAGATCCGGGCACACGGCCTTGACCATGTGGGAGAACCCCGGAAGAACCCCATCACAGGCGCAGAAACGGCCCCGGAACAGGTTATTTATTGCGACTGTGCAGAACCCAAGAGCGTGCACGATCTACGGGAATACGGCCTGCAGGCCCGCCCTTGCATCAAGCGCCCCGGCTGTGTAAACTACCGCATCAAATGGCTGCAAAAAAGGACGCTTGTTGTTGACCCCAAGCGCACGCCCAACGTCTACCGCGAGTTTTCACAATACGAGTATGACGCGGACAAGGACGGCAATTTCCTGCCCAGCGTGCCAGATCGTGACAACCACACGATAGACGCAGCGGCCTATGCCTTGACCATTCTTATTTTCAATCCGAGAGAAGGAGCGTAAAATCATGCTGGAAATGCATTTGACCTGCCCGAACTGTGAAAAGACCTTTGTTGTCTATGACTGGCAGCTGTGGCGAGACAGCGAGGAAAACGAGAGCTTTCAATGCCCCTGCTGCCATACTGCCCCGGATGAAGAAGCCTGCTATCGGCTGAAGGATGGTTTTTTGGAGCTGTGCGATGTTGACAGGCATTGGAACCACGACAAAGAGAGTGCACCGTTGCCGCCTGAAAAACAGAGCTGGCACATCGAGGTAAAACCGGGCTGATAACACACCGAAAAGCAAAAGTGTGGTAAATACTGTGGTATAAGTAAAGAAAAGCACCTAGATTTCAACGAATCTAGGTACTTTTTACTGGTGGAGGCGATGGGAGTCGAACCATCATTTATGATTTCACGAGCAATACGATAGCGAAAAAGCCTTAAAACTACGGCAATTTTCTTTTGACTAATATCATTTTATAAATCAGCACTCATTCGTAAGATGTAAAAGTGCGTGAGTAAGTGCGTGAGTGCCTTGCAAACAAAAACAGCCCCGAGGAACCGTCAGGCTCCCCGGGGCTGCTGCTATGTATTGAGTTTACTGTTTCCCTACAACATCCTTCGCCCTGTCAAAGCAGAACTGGATGACCCTGCCGATGGTCTCGTCGGTGATCGCCCAGCTGAAGAGCCTGCCGAACTTGCTGGCGTCCAGCGCGGCGCGGAGCTTTGCGGCTACCCACGCCTTGCGTTCAGCACCGCGCTTGGTGCCCTGAATCTCGTGCTCTGCGCGCTCGATCAGGTCGAGCACCAGCGGACGGACAGATGCGCCGTAGCCCAGCCGGATGGCACCGAGGACGTAAAAGGCAAAGCCGCCCAGCATCAGGGCGAGGGCAAGCCAGCCGGGGACAACGTTCAAGATATTAGTCAATACTGCTTCCATGGTCAGATCCCTTTCTCTTAGTTGATGATCGCGCTGATGCCGCGCTTGGCGACAAAATCGCGCTGCTTATGCTTTACCTCGGCCGCGTAGTCGAGGGCGGCGTGCATATCGCCGTTACAGTGTGCGTCCGGGATGCGCTGCACGGCTTTGGCGGTGGCTTCTCCCAGCGCGATTGCGGCGAGGGAGCTTTCGTACAGGTTCGTCTCGAACTCCTCACGGGCTTTCTCTGCGGCTTCCTGCCGTGCTT
>ERZ780226.2510-NODE-2510-length-12450-cov-12.337071_pt1 | contig 12450 bp, 10 predicted proteins | sample MGYA00511165_ERZ780226 | MGnify/ENA primary metagenome ERZ780226 (study PRJEB29588, sample SAMEA2152373) | human gut metagenome | biome: human gut; feature: human-associated habitat; material: faeces | place: Denmark | collected 2008/2010 ...
GCGCTTTCAAAATATACGCACCGGTCTGCTCATAGGGAACGCTGGAGGGAATGTATTTTCTTGCCTCCGCGTACTTGATGTTGATCTTCTCTTTTTGATTCGGTTTTTCCTCGCACATGATGGATTCGATGACTGCCGGAGAGAGCTTGCCCTCTTTTGAAAAGGCACGCAGCTTGATGGCCTGCGCGTGGGACGGTGTTGCCAGCGAAAGCCCGATTGCCGCAACGAGGTCCTGCTGTTCCAGCTTGCCCAGATAGCTGAGTTCGACTGCTGGCCGCAGAGCGATGCGGCCTTCATCGACCATCGTGAGGAGGTCAGGGATGAGTTCTGTGAGACGGATATAACGGAATACCTGTCTTTCGCTGTCAGAGCTTTGCCGAGCAATCTCTCCTGCACTATTCAACTTTGTGCCCATTGGGCAGAAAGTTAAATCCGTGCGCTGTCCTTGCCGCTTCATCGCCTCCAGCCGCATTTTATACGAAAAAGCCTTTTCGCTCGGCAGAATCGTGGATCGCTGCAAATTGGATTCCACCATTAAAATGATGGCTTCATCCCTCGTCAGTTCCTTGATTTCTGCCGGGACGGTTGCAAGGCCTGCTAGCTCACACGCCTTTCGGCGCCGGTGGCCGGACACGATCTCATACCGTCCGTCCTCTTTCTGCCGCAAGGTGATGGGGGTAATAACGCCTCGTTCCTTGACGCTCTCCACGAGCTGATCCATATCCTCATCCAGACGAACCTGAAACGGATGATCCGGGAAGTCGTCGATCTCCGAAAGCGGGATGTTGTAAATCTTCGGAAGCGACGCCTCCCGGCGCTCCGCGTCATTCATAAAAAGCTCATCGTACCCAGTCATGCCCAGATCGATCAACGGCCGTTCTTTCAAGCTCGGTCACCTCCTTTGCCAGCATTTCGTATGCGGCAGCGACCTTGCCGTTCTTATCGTGGGAGAAAATGCTCTCACCGGTCAAAGCACATTCCGCCGCGCGGACAGAATGCGGGATCTCGGTATCGAACACTTTGATGTTCTGTCCCACCGTGCTGCGGAGCGATTCGATAATCCCACGGGCATTGTTTGTGCGGCTGTCCACCATCGTCAGCAGAATCCCATCAATCTTCAGCTTCGGGTTAATGCTGCGCTTCACTTTTGAAACCGAGTGCAGCAGGAGATTCAGACCTTTTGTTGACAGAAAACTCGGCTGCGAGGGGATAATCACGCTGTCCGCCGCAGCCAGGGCGTTGATCGTCATCATCCCCAGCGACGGCATACAGTCAATCAGAATATAATCGTAGTCCTTTCTCATGCCGTCGATAGCGTTTTTCAAAACGTACTCACGGCTCATGACATTGAATAACCCGGTTTCCATGCCGGACAATTCAATGTTGGAGGGGAGAATATCCACACCCTCGCTGTGATGCAGGATACCTGCGCCTTTCTCGAGTGGCCTGTCTTCAATCACCGCATCCATAACTGTAGCAAGCGTCACGTCGAGCGCATCGGGATTCTTGTGACCAAGCGCGACGGTGAGACTCGATTGCGGGTCCGCATCAACAAGCAGCACCTTCTTTCTTTGAAACCGCGCCAGACCAACGCCGAGATTCACGGCGGTTGTAGTCTTTCCGACGCCCCCTTTCTGGTTCGTGATGGCAATTACTTTGCCGTTGTCCATTGGTTTTCCTCCTTTTTGATGAATTTGCCGTCTGCGCGAAACTGGACGGCTATGTACGGGCATGAAAAAACCGCCTATCCGAAACTGGATAGACGGCGCGTGGATATGCACTTTAAGCCTCATGCGCGGAACAATAATTATAAGGAAGTGCTTTTTTATGATTTTACGTGAGAAAACAAAACTCGAAAACTCACAAACTATTGATTTTGTGAGTTTTGCCGGTTATACTATTATTGAAAAACTCAAATAGGAGGAGACGGCGTGAAGAATCGTGCAGGAAAGACTGTACAGAACCTCAGCGGAGAAATGGTGTACACCTCATTTTATCCCCAGCCATTGCCGCCGCAACCGAATATAGAGATTGACACTGAGATGCAGCAGCTTCTGATTGACGCTCACAAAAAGCTCGCGTTGCTCAACGGCCTATCTGACCGCATCCCCAACAAGGACCTGTTTATATCCATGTACGTCCGAAAGGAAGCTCTTGTGTCCTCCCAGATTGAGGGGACGCAATGCACATTGGAAGATGTCCTGAATCCCGAGGTTGATGAGAACATTAATGCGGACGTTTCGGATGTTGTAAATTATGTTCGCGCAATTAATTTCGCCATCAAACGTCTGGAAGATTTGCCGCTGTGCAACCGATTAATTCGGGAGACACATGCGGTGCTGATGAATAGTGTAAGGGGCGGCGATAAAACACCTGGCGAATTCCGTATATCGCAAAACTGGATCGGCGGCGCAGGAAGTACGCTAAAAAACGCTCGGTATATTCCGCCCAACCCGCAGGACATGGCCGAGTGCATGTCAGCTCTCGAGGAATTCATGAACGATGAGGATGGCATGGATCCGTTGATTAAGGCTGCGCTGATTCATTATCAGTTCGAGACGATTCATCCATTTCTCGATGGCAACGGACGAGTTGGCAGACTACTGATAACATTGTTTCTGATGAGCGCAAACGAGCTTTCTTCTCCAGTACTGTATCTGTCGTGCTTCCTGAAATTGAATCGAATCGAATATTATGACAGAATGAGCGAGGTTCGCAAAGCCGGTAATTACGAGCAGTGGGTAAAATTTTTCCTTCGTGGTATTGCGGAAACAGCTGAAGACGCAACCGAAACCATTGACCACCTAAATGCGCTTCATCAGAAAAATGAAGCTAAGCTGACTGATGTTCCAACTCGTTCTCGGCAAAACATCATGAGGCTATTTGCTTATATTGAGCAGAACCCAATTATAGAAACCGTCAAGACGGCGAGTGCACTCGGCCTTTCCAGAAACGGTACGGCAAATTATATTACCATGCTATGCAATCGGAATATTCTCAAGTATGCCGCAAAATCCGGCAAAGCGCTTGTCTTTGCCTATGAAGAGTACCTGGATATCCTTAGGAAAGACACATAAGACAACCTGTGAAACCCAATGTTCGGAGATTTGAAGCCACAATAGTTGGCGATTTCTGCTTTGCTGCGGGATTTTGCGTAGAATTTAACAGTTTTATCTTGGGGGGCATCTTAGGGGGTAACTTGGGGGAACCCCCTAAGTTCATATCAGTTTTGTACTTTGGCTGCGGCAGCCCTGCTGTGTTCTTGAACCTGTGTCATGCAATAGCTGAGTATATCTTGCATCGTGATTTGCCCTGCAACTTGCACTGTGTCGGCCAAATTATGTTGGCTTCCCCCGCACAGCGTGTAACGCCTTGAACTTCCGGTTGTTCTCTACCAGCTCATCGAATGTGACTGGATGATAGCCGTTCACGTCCACACCGGCATTTAATACATTCTCCCGACAGCGGAGCAGCGGCCAGAAATCCGCCTTGGTATCGGCATGGATATGGCCGTGGATCATGTACGACCGCATGGCGTGTTTCCACGTCAGCATCGGATAGTGACAGAGCGTTAAGGCGTGCGCGCCGTCCGAGGTTTCCAGAAAGTTATCCACGCTGAAAAAGTATCGGTGCAGATTGACCTTGTTCATCCAAGTGCCGTCATGGTTGCCAACGATCAGCCGTTTCTTGCCCTTGAGCCGTTTCAGGATACTCTCCGGGTCAGCGCAGCGGAAAAACAGATCTCCCACAATATATACGGTATCGTTTCCGTGCACCCGTTCGTTCCATGCGGCGATCATGGACTCGTTCATGGTCTCCACATCGGGATGTGGACGCTCACACATCTTAATAATATTGGCATGGCCGAAATGTGCGTCTGCGGTAAAATAAATCATTGTCTCTTGACCTCCTTTTTGCCTGTTTGGGCTTTGCGAGAACAGGAAACACTGGGAGAAACGTGATTTTGCAAAAGAAGAGACTATGCCAAATGATCCTCGTCGATCAGGAGCAGACGGTTATTTCCCTTTGCAGTATCGAGCATGCGCTGCGTAAACCCGCTTTTGCTGAACACGCCGAAGAGAACATCGTATCCCGGAAATGCCTTATGAATTTCTGCGGTGTTGTCCACCTTTTCTTTCAGCGCAAAGTATACCGGCGCATCCACCGGCTTAGTGTGAAACTTACATTCTCCGGCAAACACTTGCTTGTTCTGATGGTCTACGGCTACCACATCTATTTCTGTATCGCCGTCAAAATCATTCAGCCAACACGAGCCGATGCGGGACGGTACAAAAGGAATCGTTCCGTCTCTACACAAATCGGCAAAGATGTTCCGGCAGATGTCCTCATACACAAATGCCACAAATTTCTGTATGAAATCCTTGTTGATCTCATCCAGCACAATCTGCGTGTTGTCTAGTTCCAGTTCCCCTTTATAAGGATAAACATAGTGGAACCAGAAGCGGATAAAATTGTCTGAAATGAAATACAGCCCCTTACGGGATTTTTCCGGGTTCTTTTCCGTTATCGGAGTTTTCTTTTCGACGAAACTCAAATCCGTAAGCGTAGACAGATACTGTGTCAACGCAGAAGTCTCCTGCCCCAGCGCTCCGGCAATCTTGCCCAACTTATGATTCCCGTCTGCGATGGCTTTGATGATGGAGAAATAGTTCACAGCTGTCAGCGACTCGCTTTTCAGCAGAAAATTTGGCTCCTCATACAAGAAACCGCTTTTGGACAAAACGGCATCTTCCAGCTGCTCTTCCAGCGGTCGGCCATCCTCAAAAAACTCCAGATACTTCGGAACGCCGCCCGTTACGGAGTACTGTTCTACTGCTTGCGCAAATGGTATTTTCTGAACGGCGTATATATCCGTAAAAGACAACGGAGCCAACCGGATCTGTGCCGTTCTGCGGCCATACAGGGGGCTGTCATACGATAAAGCATACTTCTTCATCATGCCGATCAGGGAGCCAGACAGAATCAGCATTACATTGCTGTCTTTCAGAATTTCGTCCCAGGCATTTTGCAGGATAGAGGGAAACGCCGAATTTGTTTTTACCAGGTACGGAAACTCGTCAATGACAAGCACCTTCTTTTCTTCGGGCTTATAATCTGCAATTACCTGAAACAGATCCAGCCAGTCCGTGAAGGTCGCCTTCTGCAGCAGCGCATTTTTCGTTGTACGGGCTATGACTCCGGCCAGCCGTTTCATGCTCTGGCTCTCCAGTTCCTCGGTAGCCAGAAAGTAAAAGGCGTTTTTTTTCTTCAAGAACTCTTTGATCAGCGTCGTTTTGCCAACTCGGCGGCGGCCATAGATGACCACAAAGCTGCCGTCACGGGTATATTCTGCGTTCAGCTTGCTAAGCTCGGCTTGCCTGCCTATAAACTTCATGCATACGCGCCTCCTTATGATAAATTATTTTATGATAATTTCTTTTATAATATACGCGTGTGAGTCTGGATGTCAAGAACAACGGTTTAAATTTTACTATTGCAATATATAAAGGACCTGTTTCTTTAAAATGTGATAATACCCATATTGCAATAGGCAGAAGCATAAAAGAATAGGGGAGCTAACTTATTAGCTCCCCTGCGTTTTAGTGCACACGTCATCTTCTGTTCTTTTTCTCGCTTATGCAGTAACCAAGTTTGCCGTGATTTAGATCTCAGAAGAAAGAAACGGCGTGGTTGATTATGAAATCAGCAATTAGCATCAAACAGCAGAAGTGGTTTACCATTCCAAATCGTCGCTACGCTTAAGCAATCCGATAAGATCACTTTTTTCATACCCGGGCGGGATTAATGGCTTGTCCGTAGTCATTATCGACATTGCTGACAATACGTCATTTTTTTCTATATCATATGCATTTAATATTTTTAGGCATCCCGAGTGTTTGAGTATTTTCTTTTCAAAGTGTATCTCCGGACTATTTCTATCCGGCCTGATGATTGATGGACAGATAAAGAAATCCCCGTGCTGCAACTGAACGTTTTGGAACAACGTCAGGTTTGCATCATTATCTGGGTGCATTGTACTTAATCGAGAGTAGTTTATGGAAAAAGTGCTTTGTTGCGTCTCCGTCGGGGAATTTGCTCCAATACCTACTCTATACCAATGTGGATGCTCATAGTCAATTTCTTTGATAAGTCTTATTCCAATTACATTGTTTGCATCGTCTTCTCCGTATTTTTTTATCCACTCATCAAAAATCCGCAGACCAGAATCGCTTTTAAATATCAAAGACAAAACAGGAAGGCCGCAAAAGTGATATAATACTCCGCTCCATAAACTATCATTCCATAATGGTACATTAATTACATCAGAAACCGTCACCTCGTCGTTCTTGCATTGTTTGTATGAATAATCCGGAAGGTTATCATATATAATCTCTCTGCTCTCACTTTGAAGGGGAACCATCCCGGGGATTTCCTCATGCAAAATAGCTTTTTCGCTTCTGATTAGTGGTTCTTCATCATATTTTTTCAAAACATAGTCAAAAGAAAAAGCATCGGGGCCAAATGTGGAAAAACCATAAAACAGGCTGTCCGCGAATACTTCGGCACGCGCAAAAATAAATTCACTCTCAAGCATTTTCTTGAATTTCTGCAAGTCTTCGTTTGCCCCCAATATTGCAGAGACAATGATTGAAATAATTTCGATGAGCTTATCAGAAAGCAATTTGTGAGCGGATTGAAATTCAGATTTACTGTACTCGGAAATCAAAATGCTCATGTGTGTTGGGGCCTTTTTGCTGTATTCGACATTAATTGTGAACTCATTTTGTGGAACCTTAATGATTTTTATCTCAAATGAACTTGCTTGAGAAAAAATATCGTTGTAGAAACCCGTGGATAGGAAGCACTCTATTGTCGCTAAAAGCGTGGCAGCAAACTCTATTGCAAACATATCATTTGTAGAGTGAGCATAAAAAGTACAGCCCATGACTTTGGACTGAAGAATACTCTCCGCTTCAAATCCATACCAAGGGTCGTACCTAATCTGCTCCCATGCGGGTTGGTTTGCCCATTGTTTCATGTAACAATCTATTATTTTTTTGTCTCCGTTACAATCAGCGAGCCAGTCTTCGTCATAGTATCCAAGCTCATATCTACAGGCTAACGCCGAAGAAACCAGAGCATACCTATCAAGGTATTGAGGGAGCTTCTCAAGGTGGCATAATTTCTCGAACGGTGTTTTAAAGAGAAGAAAGGCAAGAAAAATATCAAAGTTATTTTCATCCTCGGAAATCGTTCCTGGATACGCGTTTCGAGCAATTACTTCTATACTGTGCATTTCGGTCGAAAAAATTGCTCTTCCTTGCATAAGCTCAATCCACTTAAGTTTGTTTGCTGCAGCTGGAAAGAAGAGGGTAATTTCTCCCTTTTTCATGTAATTATTAAGACAATACGTTACGACATAAAAGTAATAGTTGCGTGCAGCCCAATATGCCCCTATCTTCTCATACAAATGTGCCATCAAAAATACAGTCTGAATGAGCAAGGTAGTGTTTGCCTCATTGTGAAAGCCAAGAACCGCTTTACTAAAAAGTGAAAGCGCTTTGAAAGGGTCGGATTCAATTAACTGTTGCCCTCTGGAAGCAATCATTTTAGCTGCTTCCGAATCGTGCTTTTCTTTTGATAATCTGGATACTAAGAGGTCAAACAGTTGATCGTAGTTTTTGGCTTTCTGATACGGAAAAATAGTTTGAATTATTTTTGCAACAGTTTCTACATTGATCTCCAGACTATGTTCACTTTTTTGTATTATATCAATGTAATCGTCAACAATGTCATCTATCGGATCTCCAGAAGCAAGGCGAATTACTTGGAAACTGTTTCTGGCCGAGAGAATAGTGTTAGGCTTGCTACTATCGCTAATCAGATAGTTATAGATGGATTCGACAACGCGCCGATGCCACTCTAGATCAATTTCACTTTCGTGTTCACATAGTGAAAACAAGTTCATCCATAATGTGCAAAGTTTCTCGAAGAGATATGTAGTTTTTTCTTTGAGCGCAATGGTTTCAAAACGTTGGTAATACTCATAAAAATGCTTTTCGGAGGAATACCACCAGAACATAGTCCAAGCACTATCGTATAGTGCGTCCGCTTGATCGATAATGGTTCCGTATTCTGCAGCAAGACGATTAAGACGATCTAACCGGGCGAGTATATCTATCACATCGTTTTCCAATTCCCGTGAAAGAACCAGACTTCTTCTAGCCGCAGCGATTATTTCAGACGATTTCAAGTCGGCAAGTCTTTTCAACGAGCATTCTACCGCATTAAGTTCCTGCTGCCTTTTATAATCTTTTTCTCCAATTTGTTTTTCGTCCAAAAGATTTTCAGACAGTCCAAGTGTCGCTACTGCGGTTTGACGGTTTGATTCGCTTCTAAAAACTGCGTCCAGTAACCAGTCCATACTAAGAATTCGGATATCGATGTTATATTCACTTCGTAATTTATCTTCGGCCAATGCCCTTTTTTTGTCAGAAATTAGTTGGTTAGAAACGAAAAAAATCTTTGTATACTGTCGACCGTCAATGATGGTTTTTGAAATTTTTGCGACATCAGATTTTATCTTCGACAACCAATCTGCTTTTGCACTTATTGCAAAAGCCCAACGCTCGGAACCTGCTTTGTCTCCATATCCGTAAAGCCATGATTCTGTGAGTTGTTCAGCGACAGGATATGTCTCTGTATCTACTTTGCTGTCACCTCCGCCTGTTGGGCCGGTTTGGGGTGAGAGATTTGGACATACTTCGGCTTCCAAAATTGCTTTGCAAAAACGTTCGAAATCTTTTTCTTGGCTATGACTTGATATTCTGCTTAAGTAGTACTCCAGAAAATCGCGGCCGAGGCTAGCTTTTTTGACTATTATTGAATCTGAAAATTGATCAGGGTGCCATCTCTTATAGTTTTCTTTAGGATCGTTCACAATATTTTTCACCACCATAATCAAAATAAGAAAAACACTTATGCAAAGACAAGTTTAAATGGTCTCTTCGCTCTTACATTTTACTTTTTGCTTTGCCGGTCGTCAATACGGTGCTATTATCGTTACGAAAGCCGATTAGACTATCTAATCGGCTACGATATACTTTATTGCGTTGTTGAATGCGACGTCTGATATTGAATCAGTTGCTGATTCCGTTTCTTATGAAGTTTTGACTTCACGGCGATTCCTATGTAATATGGGCTTTCGATAAACTCCAAAAGGTAGTCTTTCGGAACAAGGAACTTCTTCCGAATAATGAAGTGCTTCAGGTGGCCTGTGGTACACCATCGCTCAACCGAGCTTTTCTCATACCCGGTGAAGTCTGATATTTGCCGGATGGACAGAACATCCGGATACTGTTCCAATTCTGCTTCATACATCTGACGCAGGATGAGCGGATCGATCGCGGCGGCTGGGAGGTTAGATTCATCTCGCGCTCCGTCTCTTTTGCTTTTATAATGCCCCGCGGGTGGTTTGAACCGTTCGGGATTTAACTCGCGTTCCTCTAAATAGCGTACAACAGCCGCCGTTTCAATCGTGAACCGCCGGGTTTTCTTCCCGCTGTCCCTGCTGGGAACGAGGCCGCTTTCCAATAAGTATAGGCATGTCTTTTTGCTGATATGGCACACCTGATACATCTGCTCCTTTGTCATGCACCCAGGATACTGCTGCAGGATCTCGGAATAACGATTGTCTGGTTTCATCGGATACACCTCTTCATTTATTGCCAACAGCAGAAGATAATGTATCTTATTTCTCTCATTTGTTCTTCGGGAGTGCCGGTTTTCCCTTATACTTCAAGGGCTGAGATTCTCTCCTTTTTCTCTCCTTTCTTCCCAAATTCTCTCCATTTTGCCTTTTTTCCGCCATTTTGAGCCATCTCAGCGAAGGATTCGAACCCACTTGATTTCATGCGGCTTTGCGGGTAAAAGCGCCTTAAAAAGCCTGCTTTATCAAGCCTTTTTGACTTCCAAAAGAGGGGGCTATTTTCGCCCATTTTCCACGAAAGTCCGTTTCGTAAGAAAGTCTCGAAATCGGAATCGCTTCGTGGAACGCTCCACCCGAAAAAGTCTTGATTTATGCAGGTTTTCGAGGGTTCGAAAACGAAAAAATCTTTGAGTTCTCCCCATCAGTTCTCCCCATTTTCCAAAGCGGATTGGGTGAAGATACAACTTGGAGGGTTGTCCGAGTGGTCGAAGGTGCGACTCTCGAAAAGTCGTGTGCCGCAAGGCACCTAGGGTTCGAATCCCTAACCCTCCGCCAACCTGAGAAGCCGGTTTTGCCGGCTTCTCTTTTTTATTCCCGGTTTCCTATCCCTAAGCCAGCAAGCATTGCATCTGCGGAGATAACTTTTGAACTGTACTCAAGGTGTGCGTAAATGTTTGCCGTAGTTGAGAAGTCGCTGTGCCCGAGCCATTCTTGAATCTGCTTCATCGGAACGCCGTTGGCGAGAAGCAGCGAGGCGCAGCTATGTCTCAAATCGTGATAGCGCACCCTGCGCAGTCCGTGTTCCTCCAGAAGCTTCGGGAATCCGCAGGAAACATAATTAGGATTGATGATATCTCCGATTTCATTGATACACACATAGCCCGTGTAATCTTTCACATAGGATCGCCCGCATAAACGCCGGTTTTCCTCCTGTTCTGCTTTAAGCTCCAGAAGCCGTTCCTTTACGAAAGGAACCAGTGGCAGCGTTCTCATGCTGGACTTATTTTTCGTCCGATCTTCTGCGACCGTAATACGCTTTCCATCAAGGGCAACGGTTGTAAGCGTATGCCGGATGGTGATTGTGTCGCGCTCAAAGTCGATGGCATCCCATTTCATACCGAGGGTCTCGCTGCGCCGCATCCCATAGAAAGCACCAAAGAGAATGGGGATTTCAAGTTTGGTGCCTTTGGAGATTTCAAAAAGCCTGTTCACTTCATCGGCATCGTAAAAGTTTGCCATAAAACGCTCCTTCTTTGGTCTTTCGATCTTATCGGCAGGATTACTGGAGATTAGGTCGAGCTTGACAGCATACTTCAACGCCTTGTGGATGTTTGCGTGATAATGAATAACCGAGGACGCGCTCACACGTTCCAGTTCCTTCAGGTAAAAATCCTGGATGTGTTTTGCCGACAGCTCCTGCAATGCAATCTGCCGTTCTCTGAAATACGGCACGATTACTTTTTTGACCATATTGGAGTATGAGGCGAAAGTTGTCACCGCCACGGAACTCTTTATTACCGTAAGCCATTGTTCCATGAAGTCTGCAAAAAGAACGTCTCCTGTAATCGGCACATCTTCCTGGAAACTGCGCCGCTGCTCCTGTAAGAACGCCTCGGCGCGTTTCTTGTTGCCTTTGACCGCAAGCCCTGTTGCGATCCACTTTGTTTTGCGGTTTCCGTGTGCGTCTGTGTAGTTTAGTACGGCATAAAAATAGCCCTTTTTCTCACGAAGGTGTCCTGCCACCATAATAAGATATCCTCCTCTCTTGTTGTGGGTAACACCTGCCGTTGACCTGAGAACAGTATAAATCATTCGAACTGATGCGGAAAGGATGCCGCCAATCGGATTTATTTCTCCATGCAGTCAACAGCCGATGCATAAGTAGGTAAAAAGATGTGCTTTGGGGATACGGTAGGCGCGACCTACTTTTATGCAGCAGATTTTGCCTTCTCGTATCAGTCGATACCCCGTTTTCGTGCTGACATCAAGTATCTGGCACATCTGAACGATATCCATGACATCCGGATACTCTTTCAGCATTAGCTTGTAAGCATCACGCTGGGATAGCGTGGTAGTGGTTTCAGAGTTCATGTTTCGCACCTCCATTCCTATGCGTTGTTTTTGTATGTAAATGACCGCACGATTTCTCTTGCGGTCTGCCTTCCCTTAGAACTTCATGGGAAGGGTCGAATGCTTGCGCCTGCCGTTGTAGATGCGGTAGAACAGGTTGACGTAGCGCTTTACGCCCCGCAGCTCCTTTTCCGCCTTGCCCGCCGCATAGATAAACTTAGGTTCATAGCTGCGGAGGCTGTAAATGAGCCGTTCCCGGTCGTACTCGCCGTGGTACAGCTCCACGAAATGGACGATTCCCTGAATGATTTCCGCTCTCAGGGAATCGGGATCGCCGCCCCAAGCTTCCAGCAGGATGGTCAGCGCTTCCTTGTAAACCTCTGCGCCGACGCGCCTGAACTCCGCAAAGGCGGTGTTGATGCAGAGGATACGTCCTGTGCCGCCGCCCCGCTCAAAGCCCACATGCAGCCCCGCTTCCTCGGTAGCGGCATAGAACTCGCCTGACGCCTTATCCTCTCCGCGAAGATTGGCGCGGAGCCTGGCGCTGGGCGTCAGGGCTGCGGAGTAGCCGGTCTGCATGGCAAACAGCAGGGCTTCCTCAGCCTCTGTCATACCGTAGTACACCTTGCAGAGGATCGGCAGGTCGTTGTTGCCGTTCATGTGCTTGCGCG
>ERZ780226.2517-NODE-2517-length-12438-cov-7.031091_pt1 | contig 12438 bp, 19 predicted proteins | sample MGYA00511165_ERZ780226 | MGnify/ENA primary metagenome ERZ780226 (study PRJEB29588, sample SAMEA2152373) | human gut metagenome | biome: human gut; feature: human-associated habitat; material: faeces | place: Denmark | collected 2008/2010 ...
GCCTTGTAAATAAGTAAGGTTCGATAACCAAAGCAGGAAAACAAGAAATATTCTCTTTCTCTCTGTCCGCCACGCGAAGGTAAAAGGGGGTTGCAGGGGGAAAGAGGAACGCGGGCGGAAAGGTTCTTCTTTCCCCCTGCATAGAAAAGCAGACAGAAAGGAGAAACGGAAATGTATTTCAGAGTATGCCCGCATTGCGGTTGTTCCCTTGATCCTTCGGAAAGTTGCGATTGTCAGCAGGAACGGAGGAACGAAGAGGAAGAGAAAGCAGCGGAGCGCCGGAAGGAGGACAAAAACGCGTGAATATCTTTCAACGCATATTTGGGAGGGTAAAGCCGCCAGCACGGGAAACAAGCCGCGCGGAAATCATCGGCGGCGGGAATGCCTTTTCGGCATGGAGCGGGAACGCATACAGCAACGACATTTTCAGAAGCGCCGTTGACGCGATCGCCCGCAATGCTGCAAAGCTGAAAGGATCGCACATTATCAAGTATCGGGATCACGAACAGGTAACAGGCGATTGCAAGTTAAACCGTCTGTTACAGGTTGAGCCAAACCCGTATATGTCCGCCTTCGATATGCTGTACAAGCTGTTTACCCACTATTTTCTGTACAACAACGCTTTTGCGTACATTCAGAAGGACGAACGCGGGCAATGCGTCGCCGTGTTCCCGCTCAATCCGGTTCATGCGGAGTTTTTGAGCGACACGGGCGGGGCACTATATGTGCGCTTCATCTTTTCCGGCGGGCGTGAAGTCATTTTACCGTATGCGGATATTGTCCACCTTCGTCGCAATTTCAACGGAAACGATATTTTAGGCGATCCGAACGACGCACTTTCCCCCGCGTTACAGCTTGCCCACGCGCAGAATGAAGGCATTGTTTCCGCGATCAAGACAGGCGCGAGCATTCGCGGCATTCTGAAACGCACACAGCTTGCGAATGCTGACATCTTGAAGGAAATGCGCGAAAACTTCATACAGGACTATTTGAACATCAACAACAACGGCGGTATTGCCGTCCTTGACAGCGCCGCCGAGTATATTCCGATCGACAACAAGCCGTATGCGATCGACGAAAAGCAAATGCAGGCCGTGAAAACGAAGATTTACGACTATTTAGGCGTTTCGGAAGCGATCGTAAACAGCAGCTATGATGAAAACCAATGGGCGGCGTTCTATGAAAGTGTCATTGAGCCGCTGGCGCTGCAATTAAGTCTTGAATTTACGCGCAAGCTGTTCAACGATCGGGAAAGAGCCTTCGGCAATTCTATTCTGTTCGAGAGTGGGCGGCTTCAATTCACCAGCAACGCAACGAAAGTAAACTTGATCCGTGAAATTATGCCTATGGGCTTGCTTACGGTCAATCAAGCATTGGAAATTCTGAACCTTCCGAGCGTTTCCGGCGGAGATCGCCGCATTCAATCGCTGAATTACGTTGACGCGGACAAGGCAGAGGAATACCAGCTTGCAAAGGCAAAAGCGCCCGCAGCGCTGAACGGTGATACCGGAGCGGGGGCGGACGGCAACAACGGAGAGAACGGAGGAACGCAGGCATGAAGGAAATTAGAGTATGCGAAATAAGAGCGGACGCGGCGGCGGCAGGCGCGGCGAAGGTTCTTAAATTAGAGGGTAGGCCGATTGTTTACGATCAGCCCACCACGATAAACGATCCGGCAGGCGCGTTTATTGAAATTATCCGAGCGGGGGCGCTGGATCATGCGGACTTGTCAGACGCGAGACTGTTCTACAATCACGACTTGAACAAAGTACCGCTTGCGAGAACGCCCAAAACAATGCAACTGACGCTTGACGCGGCAGGGTTGAGCATGGTTGCAGAATTACCGGACACCGAGGAAGCGCGAAGCGTTTATACGGCAGTACAGCGCGGCGATCTTTCCGGAATGTCCTTCGCCTTCAAAGTGCCGGAGGGCGGCGACAGCTACGACGCGGCGACAAACACACGCACGATCACAAAGATTGAAAAAGTGTATGAAATCAGCGTCGTTCCGTTCCCTGCTTATCCGCAGACCAGCGTTGAAGCGCGATCCGCTATTAACGCATGGACTTCTACGGCGGCGGAGAGGGCAAAAGCCATTATCAAGGCAAATTCAATTCTGCTGAAAGAGGTATAACGCTATGGCAGACGAAAACGGCATTGTTGTAAAGCCCGCCATTGTCAAGCAAGACGGGAACACAACAGAAATTGAAATCCACATCGAAAAGCCCGCCGAGCCGGAGCGGGAGCAGACCGAGGCGGCGGAGGCCGCACAGGACAAGCCGCGTAAATCGCTTACAGAAGTGCTTTACAGGCAAATTGACATCTTGGAGCGGGAGCAGAAGAAAATTGCTTCCGGCTACGAGGGCAGCAACAACCCCAAAGCGGCGCGAAGTGAAAACCTTGCCTTCGCAAAGCAGATCACAGAAACGGCAAACGCCATTATTTCAATTAAACGGAGGAATACAAAATGAAATTCAAGACTATTGCAGAGGCTTTCAACCATTACCGCACTTCTACGCTGGAGGAAATCGAGCGCAGAGCGGCAGAGATCAAGAACATTGTTGCCACCGACGCAACCGCCGACGTGGACGCGCTCAATATTGAGCTTGAAGGACTTTCGCAGGCAAAGCAGAATGTACAGAGCCGCGCCGCAGGCGGGCAGCAGAACAGTTTTAACCCCGTGGCGGGTGCGGGTATGACCTTCGAGCGCCGCGCAAGCTATGAGGCCACCGAAGGCGACGTATTCAACAGCGCCGAATACCGCAGCGCGTTTATGAAGCGCCTGCTGGGGCGCAAGCTGAACAGCTTTGAGGAAGCGGCCTTCAACCGCGCCATGACCGAGCAGCGGGCGGACGCTTACGGCACTTCCGGCAACGTCGCGGCGGTTCTTCCCACGCAGACGCTGAACGAGGTTATCAGCAAAGCCCGCACGATGGGCGGCATTATGAGCGTTTGCCGTTCCTTCAATGTGCCTTCTAAAATCGCTATCCCTGTCGGCACTCCCGCCGCCGCTGCAAGCTGGCACACCGAGGGCGCGGCGGTTGACAGCGCAGCGCCCAGCGTCGCAACCGTTTCTTTCGACGGCTACGAAATTATGAAGGTGCTTTCTATCAGCGTCAAAGTGCAGAGCATGAGCATTGCCGCATTTGAAAGCTACCTTGTGGAAGAGCTTACTAATTGCGTGATGGCCTGCATTGCGGACGGCCTTGTAAACGGTACGGGTTCTTCGCAGGGTACGGGCGTTCTGAACGGCATTACTTGGGGCGATACAAACGCCTTTACCTTCCACAAAACAAACGGGCTGAAATATGCCGACGTTGTGAAGGTCGTTGCCGCGCTGAAACGCGGGTACGCTTCCGGCGCTTGCTGGGCAATGAACAACGCCGCGCTGTACAACCTGTTTTACAGCATGGTGGATAGCAACGGGCGACCGCTCTTCATTGCCGATCCGAAGGCTGAGGGGATCGGGAAAATTCTTGGCTTCCCTGTCGTTGTTGATGATTACCTCCCGGCGGAAACTATCCTGTTCGGTAACTTCAATTACATGGGCTACAATCTGCCGGAGGGTATCACGATCGAGGCTTCCCGCGAAAGCAGCTTCAAGAGCGGGCGCATTGATTACCGCGCTATGGCGGTTGCCGATTGCAAGCCCATTGTGGAAGAGGCCTTTATCAAGCTGACACGTTCGGCGACTTAATCGGGAGCGGGTGCAATGCTTACGTTAGAGCAAGCCCGCGAAGCGTTACGGCTGGATAACACCGACAACGACGATATTATAACGGGATTGCTTGCGGCTATTCCGGACTATATCGAGCTTTGCACGGGCATTCCGGCGGAGGCACAGAAAACCGATCCGTTAGCAGATACGGCGGGGAAATTCATTCTTACGCTTTGGTATCATGCGGAGCGGGTAGACGCTGACAAGATACAGCGGACTATTGACAGCCTTTTGAAAACGCTTCAACTGAAAGCGGAAAGGGGTTAAGGGTATGGCGAAGGACTACGCGAGGCCGTTCTATGACAGCAAGGAGTGGCGCAAGACGCGCGAGGCTTATTTGCAAAGCCAGCACTATATTTGCGAACGTTGCGGCGGGGCGGCTTCCGTAGTCCACCATATCCGCTATATCAAGCCGTGGAATGTCAACGATCCGGATATAACGTTGAATTGGGACAATCTGAAAGCCGTTTGCGAGAAGTGCCACGCGGAAGAACATTCGCAGGACATGAAGGCACGGGGGCAGGCGGCGCGGCTGAATGGTATTGCCTTCGATGATGAAGGCAACGCAATAAAGCAAGCGAACGTTTTTCTTGTGTGCGGAAGTCCGGCGAGCGGGAAAACAACATACGTTGCGCAGCATAAAAGCGGCAAGGATTTAGTTGTTGATCTTGATTATCTATGCGCGGCGCTGAACGGTGAAACGGGCAACGTGCATTTGAACCATGCGCCGATCCTGTCCGTTGCGTTGGAGGTTCGGGAATTACTATATCAGATCATACAGGCGCGGCGCGGCAGATGGGAACGCGCCTTCGTAATAACGACGATCGCAGACGCGCGGGAAATGAAAGCTGTTGCCGACGAATTACGGGCGGAGGTTGTTCTAATGCCGACAACGCTTGAAGAGTGCATACGACGCATTCAAAGCGACGAAAGCAGAGCGCACAACAGGAAGTTAAACGAAAAGCTGGCGGCGGAATGGTTCGAGAAGTATAACGCTTCACGACGCAGCGACGAAATACCCCCCACTAAAATTTTTTAGAGGGGGAAAACACACCGGTAGGGGGCAACCTGTCTTTTCCTCTCCACGGGCGCACATATGAGGGGAGGGCAAAAGCCCGAACGGGTAGTATTGAAACGGGGTGATTTGCCATGACAAACGATAGAGATAATGAGAGATTGAAGGACGTGCGCAAACTTAAAAAGATATTGAAACTTGTTCCGGCGGATCGCAAAGACATAGCCGAAAAGCTCATTGTTGAAATATCTTTCGTGGCGGAAACCCTTGCAGATTTGCGCGAAAAGATCAAGGAAAACGGCACAGTTGACCACTTCAAGCAGGGTAAACAAGAGTTCTTGCGGGAAAGCCCCGCTTTGAAGTCTTACAATACGACGATCCAGCGTTACAGCCTTCTTTATAAGCAGCTTACCGACCTATTACCGCCGCCGGAGGTTGACAGCAAGAAGAAAAATGAAGTGCTGGACTTCATCACAAAGCGGGGATAAACCTTGAATTACATTCTTGAATATTGGAGGGCGATTGAAGGCGGTAAATACGTTGTTTCACGCAGGGTTCGGAAGGTTTATGAAGAGCTGGCGCGGCGGATCGAAGCGCCGGAAGCGGGCGCACGGTACATCTTTGACGAAAAGAAGGCCTTGCGTCCGATTGAGTTTATAGAACGCTTCTGCAAGCATTCAAAGGGCGAGTGGGCAGGCAAGCCCGTAACGCTTGAATTGTTCCAAAAGGCTTTCATATCCGCGCTGTTCGGGTTCGTCGATAGAGAAACGGGCTTGCGGCAGTACCGCGAAGCAATGTTCTACGTTGCCCGAAAGAACGGCAAAAGTACCATGCTGGCGGGCATTGCGCTTTATATGATGATCGCTGACCGTGAAGCGGGCGCGGAAATCTATTGCGTTGCCACAAAGCGGGATCAAGCGCGGCTTATCTTTGAAGAGGCCTATAACATGATTAAGCAAAGCCCGCAGTTGCGCGAGCTTGTACGCAAGCGCAAGGGCGATCTATACTTTGCAAACACGTTTTCAAAAATGGAGGCGTTGAGCAAGGACAGCGGAAGCATGGACGGCCTAAATTCTCATTGCGTCGTGATCGACGAATTGCACGGCATTAAAGACCGCAATTTATACGAGGTTATGAAGCAATCGCAGAGCGCCCGCCGCCAGCCGCTCTTGATTATGATAACGACGGCGGGAACGATCCGCGAAAACATCTTTGATGAAATGTATGCGACGGCCTGCAATATCGTTGACGGCGTTTTCAAAGATGATACGTTTCTTCCGATCCTCTATGAGCTTGACAGCCGCGAGGAATGGACGCAGCCGGAGGCATGGCAGAAGGCAAACCCCGCGTTAGGCACGATCAAGAAAATAGACGATCTCCAAACAAAGGTTGCCCGCGCACAGAATAACCCTAACGAATTGCGCGGCCTGCTGGTAAAGGATTTCAATATCAAGGACACGTTAAGCACGGCGTGGCTGACCTATGAGGACATCGACAACGCGGAAACGTTCGATCTTGCCCGCTTCAAGAACAAGTTTGCGATCGGCGGCGCTGACCTGTCGAAAACGCTTGATCTGACATGCGCAACGCTCTTGATGATCGACAAGGACACGGGGAAACGGTGCGTTACGCAAATGTACTGGATACCGGAAGAAACGTTAGAGCGCCGCGTGGCAGAAGAAAAGATACCATATGACAAGTGGCGGGATCGCGGACTATTGCGCACTTGCGCCGGAAACACGATCAATTACAAGGACGTAACGGCGTGGTTTTTGGAAATGGCGGCGGAATACAAGATCGTTCCCGCTTGGGTTTACTATGACGCATGGAGCGCCCGCTATTGGGTTGAGGAAATGAAGGCGAGCGGGTTTAATATGATCCCTTGCATACAGGGCGCAAAAACGCTTTCGCTTCCTATGCAGAACATGGGCGCAGACTTGCAGGCGAAGCGGATTGTTTACAACAATCACCCGATCTTGAAATGGTGCTTGACAAACACGGGCGTTAAAACCGACGTAAACGGCAATATTGTTCCGGTCAAAAATCAAGCCGCAAAGCAGCGCATAGACGGCATGGCAAGCCTGCTTGACGCTTATGTAGGTTTAACGGAGAAATACGAAGAATATATACGGACGCTATAACGGAGGGAGCAGCAGGAATGAAGCTGAAAGATAAGAAAATCCGCATTATTGCTTTTACAAGCACGACAAACGAACACGGGTTCAGCACGGAAGAATGGCGACCGATCCATAGCGGGAAGCTGTGGGCTTACTATCGGCAGTTGTCCGGAAGTGAGTTCTACGCTTCCGCAATGGTGAATGCGGCGGAAGAAGTTGTTTTCACGGTCAATCACAGAACCGACGTAACAACGGAAATGCTGGTGGAGTACGGCGGCAAGTTCTACGACATTAAACGCATAGACAACTACGAAGGCTATACCGATGATATTAGCCTTTATTGCAAGCTGTCGAACGATCAAGATATAGAAGTTACAGAGCCGGACGCGGCGAGCGTATGAGCTTATGGGAAAGCTATGGTGCAATGAGGAATTAGCGGCGCGGGCGAAGGCGGGCAATGAAGAGGCCTTCGCGCTGCTTTGGGCGCAGAACAGGCGGCATATTTACTACTTGGCGGTGAAATACCGTTCAATCATTGAGCAAAACGCGTTTGTTGATCTTGATGATTTCATGCAATGCGGATATTTGGCACTGGTTGAAGCTGTAAACGCCTTCGATCCGGAAAAGGGCTTTGCACTTACAAGCTACATAAACTTCAAATACAAACAACAGGTACACGCCATGTTCGGCAATGTCCGAGAGGGCGACAAGCGCATATTTCCGCAGCCGTGTTCCTCTCTCAACGCAATTATTGAGAACGACAAAGACGGGAGCGGGACGGAAGCGGGCGACTTGATAGAGGGCGAAAGCGCGGAAGAGTTCGACGAACGCATAGAGAAAAAAGAGCTATGCGAAATTGTCCGCGCGGCGGTCGATCGTCTGCCGGAGCGGGAAGCGTTTGTGATCCGGCGGCTATATTTTGACGATTACACGAAACGGGCGCTTGCTTCCGGCGGGCGCTTCAAGGACGAAAACGAGGTCGCACGAATTGAAAATGCTGCAATGCTGAAACTTCGGCGGGATGAAACATTGAAGGCGCTGTATTATGCGCACTTTCCGGACGATCCGCAGGACGTTTTCAGCCATTCGCCCACGCCGTTGAACGTTGTTATAGCGGCGGAAAATTGGGAAGAGTGGATCGAGCGGGCGGCGGAGGAATTGCGAGGGTTTGAAAATGGACTTTGAGAAAATGCGAGAAGCGGCAATAGCAGAGCTTGAAGGCTTTAGAGCACTGGAAGAAAGCGCGGACGCGGCGGAACGGCAACGCGCCGCATTTATCGCCGCTGCTTTGAATACATTGCCGCAGCAGGAACAAGAAATATTGCGGCAGTTCTTCATAGATCGGCATTGCCGCTATGCGGGACATCGGGCAAAACTGCAAGCAATGTATGGGTTGAGCCTGTCGGAGCTTTACAGGCAAAAGAACGAAGCAATAACAAATTACTGCATGGCGGCGCTTGCTATCCGCGCAGCTATGAGCAGGAAAGCGGTATTGTTTTCGCCGCTGTAATTGTAGGTTATGACAATCTTATCATCATAGACAAAAACGGCGTGAACAAAGGTATCAATAAGCTGCTGGCGGTATTTTTCGCTTGTTATGTCGCCGTCCTTAAAGCTGGAAATCCAATAAATAATTTGTTCCCTGCTGATGATCCGCCGCGCAATGCTTTCTTTTGCAATCTCTATTTCAACATTGCGCTTTTCGTCCTCTAATTCGGTCAAGCGGGTTTTCGTGCTTTCGGTTATGATCCCCTTTTCAATCGCGGTCATAATGTTTTTGATAGTATGCAGGCTATTTTTATTGAACGCGCCGCCGCGAGCCGTTTTCACGCCGCGAGCGTTGAGAATGTCGCATATCTCTTTTACGGTCTTGCCGCTGCTGTACAGCTTGAAAATATCAACGACAACGGGAGCGGTCGTTTCGTCAATCTCAAAATAGCAATCGGAATTGACCTTGTACCCCAATACGCGCTGACCGCCAAGCGCCTTACCCTTCAAGGCGTTTTCTCTCATGCCGCGCGTGATCTTCTGCGACAATTCAACACTGTAATACTCCGCCATGCCTTCAAGCAGGCTTTCCATGATGATACTTTCCGGCGATCAGTTCAAGTTCTCCATAGCGGAAAGAACCTTCACGCCGTTTTTCTTCAAACGGGCTTTATAAATTGCGCTGTCGTAGCGGTTGCGGGTGAAGCGGTCGAGGCGGTACACAATGACGGCTTGAAACTGACGCTTTGCGCTGTCCTCTATCATCTTTTGAAAGGCGGGGCGGTTGTCCGTCTTGCCGCTGATAGCGCGGTCGATATAGGTATCAATTACGGCTATATCATTCGCTTTCGCAAATGCGTAACATTCCCGTAATTGTCCTTCTATGCTTTGTTCTGTCTGACGATCGGAGGAATAGCGGGCGTATATGACCGCGTTTAATGCTTCCGGCATTATTATTCCCCCTTCTGTTCATTTTCCCAACGCTCTATCCCTTTTACAAGTCCGGTATAAAAAGCCTTTTGTTCAGTTTCGGACAATTTGGAAACATTGTTAAATAATTCGTTCATCTGTTCAAGTAAAAGAGAAGAATTGCTTTCGCTGTTCACTTGCTCTTGGATTTTAGCTTGCAGATGTTTTCCAAATTGCGAAGCGTCATTTGAAAAATATCTTAAAAGCATACTTTCTATTGGCGTTCTACTTGTGGCGGGTTTTTCTTCGATCGCTTCAAGGTCGTTAAGGTTGTACTTTAACATGAAAAGCAATTCTTCAAGCGGTATTCCGGTAGCGTCAGACAGCTTGACAAACGTATCAAGGCTAATTGTCACGGGCTTACCCGTGCGCGGATCATAGCCTTTTTCGATACTGTCCAAATGCGTATGACTTATTCCGATTTTTTTAGCGTAATCACGAAGCGAAAGATCACCACGCGCTTTCCGTATTGCCTTACCTAATGCATTGTTATCCATACACAACACCGTTTTTTATCATATTGTAAACTACACACTACAATAAATCAAGACAAGCACAGAAAAGTTACAAAATAATCTTGTTGTGTACGCTTGACAAAATGGGTTTTGTTGTGTATGCTTTACATGTAGGAGGTGAACGGCGTGTTAAACAAGGTAAAAGAGTACCGCAAGAAAAGAGGAATGACACAAGCGCAGCTTGCGGAGCGGGCTAACATTTGCAGGCCGTATCTTTCGATGATTGAGAGCGGGAAGCAAACAAGAATTTCAAACGTTGTCATGTTTCAAATTGCCCGCGCTCTTCAAGAGCCGATCGACAATATTTTTTTTAGCAACTATGTTGTGTGCGCACAACAAGCAAAGGAGGCCTAACACATGAGCGGGATAACGGTACAGCTTGACACAATGCCCGCGCCCGTCATGGCGGCGCATTGTCGGGGCTTGTTTGAAGCGAACGGAAGTTTCTTCGATGATCCGGACAATCAAGCGAAGTTCGAGGCATGGCACAAGAAGAAATACGGCTGCTTACCGAAAGAAACTTCATACGGCAGGCCGTCGGAAGCGAAAGGAGCGTAAACAATGAGCAAGCGGAAAAAGAAGCGCGGCGGCGGTCGTTCCCCGTATGAGGGTTACGAAACGGAGGTATGGGGATCAAGCCCGATACAGATAGCCGCGATCGAGAAGGAATACCGAAGCATGGAAGAAGAGAGTTTCCAAATGGGCGCAGAGGATCGGGAGCAGAACCGCCGGAAGCTGGATTATTACGAATTTGCGTTAGACTTTGCCACCCTTCCGTTGCCGCGCGGGATCATTACGGAGATCGCACGGGCGAATTATGCGACATACCTTGACGCATACAAGGGCAAGGCATTCAAGGCGCATATCATTTGCAAGGTTCTTTCGTTGGAGGGCGGCGCGGTATGACAGGAAGCAGAAAATATAACTTCAAATGTCAGAGTTTCCCGAACACGATTGAGCAGGAGCGCAGGCGGCGCGGCTGGACTGTTACGAAGCTGGCGGAGCTTTCCGGCGTAAGCCGTTATTCAATAACAGCATATGAAACATGGGCGGCGGGCGGCATTGTCCCGAAACAGCAGATGAAGAGCGTAACAGACACAACGGCGCAGATGATCGCGGACGCGCTGGAGGTTACGCCGGAACAGCTTTTCAAGCACTATGCGGAGGCGGCGGCAGAGCATAAACCGCGCGTTAAGCCTTTTTCAACAAGAGCGGAGCGGGACGACGCAATATTGAAAGCGTTAGAGCCTGCAAAATATACGGCGCTGAAAATGTGCGGCGTTCTTCAATGCAAAGATGTATGGTGCGAAATAGACGACGTTATAGCGATCGCATATGAAACCGTTGTTGAAGTTGCGGAAGAAGCGTTAGAAAGAGGGATCGCGGCGGGCGTTTGCTTTGACGCGATAGCTTGCGGAGCGGTCAAAAAGAAGTTTCTTCGACTACGCAAATATTACGGTGAGAAATGCCGGAAAGCCGATCTTGTGAGCTATGAAGCATATTTCCCCCTCCATGATCCGGCTTCTTCCTATCGCTTTGAAGATCGTTACGAGTTGCGCGAGGAATGCCGCGAGGCCGTCCGGACGCTTTCGCCGGAGCGCCGCCGCGATCCATACATAGCGGAATTGCTGGAGGCAGTAGCATTATGAAAAAAGAGGACAAAAAAAATAACGCCCATCGGCGGGCAACCGATGAACGTTAGGGCTGTACAACAGCTATTCACTACAAATAAATTATAGCAGTTGTACGGCCTTTTGTCAAGGCAGGAGGCCGAAAAATGCGAGCAAAAAGAAGAATTTTCGCGGGTAGCGTATGTGAACAGGAGGTGTACACCTTGCCGGATCGGACAAAGGACGTAAAGAAGGCAGAGCCGCGCCCACGGTTCAGCAGCGCGGAAGAATACGAGGACTTCAAGCAGCGGTTAGCCCGTCGAAATCATGCACGAATGTTCAATGCGACGTTTTCCCCCGCTTCCCTCTATACCACGATCACGCTGGACAACGAACACGAAGTACATACCTTCGCCGAGGCGGACGGGATCATAAATCCGTTTTGGCGGCGGTTACGGCGGTTAAATCCGGACGCGCAAATAGCACTTTACCCCGGCAGAGGCAAAACAACGAGCCGCATTCACTTTCACATGGTATCTAACGGGCTGACCGAAGAGCAGATACGGGAGAAATGGGACGGCGGAACGATCATTCATATTGAACACTTGCGGGAACACAATTACTACAACGGCGTAGATCACGGGCGGGATTATACAGGCCTTGCAAATTACCTTTTCGACCATTGGACACCGGAGAGAGGGACGCGCCACCATTACAAGGGTACGCGGAATTTGTGCCAGCCGGAGAAGGAAGCGGCGACGGAAGCGAAGCGGGAGTATTCCGAGAGCAAGCCGCCGCGAGCGCCGAAGGGTTACAGGCTTGTGGAAGCAAAAACGAACCGTTACGGCTATATGTGTTTCAAGTACGTTCGCAGCGAGGACGCGGCGGAAGCGCCGCCACCGAACAACCGGAAACGGCCTCTAAAATGCTGATTGCGGATCAGCTTTGAAAGCCTTGTAAATAAGTAAGGTTCGATAACCAAAGCAGGAAAACAAGAAATATTCTC
>ERZ780226.2526-NODE-2526-length-12401-cov-6.335088_pt1 | contig 12401 bp, 8 predicted proteins | sample MGYA00511165_ERZ780226 | MGnify/ENA primary metagenome ERZ780226 (study PRJEB29588, sample SAMEA2152373) | human gut metagenome | biome: human gut; feature: human-associated habitat; material: faeces | place: Denmark | collected 2008/2010 ...
TTTTGAAGCCTCCCTTGTGTAAAGGGAGGTGGGGGTTGCCGCAGCAAAAGCCGGAGGGATTGTCGATTTCTGAAGACTACAATCCCTCAGTCAGCTTCGCTGACAGCCCCCTTTGCACAAGGGGGCCTTAAAAGCGTTTTAGGATTTTGCTTCGCCGTCGGTCTTGGGTCTCGGCTTTCTGCGGCGGTGGTTGTTGCGGCGGGGTTTATCCGTGCGCTCGGCCTTGTCCCCGGCGGGGGCGGCGCTCACCGGCGGCTTTTCACCGCCGCGGCGCGCGCTGCGGTTTTCCCCGGCGGGCTTTTTCTCGCTACGCTCCGGCTTCTTTTCCGCGCGCTCGGAGCGTTCGGGTCTTTCGGCGCGTTCCGGACGCTCGGCTCTTTCGGTGCGCTCGGACCGTTCGGCATTCGCGCCGCCGCGCTTCCGGCGGCGGGAGCGGCTGCTTTTCTTCTCGCCGGAGGGCTTTTCCGCGCTCTGCGGCGCGGCGGATGCGGTGCACACGTCCTCCACGATCATCGACGGCATGATCCAGCCGTTCGTCTCAGGCTCGGCGTTCTCTTCCTTGACCTTTTTGGGCTTGTTGCGGAGAAGGTCGGGCAGGGGCTGGCCCTCCGCCGGGCGGCCGCCGGGGATCTCGGCGATCTCGTCGGCATCGTAGGTGCGGATCTGCGCTTCGCCCGGGCCGTCCAGCTTTACCTTGACGTTCTGGCGCAGGAGATTGACGAGCGTGACGCTGCCGTAGCCGTCCTCGGTCTGGACGAACGCGCCGTTTTTCGGCACGTGCTTCAAAAGGTCCTCATACGCCTCCTGCTCATAGCGCAGGCAGCACATCAGCCGCCCGCACGTGCCGGAGATCTTCACCGGGTTGAGCGACATCGACTGCGTTTTCGCCATTTTGGTGCTGACGGGCTGGAAGTCGTCGAGGAACTGGTGGCAGCAGAAAGGTCGCCCGCAGATGCCGAGACCGCCGAGCATCTTCGCCTCGTCCCGCACGCCGATCTGCCGCAGCTCGATGCGCGTGCGGAACACGCCCGCAAGGTCCTTTACGAGCTCGCGGAAGTCCACGCGCCCGTCGGCGGTGAAGAAGAAGAGAATTTTATTCCCCTCAAACGAGCACTCGACGTCCACGAGCTTCATTTCGAGCTTGTGCTTTTCGATGAGCTCCCGGCAGATGCCGAGCGCTTCCTTTTCGCGCTTGCGGTTGAGCTCCGCGATGCGCAGATCGTCCGGCGTGGCGCGGCGCACGACGGGACGCAGCGGCTGCACGCAGTCGCCGTCCCCGACCATGTGATTTCCCTTGACGCACTCGCCAAGCTCCATGCCCTTGGACGTTTCCACGACGAGCGTGTCGCCCGTCCTCGCGGTCACGCCGGCGGGGTCGAAATAGTACGTCTTGCCGCGGCCGCGGAATTTTATGCTGATTACTTCTGTCACGGGATTTTCCTCATTTCCTGATGTGTGAGCGCCGGAGGTCATTTGCCGTCCGGCAGATAGGTGGATAGATAACCGGTCACGTGCTTCGGGCCGACATTCAGCCGGAGATATTCCTCCGCGCGGTGGAGAAACGCTTCGAGCGCAAGAAGCTCCCGCCGGTCGGAAACGAGCTTCACGGCGAGCTCCTCCGCCGCGGTAACGACCTCGAGAAGCTGCGCGTTATCGAGCTTTTCCATCGCCGTGCAGCAGCGCAGAAGCTCCGCGCGGTCGAGCCGCGCTTCAAGATAGCCGCGGGCGCGCTCATTCTCCGGCGCGGCAGTCCCGCCCGCGAGCCGGATCTCGCCGCAGCGCGACTGCACCGTTTCGAGCAGCTTTTCGCGGCTTTCGGCGCAGAGAAGGAACATGACGCCGCGCGGCGGCTCTTCGAGCAGCTTCAGGAACGCGTTCTGCGCGGCGATGTTCATCGTGTCCGCTTCGGGAAAGATGTATACCTTGCCGTCGGCCTCGTTCGGCAGCACGGCAGCGTCCACGGCGAGCGCGCGGATCTGATCGACGGTGATCTCGCGCCGCAGCTTGCCGGACTTGTCCGCCGCGCGCTCGACGAGCGCCACGTCCGGATGGATGCCGGGGAACGCGCCCTGGAACACCTTGCGGCAGTGGCGGCAAGCGCGGCAGGGCTTCGCGCCGCTGCTCTCACAGAGCGCCGCCGCCGCCATTTCCCGCGCGCGAGAGCGCGCCGCGTCTCCGTCGCCGGAGATTATATACGAATGCATCATCTTTTCCATATCGATTCAGTATACCATACACATTTTTAGTTTGACAAGCGTTTGCGAATTGAATACTATGGAAAAAACATCGTGAGGAGGGAGAATATGCGCGCCGCTATCTGCGACGACCGCGCCGAGGATGCGCAGCTCGTCGCGCAGTATGTCCGCGAATGGGGCGAGAGCCGGGAAGAGAGCGTCGCGCTCGAGATATTTCCCTCCGCCGAGGCGTTCCTCTTCGCCTACGACGAGGACAAGAATTTTGACCTTCTGCTGCTCGATGTCGAGATGGGCGGCATGGACGGCGTGACGATGGCCAGGCGCGTCCGCGCGGAGAACACCGCCGTGCAGATCATTTTCATCACCGGCTACACGGACTACATCGCCGAGGGGTACGACGTGGCGGCGCTGCACTATCTCGTAAAGCCCGTCCGCGAGGAAAAGCTCTTCGAGGTGCTCGACCGCGCCGCGGCGAAGATCCGCTCAGATAGCCGCGCGCTCACGCTCGAGTGCGGCGGCGAGATCTTCCGCGTGCCGCTTTATGAAATACGCTATCTCGATGTGGAGAAAAACTACACGACCGTCCACGCGAAGCGCGACTACACCGTAAAGAAAACGCTCGGCGCGCTCTCGGACGAGCTGGACGAGCGGTTTTTCCGCATCGGGCGCGCGGCGATCGTGAATCTTTCGTACATCCGCCGCGTGACGAAAACGGACGCGATCTTATCCGACGGCGCGTCCATCCCGCTCCCGCGCGGCGCTTACGAAGCGCTCAACCGCGCCATTATCGCGTATCATTGAGAGGTGAGAGCATGAGCCTATTTTCCCGCCGCGTCGATAAGCAGCTCGAAGCCTACCAGCGCGAGCTGGTGGACACGCATTATAAAGAGGTGGAGAACATGTACCGCCAGATCCGCGGCTGGCGGCACGACTACCGGAATCATATCCAGGTGCTCAAGGCGTTCGCCGCCAAGGGCGATATGGACGCCATCCGCGCCTATCTCGACGAGCTGGACACCGATCTGAACACCGTGGACACCGTCGTCAAAACCGGCAACGCCATGGCGGACGCCATTTTGAACAGCAAAATATCCCTCGCCAAATCGCGCGGCATCACGGTGCAGGCCGACGCGCACATCCCCGTAAAGCTCAAAATGTCGGAGCTCGATCTCTGCTGCATTCTCGGCAATCTCTTCGATAATGCCATTGAAGCGAGCATGGCTCTGCCGGAAAAGGACCGGCTCATCCGCGTGTACATGGACATGAAGGGCACGCAGCTTTATATCTCCTTCACAAACTTCACCGCCGGAAAGAAGCTGGAAAAGACCGGCGGGCGCTTCCGCACCACGAAGGGCGAGGGGCACGGCTTCGGTCTCGTGCGCGTCGACGATATCGTCGCGCGGCTGGACGGGTATCTCTCCCGCAACAGCGAGGACGGCGCGTTCACGACCGAGATACTGCTCCCGCAGGTGTGAGCGAAACGGTTCATCCCCGAAAATAAGCCATTCGTCCCCGGTCTGCGCCGGGGACGAAGTTTTGTGATAGTGTTATCCTCGCAAAGAAGAGGTGGTTTCGATGAAAGAAAAAACGAAAAAGCCGCGCTACCGTCTGGGGCAGAACATGCTCTGGATGCTGCGGCAGGCGCACGCGGCGCACCGGGACGATGTGCAGGTATTCGCTGTCATAAAAGCGCTCGCCATGGCGGGCACGGGCATTTCGGGACTCCTGCTCGCGCCGGAGATCGTCCGCTGCGTAGAGGACGGGGCGGGCTTTTCGCGTATTCTCGCGACGATCGCCGTGCTCGCCGGGGTGCTGCTCGTGTGTTCGGCGGTCAGCGCCTATCTGGAGCACGCGCCGATGTTCGCGCGGGTGGATGTGCGCCTTGCGCTCATCCGCAAGATCCATTATAAGACCTGCGTGATGTCCTATCCGCTCTCCGAGGACCCGGAAGTTCTCAAGCTGCAGGAGCAGGCCGTACGCGCGACCATAAATAACCGCTGCGCGAGCGAGGCGCTCTGGGTGGATGAGCAGAAGTTTCTCACCGCGGCGCTGAGCTTTGTGGTGTATCTGCTGCTGCTCACGAATACGAGCGTATGGCTTCTCGCCGCGCTCACCGTGACGACCGCGGCGGAGTATTTCGTCAACCGGCGCATCAACGAGTGGGGCTACCGTCACCGCGACGAGGCCGCCGCGCTCGAAAAGAAAATGGACTATGTTTCCGACAAGGCGCGGAGCACCGTTCTCGGCAAGGACATCCGCATTTTCGGCATGCGCCCGTGGCTCGAAGCCGTATACGATAAAACGCTCCGCGCGATCGACGCCTTCGTCGAGCGGCGCGAGCGGGTGTATTTCTGGACGAACGTGATCGACGCCGTGCTCACCGCCGCGCGAAACGGCCTTGCCTATTACTTCCTGCTGCGCCAGACACTCGCCGGGGGAATGGGCGCGGGCGAATTTCTGCTGTGCTTCTCCGCCGTCGGCGCGTATACCGAGCAGCTCAACGGCATTCTCACCGAGCTCGGCACGCTGCGGCGACAGAGCCTCGAGCTCTGTACCCTGCGTGAATTTCTCGAGCTGCCGGAGCCCTTCCGCATGGAGGGCGGCAAGTCCCTGCCGGAGTGTGCGGACGGGAAATACGAGCTGCGGCTGGAAAACGTCTCCTTCCGCTATCCCGGCGCGGAGGCGGACACGCTGCATGGCATCGATCTCACGGTGCATCCCGGCGAGCGGCTCGCCGTTGTGGGCTTAAATGGCGCGGGCAAAACGACGCTCGTAAAGCTGCTCTGCGGCTTTTACGACCCGACCGAGGGGCGCGTGCTCTTAAACGGCGAGGATATCCGGGAGTTCAACCGGCAGGAGTACTACACGCTCTTCACCGCCGTGTTCCAGAAGTTCTCGGTGCTCGAAGCGACGCTGGAGGAAAACGTTGCGCAGACGCGCGAGGGCATCGACGAGGCGCGCGTGCGCGAATGTCTCGAAAAGGCGGGGCTCACGGAGCGCGTGGCGGCGCTGCCGGACGATCTCAAAACGCACATCGGCCGAGAGGTGTTCGAGGACGGCGTGCTGCTCTCCGGCGGCGAAATGCAGCGGCTCATGCTCGCCCGCGCGCTCTATAAGAACGCGCCCATCCTGCTGCTCGACGAGCCGACCGCCGCGCTCGACCCCATCGCCGAGAACGATATCTATCAGAAATACGCCGCCATGACCGTGGGGCGGACGAGCGTGTTCATCTCGCACCGCCTTGCCTCGACGCGCTTCTGCGACCGCATTCTGCTCATCGACGGCGGCGTCATCGCCGAGCAGGGCAGCCACGAGGAGCTGCTCGCGCGCGGCGGAAAATACGCCGGGCTCTTTGAAGTGCAGAGCAAGTATTACCGGGAGGAGGGCGAAAACGATGGAAGAGAATAAGAAAAAAGTATCCTCGCGCGAGGCGTGGCGGCTGCACCGCCGCGCGGCGAAGCTCTTTTATGCCGAACGGCCCGCGCTGCACGCGGTCAACTGGCTTTACGCCGCGTTCAAATCGCTCTCGCCGTATGTGCTGATCTACCTTTCCGCGCAGATCATCGGCGAGCTGACGGGCACGCGGGACGTGCACCGGCTCACGGTGCTCGCCGTTGCCGCCGTCGCCGCGGCGGCGCTGCTGCCGCTCATCACCGCCGCGCTCGAGCGCCGGCAGACGGTTTTGTACGACAACAGCTTCTATATCAACCAGAAGATCTACGCCAACAAGCTGCTGGACATGGATTTCCCCCGGCTGGACGATCCCAAAACGCACGACGATCTCTCCCAGATCCTCCAGAACGAAAAGTGGTCCGGCTACGGTCTGGGGCGCGTGCTCGATGTGGAGACGAAGCTGCCGATGTCCGTTTTTGGTGTTCTGGGCGTTGTCGCCCTCACCGTGACGCTCTTCACGCAGCGCGTGCCGGAAAGCGCCGGGGCGTGGACGGTGCTGAACCATCCGCTGTTTCTGCTCGGCTGCTTGCTGCTGCTTGCTCTGCTCTCGGTGCTGCCGTCGCTGTGCATGAACCGCGCCTCGATGCTCACGGCAGAGCTCGCACCGCTCGCGCGGCTCGGCAACCGGTTTTTCAACTTCTTTGCGGTCATGGCGATCAGCGACCGCGACCGCGCGAGCGACATCCGCATGTATAACCAGCAGGACATCTGCGAGAGCTATGCTTCGTCCGATACGCCGTTCAGTACGAACGGCCCGTTCGCAAAGCTCGCGTGGGGCCGCGGCGGTGTGCTGATGATCGTGAACGCTTTGTTCTCGGTGCTGTTCACCGTGACAGCGTATCTTTTCGTATGCCTGAAGGCGCTCGCGGGCGCGTTCGGCGCGGGCAGCGTTGTGCAGTATGTCTCCGCGCTCACCGCCCTTTCCGGGCATCTCTCGCAGCTCGTCGTCTACGGCGGCGACGTGCGCAGCAACGCGCCGTTTCTGCAGGAGCTCTTCGCCTTCCTCGATACGCCGAACGAGATGTATCAGGGCTCGCTCACGACCGAAAAGCGCTCCGACCGAAAGTACGAGATCGAGTTCCGGGACGTGTCCTTCCGCTACCCCGGCACGGAGAATTGGGCGCTGCGCCATCTGTCGGTGAAGTTTGAGATCGGAAAAAAGCTCGCCGTCGTCGGGCCGAACGGCAGCGGCAAAACAACGTTCATCAAGCTGCTTTGCCGTCTGTACGACCCTACCGAGGGCGAGATATTACTCAATGGCATCGATATTCGGAAATATAATTACAAAGAGTATATGGACGTATTCTCCGTTGTGTTCCAGGACTTTCAGCTGCTGGCGTTTTCGCTCGGGCAGAACGTGGCCGCCGCGCCGGAATATGACCGCGCGAGAGCCGAGAAAGCGCTTGCGCAGGCCGGCTTCGGCGACCGGCTCAAAGCGCTGCCGCTCGGAACGGAGACGAGCCTCTTCCGCGATTTTGACGAGAACGGCGTCGAGGTCTCCGGCGGCGAGGGGCAGAAGATCGCCATCGCCCGCGCGCTCTATAAGGACGCGCCCTTCCTCATTCTCGACGAGCCGACCGCCGCGCTCGACCCGATCGCCGAGGCGGAGATCTACGAAAAGCTCAACGACATGGTCGGCGACAAGACCGCCATTTACATTTCGCACCGGCTCTCCTCGTGCAAGTTCTGCGACGAGATCGTCGTGTTCGACGCCGGAAAGATCATCCAGCAGGGCGCGCACGAGACGCTGCTCGCGGATGAGAGCGGCGAATATGCGCAGCTCTGGAACGCACAGGCGCAGTATTACCGCTGAGCCTCCGGCGCGTACACGGCGAAGAGCCGCCGGATGCGGCGCTCGATGAGCGAAAAGACCTCGCAGAGTTTGCGCCCGCAGGCGCAAATAAAGTGCAAAGCATTTTTGCCGGCGGCGTGTACGTCGGCAAAAAGACTTTTTTGACAAGCTCAAACGGAGGGGGAGGCCCCTCCGTTTCCGTTTTCTTGCGGCGGAGGGGTTTTCCCCGTCAAGGTCTTTTCAACGGCGGAAAAATGCGGTATACTTTTTCTGTATCTCTTAGAACAAGGAGCGATGCCGTTATGATGGATAAATCGAGAGCGTTTCTCCGCACTCTGGGTCTGCCGGGGGGCGATCTGCACGCTCTTCCGACCTCGGAGGCGACATTTCCCGGCGGAGCGCAGTTCGGCGTGGAGATCCCCACGGTGAACACCTTTGCCGCGGCAAAGGCGCTGCTGCGCGAAACGCAGCGTTTCGGCGTCACGGTCAACCGCATCGACGAAACGCTCGGGGCGTTCCGCCATACGCGCGCGGAGCTCCTCGAATATGCCGCGCTCTGCCGCGACAGCGGCGCTGCGCTCACCGTGTCGATCGGCCCGCGGGCCGCGTATGACACCTCCGCCACGCGCCTTTCGCGGCAGGGCGCCGTCATCGGCTACCGGCTGCGCGGCGAGGAACAGCTCGTCCGCGCGCTTGAGGACGCGAAGCGCGTGTGCGATCTCGGCATCCGGGGGCTGCTCGTATACGACGAGGGACTGCTCTGGGTGCTCAGCGAGGCGCGGAAAACCGGCGAGCTGCCCGCGGACACGGTGCTCAAGGCGAGCGCCCACTGCGGCCACGGCAACGGCGCATCGTTCCGGCTGCTCGAGCAGTGCGGCGCGGACAGCATCAACCCCGTGCGCGATCTTGCGCTCGATATGCTCTGCGCGCTGCGCGCGAGCGTTTCCGTTCCGCTCGATGTCCACACCGACTGTCCGGAGGGCTCCGGCGGATTCATCCGCACCTACGAAGCGCCCGAGATCGTGCGCTGCTGCGCGCCGGTGTATCTCAAGATCGGCAACAGCGCTCTCGCCGCCCACGGCTCACTGCCGACGGAGGCGGACGCCGCGCGCATGGCGCAGCAGGCCGCCATCGTGATGGAAATGCTGGAGCGGTATCTGCCCGAAGCGCGCCAGCTCGCCCGCGGCGAGGGGCGCGGGCTTGTCGCCGAAGCGGAGGTTCGCGTATGAGCGAGCGCATCGAGACCGCCGCACTGCGCGATTTTTCCGTTTCGCTCTGCCGCGCGGCGGGGCTTTCGGCGGACGATGCTGCGCTTTTGACCGACAGTATTCTCTTTGCCGAATGCCGGGGCGTCACGTCGCACGGACTGCTGCGTCTGCCGCAGTACATTGCCCGGCTCCGCTCGGGCGCGACGGCAAGCAACGTTCCGATGCCGTTCACGATGGAATCCGGCGGCACGGCGCGGCTCGACGCGCAGAACGGTCTCGGCCAGCTTGCCGGGCGGAAGGCCTCCGATAAGGCGGAGGAGCTCGCCGCAGAATACGGCGTTTCGTTCGTAGCGGTGGCAAACTCCAACCATTTCGGCACGGGCGCATGGTACGCCATCCCCGCGGCGCGGCGCGGCTTTTTTGCTTTCAACATTTCCTCGGCAGCCAGCGCCATGGCGCCGCACGGCGCGGCGCAGCCGCTTCTCGGCACCGACCCGGTCGGGCTGGCACTGCCGCGCGGCGAGGGGAAGGCTCCCCTCGCGCTCGATATGGCGCTCTCCACCGCGGCGCGCGGCAAGATCCGCTACGCCGCGCTGAACGGCACGCCGATCCCCGAGACCTGGGGGCTGGACGCGCACGGCGCGCCCACGACCGACGCCGCCGCCGTGCTCGACGGCGGCACGCTCCTTCCCGCCGGCGGCGCAAAGGGGTCGGGGCTTGCGATCTTCATTGAGCTTCTCTGTGCCGTGCTCACGGGCAGCGGCGCTCTCGGCGGCACGGGGCTTCTCTCCGATCTCTCGCGCCCGGCGGGAACGGGCCACATCTTCGGCTGCGTGGATATAAAGCGCTTCCTGCCGCTCGAAACGTTTGAAGCTCTGTGCGAGGAGAGCCTTTCGCGCGTTACTTCTCTCACCCCGGCGCAGCCGGGCGGCGAGATTTTGCTCCCCGGCGAGCCGGAGGAGCGCCGCGCCGCCGAGAGCGCGGCGAACGGCGTGCCGATAGCTCCGGCGCTGCGCGATACGCTCAACGCGCTCGCCGAAGAGCTCGGCTGCGCGGCAAGAATTTAAAATCTTATACACTTTGGAAGGAGGACGTATCCCCCATGAAACTACGCATCGACACCTCCCGCTCCTACGCTCTCGCGCTCGAAGGCGGCGGAGCGAAGGGCGCGTACCAGATCGGCGCATGGAAGGCGCTGCGTGAGGCAGGCGTGAAGATCGACGCCGTCGCTGGCACCTCCGTCGGCGCGCTCAACGGCTCGCTCATCGTGATGGGCGATCTGGAAAAGGCGGAAAACATCTGGGAAAACATCCGCTATTCGCAGGTCATGGACGTGGACGACGAGACGATGTCGCGCCTTTTGAAGGGCGACGTGAAGCTCGACGAGCTCGACAACGTGGCGCAGCAGATGTTCGAAGTGATAAAAAACCGCGGCTTTGACGTTACGCCGCTGCGCAAGTGGATATCGCAGGTCGTGGACGAGAAAACGGTGCGCGAATCTCCCGTGGAGCTTTTCATCGACACGTTCTCCCTTTCGGACGGGAAGCTGCTCGAGCTGCGCGCGAAGGACCTGCCGGAGGGCACGCTCTGCGACATGCTGCTCGCAAGCGCCTATCTCCCGGTGTTCCGCAGCGAAAAGCTCGGCGGCAAGCGCTACGCCGACGGCGGTCTGCGCGACGTGCTGCCGCTGCACGTGCTCATTGAGCACGGCTACAAGGACATTCTCGCGCTGCGGCTGTTCGGCATCGGCGTGGAGCGCTCGGTGAAGATCCCGGAGGATACGCGCGTCTATACCGTCGAGCCGACGGCCGATCTCGGCAGCACGCTCGAATTTGAACCGGCGCAGAGCCGGGAAAACCTGCGCGCCGGATATTACGATATGCAGCGCTTCCTCTACGGGCTGCGCGGCACGAAATACTATGTGGACTGCGATTGGGACGAGACGAAGGCGCTCTCGCTTTTGTCGGACGCCGCCTCCGCCGGGGAGAGCGTGAGTCTGCGCACGCTCTGCGAAAAGCAGCTCCCGGCGCTCGCCAAGCGGCTCGACGCGGAAAAGGGCGATTACATCGATCTCGCCGTGGCGCTCGTCGAGGCCGCGGCGGAGCACAAGGGCGTTGATCCCTGGCAGATCGTCACGGCGGACGCGCTGCTCGAGCTTGCCGGCGGCGGAGCCGCTCTCGCCGCGGCATTTGCCGAACCGGCGGCGCGCAAGCTCGCCCGGCAGGGCGGAACGGCGCGGCCGGCCCCGGCGCTGCTGGGTCGCAAGCGGCCCGCGCAGGGCTGCCGCCGTCCGGACGGCGGCGAGGGGCTGAACGTCTGTCTGATGAACGACTCGTTCCCGCCGGTCGTGGACGGTGTGGCGAACGCCGTGGTGAACTATGCGAAGATCCTCACCGAGACCGAGGGGCTCTGCGCCGTGGCAACGCCGGAGTATCCGGGCGTTGTGGACGATTACCCGTTCCCCGTCGTGCGCTATCCGAGCATCGACACGACGAAGATGACCGGCTACCGCGCCGGAAACCCGTTCGCCCCGGCAGCCGTGGCGGAGCTTGCGGCGATGGACTTTGACATCATCCACACGCATTGCCCGGTCGTTTCCACGCTGCTCGCGCGCAGTCTGCGCGAGGCGATCGATAAACCGGTCGTGTTCACCTATCACACCAAATTCGATATCGACATCGCCAAGGCCGTCCGCGGCAAAACGCTGCAGGACGCGGCGGTGAAGCTCCTGGTAAGCAACATTTCCGCGTGTGACGAGGTATGGGTCGTGAGCCGCGGCGCGGGAGAAAATCTCCGCTCTCTCGGCTACGCGGGCGACTACATCGTCATGCCGAACGGCGTCGATCTCCCGCGCGGCAAGGCATCCCCGGAGGCCGTGGACGCGCTGAGCAGAAAATGGGCGCTGCCCGCCGATAAGCCGGTATACCTGTTCATCGGGCGCATCATGTGGTACAAGGGGCTGCGCATCATTCTCGACGGGCTCAAAAAGGTGCGCGACGCCGGCGGCGATTTCTGTATGGTGTTCGTCGGCGACGGGCAGGACCGCCCCGCCGTGGAGGAATACGCCGCGCAGCTCGGTCTCACCGACCTCTGCCGCTTCACCGGCACCGAACGCGACCGCGACACGATCCGCGCGTGGTATACCCGCGCCGATCTGCTGCTCTTCCCCTCGACGTTCGACACGAACGGTCTCGTCGTGCGCGAGGCGGCGGCGTGCTCGCTCGGCAGCGTGCTCATTGAAGGCAGCTGCGCCGCCGAGGGCATCACCGACGGCGACACCGGCATCCTCATCCCCGAAAACGGCGACGGTCTCGCCGCGGCGCTGCTGCGCGAGGGCGCGGACCGCGCGTATTTCGCCCGCATCGGCGAGACGGCCTCCGAGAAGATCTATCTCTCGTGGGAGGACAGCGTGAAGAACGCCCGCGCGCAGTACCGCAGCGTGATCGAGCGCTGGAATAGCGGCGATCTGCCGCGCCGCCGCGTTCTCCCCGGCGCGCCGGAGTGGACCGGCGACGTCGCTGAGCTCATCAACCGCGCCCGCACCGGCTGGGACAAGGCAAGAGAAGCGCTGGACCGGTATCTGTAAGATTTCGGTAAAGGCCCCCTCGTGCACTTCTCCATCAGAGGCGGCAAGTACGGTTTTCAGTAAGCTGACTTGGCTCCCTCCTTGAGGGAGCTGGCAGCTATGCTGACTGAGGGAGTTACTCCTTCCGTCTCGGCACTTTGTGCCGAGCCACCTCCCTCAAAGAGGGA
>ERZ780226.2530-NODE-2530-length-12384-cov-3.242112_pt1 | contig 12384 bp, 14 predicted proteins | sample MGYA00511165_ERZ780226 | MGnify/ENA primary metagenome ERZ780226 (study PRJEB29588, sample SAMEA2152373) | human gut metagenome | biome: human gut; feature: human-associated habitat; material: faeces | place: Denmark | collected 2008/2010 ...
GCGTTTCCGGCATTCATACTGCCGCCGTACTGGATACGGATAACATCAGAAACTTCAGAGCCATAGAGCGCTTTGACTGTTTCACGAATAATGCCGCAAACTTCGTCAGCCTGGTCGGCTGTCGCGGTCTTTCCTGTGCCTATCGCCCAAACGGGTTCATATGCGATAGTAACCTTTTTTGCATCCTCTGCGCTTACGCCCAGAAGAGCAATCTTTGTCTGGCGGCGAACGGTATCATCCATTATTCCCTGTTCGCGCTCGGTGAGGCTTTCTCCGACACAAACGATAGGAAGAAGTCCTGCTGCGAGTGCAGCCTTTGTTCTGAGGTTAACGGTTTCGTCTGTTTCGCCGAAATACTGACGTCTCTCAGAATGACCGATTATTACGTATTTTACACCGGCTTCTGTCAGCATATTTGCCGCCAATTCGCCGGTGTAGGCACCGCTTTCTTTAAAATGTACATTCTGTGCGCCGACAGCAACGTTTGAACCTTTAGTTGCTTCAACAGCGGCGGGAATACATATAGCTGTCGGACAAATAACAACGTCGCATGAAGCGTCTTTTGCCTTTGTTACGATAGCCTCTGCCAAAGCCTTAGCCTCAGACGGAGTCTTGTTCATTTTCCAGTTACCTGCTATAATCTTTTTTCTCATTATAAATCAAAACCTTTCTGAATATATTAATCATAATTGACAGCTACCCGAAAATCGGGTAGCTGTTGAGTATTATTTTTCGTCAAGAGCAGCAACGCCGGGGAGTTCCTTACCTTCTAAAAATTCCATTGAAGCACCGCCGCCGGTCGAGATGTGGGTAATCTTGTCGGCAAAGCCCAGCTGCTCGCATGCCGCTGCGGGGTCGCCGCCGATAATAGTGGTGGCGTCAGTATCAGCAAGAGCCTGAGCAACAGCTATTGTACCCTTTGCAAGAGTCGGGTTCTCAAAAACGCCCATAGGACCGTTCCAAACAACGGTTTTAGCTGTTTTAACTGTTTCAGCAAAGAGTTCTCTTGTTTTTTCGCCAATGTCCAGACCTTCCATATCAGACGGAATCTCAGTAGCCGGAACGGTTTTAACTTCGATTTCGGCATCGATAGGATTCGGGAAGTCTTTGGTAACAACAGTATCGATAGGAAGAAGAAGAGTCTTTCCGAGGTCCTTTGCCTTCTGCATCATCTTTTTGCAGTAGTCAATCTTTTCGTCATCAACAAGAGACTTACCTACTTCATAGCCGTTAGCCTTCATAAAGGTATATGCCATACCGCCGCCGATGATAAGTGTATCACACTTGTCAAGAAGGTTAGAAATAACGTTAAGCTTGTCTGCAACTTTTGCACCGCCGAGAATAGCAACAAGCGGACGTACAGGGTTATCGATTGCGTTGCCGAGGAAGTCAAGCTCCTTACCGAGAAGATAGCCGGCTACACACGGGCTCAAAAATTCGGTTACACCGACAGTTGAACAATGAGCGCGGTGAGCGCTTCCGAAAGCATCGTTCACGAAAACCTCTGCAAGAGAAGCAAGCTCCTTGCTGAAATTCTCTTCATTCTTTGTTTCTTCTTTTCTGTATCTTGTGTTCTGAAGAAGAACCACATCGCCGTCCTTCATAGCGGCAACGGCAGCTTTAGCGTGTTCACCTACAACATTATCATCTGCCGCGAAAACAACTTCCTGTCCGAGATGCTCTGAAAGTCTCTTAGCAACAGGAGCAAGAGAAAGCTCGGGCTTAGGCTCACCCTTAGGTTTGCCCATGTGAGAGCAGAGGATAACCTTTGCGCCGTCTGAGATAAGCTTTTTGATTGTGGGAAGAGCGCCCTTGATACGAGTCTCGTCGGTAATCTTTCCGTCCTTAATCGGAACGTTAAAATCACAGCGAACAAGAACCTTCTTGCCCTTTACGGAAATGTCATCGATTGTTTTTTTGTTCATTTTGAAATTCCTCCAAAAACTATAATTTAACTCTCCGTTACCGGAGCTGATTTTATACAATGTAATATAGGGTAAATAATAATTTAATTGAAAACATTGTTAACCACTTAACATTGTAACCTACTTTGCTAAATTTATCAAGTGGTTTAAGGCGATTTTTTTAAGTTTTTACAATTAATTAATATTTTTATACGTGAAAGAGATTTTTTTCGGCAAAAAACAATAATTTTTCAAAAAAGCTCTTGATTTTTTGAAAAAATGTGGTATAATAAAATAGTTGTTTTTAATTTTTATTAAAGCATCTTAACACGGAGAGGTGGTCGAGATGGTTTAAGGCGCAGCATTGGAAATGCTGTGTACGTTAATAGCGTACCGTGGGTTCGAATCCCATCCTCTCCTCCAAAATTAAAAAAACCGCCTGTTTTAGGCGGTTTTTGTTTTGCTTACACAATTTTCACACGGCTATCGGACATTTCACGAAATTTATGTTCTTGCATACTATAAAAAAGAAATAATAAAATCTCGGCATTTAATAAAGCTTGATGATTGTTTGTATAAAGGGGAGGAAGTACACCGTGAACTCTTGTGAGCTGGTAACGCTTATTTCATCACTGTCATGTGCTATATCCGAAGCGTTTACGGAAGAAGAATTGGTTGTTATTGCCACGGTATTTACTCAGCTCGGCGATAGCCTTGCTACAATACTGGCTAACAATGAGTTTAACAGAAATATATGATGTTTTAGAAAAACATTATAAACAATAGCGGAAATGCAGCAATGTCCTGCTGAAAACAGGCTTTTTACAGTAAAAGCGGGTGGCCTCTGACCACCCGCTTTATGCTAATTAATCAATTATTTATTTTTCTGTTTCATCATAGCACGAACCTTGAGGGGGAGACCGAAGAGGTTGATGAAACCATCGGCATCCTTGTGACTGTACAATTCGTGGCTGTCGCCGAAACTTGCTATATCCTCATTATAGAGTGAGTACGGAGATTTAGCGCCGGCAGGAGTAGCACATCCTTTATAAAGCTTAAGACGAACTTCACCGGTGACGGTTTCTTCCATAGAGTCAACCATAGCGGAGAGAGCCTCACGCAGAGGAGTGAACCATTTTCCGTCATATACGAGTTCAGCAAATTTGATTGCGGCCTGACGCTTAAATGCCTGTGTGTCACGGTCAAGGCAGAGATACTCAAGCTCATTTAAAGCGGTGTAGAGGATTGTGCCGCCGGGAGTCTCATATACACCTCTTGACTTCATTCCGACAAGGCGGTCTTCAACTATGTCAGCAATACCTATGCCGTACTTTCCGCCAAGCTCATTCAGCTTTTCAAGCAGAGGACGCGGAGCCATCTTTTCGCCGTCGAGCGAAACGGGAACGCCTTTCTCGAAACCGATTTTAACATAGTGAGCTTCATCGGGAGTCTTTTCCGGCGGAACAGTCAGCTTAAGCAATGAATCAAGCTGAGGCTCATTGGCGGGGTCTTCAAGGTCCATACCCTCGTGGCTGATATGCCAAATGTTGCGGTCTCTTGAATACAAATCCTTTTTGGTAACAGGAATTTCAATGCCGTGAGCTTCGGCGTAATCAACTGCATCCTCACGTGATTTAATATCCCAAATTCTCCACGGAGCAATTATTTTAAGATGAGGTGCGAGAGCCTTAACGGTAAGCTCGAATCTAACCTGGTCGTTGCCTTTGCCGGTTGCGCCGTGACAGATAGCGACTGCGCCTTCTTTTTCAGCTATCTCAACAAGTTTTTTGGCGATGATAGGACGTGCATGAGAGGTTCCGAGAAGATACTTGCCTTCATATACTGCGCCCGCTTTAAGAGTAGGAACAATATAATTTTCAACATAGTCATCGCGAAGGTCTGCAATATAGCACTTTGATGCGCCGCTTTTCTTTGCGCGTTCCTCAAGACCGTCAGTTTCTTTTCCCTGACCAACGTCTCCGCAAACCGCGATAACCTCATAGTCGTAGTTTTCAATCAACCACGGAATGATAATAGAGGTATCAAGTCCGCCCGAATAAGCCAATACAACTTTTTCTTTTGCCATTGTAAATTCCTCCAATTTGTGTTATAATACTTATAAATATGGTATATTATATCGTAATTACGCTTTTTTTGCAATAGTTGAAATCGGAAAAAAGTAACAAAATTTTATGGAAAGGAGTATTATTTTTATGATAATACTCGGTATAGACCCGGGATACGCTATAGTTGGCTATGGTGTTCTGGAATATAAAAACAACAAATTTAAAGTAATAGAATATGGGGCAATAACCACTGATGCATCGATGGATATGTTTGACAGGTTTAAGTCAATCTATGATGATATATGCGAGGTTATGGAACGGACGAAACCTGATTTTATGGCGATTGAGGAGCTTTTTTTTAATACCAATCAAAAAACGGCTATAACGGTTGCGGAAGCACGCGGAGTTATTTTGCTTGCGGCGATGAACCGCGGAATTCAGATATTTGAGTATACGCCGCTTCAGGTGAAGCAGGCGGTTGCCGGTTACGGAAGGGCCGAAAAAAAGCAGGTTCAACAGATGGTTAAACTTCTTCTCGGATTAAAAGAGGTTCCGAGGCCCGATGACACCGCCGACGCGGTGGCGATAGCCATATGTCATGGACACTCGTATAATCCGAGACGGATTCCGATTAGATAGGGGGTTACATAATGAAGAGAGTTTTAATTACCGGTGCTTCACGCGGGATAGGAGCGGCTTGCGCACGGCTTTTCGCAAAAAGCGGCTATGATGTGATAATTAATTATAATAATTCAAAGGAGGAAGCATTAAGGCTTGCAAGAGAAATCGGGGCGGAAACGATTCGTGCGGATGTCTCAAGCTCGGCTCAGGTCGATGATATGTTTAAAGCGGCGGGTGAAGTTAATATTCTTGTAAATAATGCGGGAATCAGCGGCTTTTATATGCTTGACGCTATGTCGGATGATGAATGGAATAAGATGATAGGAGTAAACCTAAACGGTGTGTTCTACTGTACACGGGCGGTGCTTCCGCAGATGCTCCGCCGGAAAAGCGGGGCGATAGTGAACGTTTCGTCTATGTGGGGAATATGCGGGTCATCGTGCGAGGCGGCATATTCCGCTTCAAAGGCGGGTGTAATCGGACTTACGAAGGCACTTGCGAAAGAAGTGGGGCCATCGGGAATACGGGTCAACTGCGTTGCACCCGGGGTGATTGATACGGATATGAATAAAAAGCTGGGCGGGGATGCAATAAAAGAACTTTGTGAAGAAACGCCTCTCGGGAGATTGGGAAGCCCGGAAGAGGTTGCGAGGGCAATTCTTTTTCTTGCTGATGATGATGGATTTATAACGGGTCAGGTATTAAGTCCGAATGGTGGCCTTGTTATATAAAGCAAGCAAATTTAATTCACTTGCTTTTCTGTGCGTTTATAACCTTAGCCTTATGAAGCGCTGTCATAATTGCAGGAATCAAAATCAGCTGAAGAATAATTCCCGGAAAGGCATCGGTAAATGCACCCGCAATGAATGCGGTAAATGTAAAGTTGTTTCCCTTTACAAATATAAAGAAGTACATAACAATTCCCCAAATTGCACGACCTATAACCATAGCGGAAACTAATGATATGTAAAGTGAAACAACTTTACCATTGTTTGTTCTTCGATATAAAAGACCTATGACCGAGCCGTATACGGCAAGCTCAACAGACATAGCTGCGGCAGACGGGAACAGAATCGGCATTCCGAATAATACCGAACGCAGAAGCGGTGTTATTATTCCGCAAATCAAACCGTATTGCCAGCCGCAGATAAGACCGCACAGCATTACCGGCAGGTGCATGGGAAGAAGCATTTTTCCTATAATTTTAAGCTGACCGGTAAGAAACGGAAGGGTTATGCCTATTGCTATAAATAATGCAGATAAGACTAAGCTTTTAACAGGCGTTTTCATAATTAGACTCCTTTTTGTCAATGATAAATTTATTTGTGTAATATGTACTCTTAATTGTCATAAGCAATTACAATTATATAGGCAAATATATACTCTGTCAAGCCAAAAAATTGAAAATCGTATAGTGTTAAAACTTTTTGATGTGAGAATAAATAGGGATTTGACAGGAGTCTATAACTGTGTTATAATGCTGTATATTAAATTGGATAGTATATCCTTAGGGAATGGAGGTAGCATGATGATTATAAAGGAATCGGCTGAGAATTATCTTGAAGCAATTCTTATGATTAAACAAAAAAAGGGCTATGTCAGAAGCATTGACATTGCTAATCTTTTGAATTTTACTAAGCCGAGCGTTTCAGTGGCGATGAAGTCCTTCCGTGAGGAAAAGTATATTACCGTTGACGGCGATGGAAATATTAACCTTACTGATAAGGGAATGGAGATTGCAGCAAAGGTTTATGAACGTCACGAGATAATTGCTATGGCGCTTATGGCTCTTGGCGTTGAAGAAAATATTGCGTATGAAGATAGTTGTAAGATTGAACATGATATAAGTGATCAGACATTTTTGAAGATTAAGCAACACCTAAAGAAGCACAATATTTTAAAATAAAAGGCTGTGATTAGCCAACACTGGATAAGGAAGTATTGGCTTTGAGGCCGTATTTTAAGTTTATACTTTGCCAAGAAACCGCTGTATACGTCAGTATTACGGCGGTTTCTTTTCTTGTCTGAATTCTTAAACTTAGATTTTTGGAATTTACGTAAACAATTCTCCTCTTTTTAGCTTTTTGATAAAAATAAGGTCTTATGCTGATGAACTTCCGCATATAATTTAGTAAAAAAGCGAAAGGAGAATCAAAACATAGATGAAAATTTGGGTGCTGAACAAAAAGAGCGGAATATTAATTCTGACATTGATTGTGATGGTTGCGGCAGCTTTGCTCGTTGGCAAAAACTCATCTGTTGCAGTCAGCGGAAAGCAGCGCGAGCTTCCCATTTACTGTGTAGATAAAGGAGACGAGAAGGTACTTTCGATAAGCTTTGATGCAGCATGGGGAAATGAGGACACACCACAGCTTATAGAGATTTTAGCAAAATACGATGTAAAAGCCACGTTTTTTGTTGTTGGAGATTGGGTCGATAAATATCCGGAATCGGTAAAACAGCTTTCGGATGCAGGGCATGAGGTAATGAACCATTCTAATAAGCATCCGCATATGCCGGAGCTTTCTCACGAGAAGATGATGGCCGAAATAAATGATTGCAGCAATAAGATTGAAGCAATCACGGGTGTGAAGCCCATCCTTTTCAGAGCGCCTTATGGGGACTATAATGACGAAACGATAAGAACAATCAGAGAATGCGGCTGTTATCCGATTCAATGGGATGTTGACAGTATCGACTGGAAAGACTTAGAGGCGGATCAGATAACGAAACGGGTTATGGATAAGGTAAAGCCCGGAAGTATAGTACTTTTTCATAATGCGGCTAAGCATACACCCGAGGCGCTTCCCGGGATTCTAGAAAAGCTGAAGGCGGAGGGATATAGCATAGTCCCGATTTCACAGCTTATTTATGCTGATAATTATACGATAGATAATGCAGGTATGCAGCATAAAAATAACTGAATCTGAAAAACTATGTCAAACAAACCCTGTTCAAGGGACTTTATGAAATTCTTTATAAAAATTGCAAGAGTATCAAGCGCCCTGCGCCGGAATTGTCCGGGCAGGGCGTTCACTATAAAAAACTTTATTTTTAAGAACAACTGTGATATAATAATTAAAAAATCTGTAATATAGGGGATGTAATAAATATGAAAATTTTGGTTACCGGCGGTGCAGGGTTTATAGGCACAAACTTTATCGGATATGTCATCAAGAATCATCCTGATGATGAAATTATCTGTATGGACAAGCTAACCTATGCCGGAAGGCGGGAGAATCTCGTTTCGTTTGAAAATATACCTAATTTTAAATTTATTCAGGCCGACATATGCGATTCATCGAAAGTCGATAAAATCTTTTATGAGTATTCACCCGATTGTGTTGTCAACTTTGCCGCTGAAAGTCATGTTGACCGTTCGCTTAAAAACCCCACTGTTTTTTTAGAAACAAATGTTATAGGAACTCAAATCTTGCTTGATGCGGTGAATAGGTATAACATCCCGAGGTTCCACCAGGTTTCGACAGACGAGGTATACGGCGATCTGCCGCTTAACCGCCCCGACCTAAAATTCACTGAAAAGTCATCCCTAAAACCGTCAAGTCCGTATTCAGCTTCAAAGGCATCGGCAGATTTGCTTGCTCTGGCATATTACAGAAGCTTCGGCACGCCTGTGACAATCTCGCGTTGTTCAAATAACTATGGCGCTTTTCAGCATACAGAAAAGCTTATTCCGCATATGATTTCGCTCGTCCTATGCGATAAACCCCTTCCCGTTTACGGCGATGGCCTGAATGTTCGTGACTGGATTCATACAAGCGACCATTGCCGTGCGATTGATATAATTATAAGAAAGGGAAGAGTGGGCGAGGTATACAATGTCGGCGGCGGAAACGACCTTTCAAATATATATATTGTGCGCGAGATTTTAAAACGTCTTAATAAACCTGAGTCACTTATAAAATACGTTAAAGACCGGCCCGGGCACGACAGGCGCTATGCAATCGATTTTAAGAAAATCCGGGATGAACTCGGGTGGCTGCCGAGAGTTAATTTCTCTGACGGTTTGTGCCGGACAATAGACTGGTATAAGAAAAATCTACCTTATTAAACAAAATAAGCCCTATATTGAACAAAACAAGCCCCATTTTATTCTGATAAAATATACATTTTCACAAATATTAAAAAATTAATATGAAAGTATTGACAAAAACGATTAGTTGTGTTAAACTAACTCACGAAAGGTTAGCGAGAGCTAACCATATAATTTGCATTATGGTTAGGTGCACCTAACCGGAACGGAGGTTAAAATGATGCCGCTGAGTTTAGCAAGTGTAGGAGAAACAAACATCATTAAGAGAATAGGCGGAAAACCTGAGGTTAAGAAGCATCTCGAAAATCTTGGTTTTGTAGTTGGGGGAAATGTGCAGGTTGTAAGTACTCTCGGGGGAAACGTAATCGTGAATGTCAAAGAGGCGAGAGTTGCAATCAGCGAGGAAATGGCTCAGAAAATTATGATTTAATATAAGGAGGAATAACGATGAACACATTAAAAGAGGCAAAAATCGGCGATACCGTTACGGTTGTTAAGCTGCATGGTGAGGGTGCGGTTAAACGCAGGCTTATGGATATGGGCATAACAAAGGGAACACAGGTACATATCCGAAAAGTTGCTCCGCTCGGCGACCCGGTTGAGGTTACGGTTCGCGGCTATGAACTTTCGCTTAGAAAAGCGGATGCCGAAATGATTGAAGTACAATAATTTAGTGAAGTACAGTAATTTAGTAAAAAATAATCAATCAGAAAGAGAGGAAAAGTTATATGAATATCAGAATTGCCCTTGCAGGTAATCCTAACTGCGGTAAGACCACACTGTTCAACGCTTTGACAGGTTCAAACCAGTTTGTAGGTAACTGGCCGGGCGTAACGGTTGAGAAAAAGGAAGGTAAGCTTAAAAAGCATGACGGAGTTATAGTGACTGACCTTCCGGGTATTTACTCGTTGTCACCGTATACTTTAGAGGAGGTTGTTGCAAGAAATTATCTTATTGACGAGCGCCCTGACGCAATACTCAATATCATAGACGGTACCAACCTTGAAAGAAACCTTTATCTTACTACACAGCTCACCGAGCTTGGCATTCCGGTTGTTATAGCAATAAATATGATGGATGTTGTCAGAAAGAACGGCGATAAGATTAACATTGCCGAGCTTTCGCGGGAGCTGGGATGTAAGGTTGTTGAAATTTCGGCTCTTAAAGGCGACGGAGTAATGACGGCAGCGGAAGAGGCAATTAAGGCGGCTGAGCACGGAAAAACGATTCCGATGCACACATTCAGCGGAGTTGTCGAGCACGCAATCGCACACATTGAAGAAGCTGTTCTTCATCAGATGCCCGAGGATGAGCAGAGATGGTATGCCATCAAGATATTTGAACGCGATGCAAAGGTTCTCGAAAGACTCAATATCAAGCCTGAGGTTTTAAAGCATATTGAATCAGATATTCAGGCGGCAGAGGAAGAGCTTGATGATGATGCCGAAAGTATCATAACGAATGAGAGATATGTTTATATAGCACAGCTCATAAAAGGCTGTTATAAGAAGAAAAATGCCGGAAAGCTTTCGACCTCGGATAAGATTGACCGTGTTGTTACAAACCGTTGGCTCGGACTTCCGATTTTCGCTGTTGTTATGTTCTTGGTTTACTATATTGCGATGGTAGGTGTCGGTTCGGCCGCTACTGATTGGGCAAACGACGGATTATTCGGCGATGGCTGGCATCTCTTCGGTATAGGTTCTTCGGCTTATGAAGAAGTTTCTGACGAGTATACCGATGCAGCGAATATTGTAAACGGCTATATTGAATATGCGTCTGAAGAAGGCGTTGACACAGAAGATGTTGAAGCGGCACTTGATACCGAATCAGAAGATTTTGATGCAGACGCGGCAAAAGAGGCTTTGAACAAGTTTGCTCAAGACGCGAAGGACATTAAAGAGGCTACCTATACGGTGGTGGATGAAGAAACAATGGCCGACGAAGAAGAAACGGCCAGCTATGATGACCTCTTAAGCGCAATCGATGTTTATGACAAGTATGACTGTGAAGAACCCGACCCCGCTGATTATGGTATTTGGGTTCCCGGTATTCCGGTTCTTATCGGCGATGCTCTTGAAAAGGCAAACTGTGCTGAATGGCTTTCCGGTCTTATCCTCGACGGTATCGTTGCCGGTGTCGGTGCGGTTCTTGGCTTTGTTCCTCAGATGCTTGTTCTGTTCCTCCTTCTTGCCTTCCTTGAGGCTTGCGGATATATGTCAAGAATAGCATTCGTCCTCGACAGAGTATTCAGAAAGTTCGGGCTTTCAGGTAAGTCATTTATTCCTATGCTTATCGGTACAGGCTGTGGCGTTCCCGGAGTTATGGCTTCAAGAACGATTGAGAATGACCGTGACAGAAAGATGACAATTATGACAACAACCTTTATCCCCTGCGGTGCTAAGGTTCCGTTTATTGCGATGATTGCCGGAGCTATATTCGGCGGCTCGGCTTGGATTGCTACTTCGGCTTACTTTGTTGGTATGGCGGCAATCATCATCTCGGGTATTATGCTTAAAAAGACAAAGATGTTCGCCGGTGATCCCGCTCCGTTTGTTATGGAACTTCCCGCATATCATATGCCTACACTCTTAAATGTTCTCAGAAGTATGTGGGAGCGCGGCTGGTCATTCATCAAAAAGGCCGGAACAATCATCTTGCTTTCGACCATCGTTGTTTGGTTCACAACATACTTTGGCTTTGTTGACGGAGAGCTTGGTATGCTCACAGAGGATCAGCTCGATATGAGTATCCTGGCGCGTATCGGTAATGTAATCGCTCCTATATTTGCTCCGCTCGGCTGGGGCAACTGGCAGGCGGCTGTCGCTTCAATCACGGGTCTTGTTGCGAAAGAGAACATCGTTGGTACAATGGGTATTCTTTACGGCGGAGGCGGTACGGTTTATGCAAACCTCGCTCAGGCGTTCACACCTGTTACCGGATATTCGTTCCTCGTATTCAACCTTCTTTGTGCACCGTGCTTTGCGGCAATCGGCGCAATCAAGCGTGAGATGAACAACGCAAAGTGGACATGGTTCGCTATCGGTTATCAGTGCATATTCGCTTATGTTATCGCTTTGATTGTTAATCAGATTGGCGGAATCTTTGAGGGTAACGCAAACGTATTCGGCATTATTGCTGCTATTGCACTCATCGTTGGTATCGTATATATGCTATTTAAGCCGTATAAGGAAGCAAATACACTTAAAACAAATGTAAAAGTAAACGCTTAAACTAATTTGAAAAAACTGTTAGGAGGATTGACGTATGACTTGGTTTATGAATAATTTGGGAACAATTATAACATTTCTTATCCTTGCGGCGGTTGTTGTACTTATAATTCGCCGTATGAAAAAAGACAAAGCTGAGGGGAAGTCCTCCTGCGGAGCCGGGTGCAAGTGCTGCTCGCTTCATGGAAAATGCGGCGGATGCGGAGGTAAACAATAATGATGACAGAAGGCTTACAATCGTATCTGTTCGGAATTTTAGCTGCGGCACTCTGCATAGGCGTTATTGCTCTCACTTCATATATAAAAAAGAAGTGCAGGGACGCAATGAATAAGAAAAAATAATTAAACAGTCCGCCCAGCAGAAAATTGCTGTGCGGACAAAATACTATCCCCGTCATAGGTCCGCAAGGGCGGGTATGTACATAAAATTCTGTTGCGGACAGAAAGAGGTTTATTATGAAACTTTTAGATTTTGTTAAAAACGAGAAATTTTTATACTTTGTAGGCGG
>ERZ780226.2536-NODE-2536-length-12368-cov-3.079591_pt1 | contig 12368 bp, 12 predicted proteins | sample MGYA00511165_ERZ780226 | MGnify/ENA primary metagenome ERZ780226 (study PRJEB29588, sample SAMEA2152373) | human gut metagenome | biome: human gut; feature: human-associated habitat; material: faeces | place: Denmark | collected 2008/2010 ...
TTTTCGCTGTGCTAAACTTATACTAAAGTCGGGATATTCCGACAAAAAATACGAAAGGATTTGATTTCAATGAAATTGTACGATTTTGTAAAAAATGAAAAGTTTTTAAGCTTTGCAGGCGGAGTTCTTGCCGCAACCTATGGTGTAAAAGCGGCAAAAAGCGAAAAGACCAGAAAGGTATGCGTAAACGGTTTGGCGAAGTGTATTAAGCTTCAGAACGATGCACAGGAAACATTCAAGAATATGAAAGAAGAAGCACAGGATATTTGCTATGATGCAAAGCAGGCCGCCGATAATGACTAAGTAAAGAAGGGTGCCCGAATGAAATACAAAATTGTTTATGACTCACCGGGTAGATTACGCTTACGCTGTGGAGGCGGAACTTTTTCCAAGAATCAGGAAAGCAGCCTTGCCGGACGGCTTTGTGACATCGGCGGCGTCTGTTCCGCTGAGGTTTCCGCCGTCAACGGCGGAATATTGTTGTACTATACCGGTGATATAAAAGAAACTCTCCTTAAAATCGTTACCGATATAAAGGTGCAGGACCTCGCGGAACAGCCCCTATCCTCGACTCGGCTTATTGACGAAGAATTCAAAAAAGATTTTATTTCGATTATTCGAAAAAGAATCATAATGAAGCTGTTTGTACCAAAGTTTATAAGCGTTCCGCTGACTGTGCTGAGGGCTGTTCCGTTTGTGGAAAACGGGCTTAACAGCCTTTCGAGGGGAAAGCTTAATGTTGATGTTCTTGATGCGGTGTCAATCTCGGCCGCTATTTTAAGCGGAAGACATTCAACCGCCTCATCGGTAATGACACTTTTGAATATTTCTACTCTGCTTGAAGGCTATACGAAAAAGAAAGCGAAAAATGCGCTCTCTGACAGTCTTGCCCTTAACATAGATAAGGTGTGGAAGATAGAAAACGGTCAGGAAAGTTATGTTCCGCTTGCGGACATTAAGACGGGTGATATTATCAGAGTCCGTCAAGGAAGTATGATTCCCATAGACGGAAGTGTGAGTGACGGTGTCGCTGAAGTAAACGAAGCGTCAATGACAGGCGAATCCCTGCCACAGCATAAAACAGACGGAATGACCGTTTATGCGGGAACGGTTATCGAAGAAGGCAGTCTTGATATTGTGACAACAAAGCTCCCCGATGACAGTCGGATTCATAATATAATCGATTTGATTGAGAATTCCGAGGACTTGAAGTCGAGCCTTCAAACCAAGGCGGAAAGCTTTGCTGACAGGCTTGTTCCGATTAGCTTTCTGACAAGTATCGGCGTATATCTCTTCACAGGGAATATCACAAAGGCTCTGTCGGTGCTTATGGTTGATTATTCATGTGCCATCAAGCTTTCAACCCCGATTTGCGTTATTTCGGCAATGAAAGAGGCAACAAATTATGATATTATGGTAAAGGGCGGAAGGTTCTTAGAAAACTATGCCTTCGCTGATACTATTCTGTTTGACAAAACGGGAACGCTCACGGTTTCGTGTCCTAAACTCGCTAAGGTTATTGCTTTTGAGGGCTATAGCGAGGATAAAATACTGAGAATTTCCGCTTGCCTTGAAGAACACTTTCCGCACAGCGTTGCGAAGGCTATAGTTCGTGCTGCGGCGGAAAAGAAACTTGAACACGCCGAGGAACACGCCGAGGTTGAGTATATTGTGGCTCACGGAATTGCTTCAAAGCTGAACGGAAAGAGAGTTCTGATAGGAAGCTCACACTTTATCTTTGACGATGAGAATATTCCTTTAACGGAGGAACAAAACGAGCTTAGGGCTAAACTCGGCGAGAAATATTCAATGATTTATCTTGCCATCGGCGGGAAGCTTTGCGGAATCCTGTGTATAGAGGATCCGATTCGTGAGGATGCGGGTACGGTTATCAAAAAACTTAAAGAAAAAGGCTTTTCTAACATAACTATGATTACCGGTGACGGCGAGAACACAGCCGCGAATGTATGCAGTGAACTCGGAATAGAGCACTTTTATGCGAAGGTCTTGCCCGAGGACAAGTTGAATATAGTGAACCGCGTTAAGGATGAGGGGCATAAAGTTGTTATGGTAGGTGACGGAATCAATGATTCGCCCGCACTTGCCGCGGCTGATGTGTCTATAGCAATGAAAGACGCTTCGGATATAGCACGCGAGGTAGCCGACATTACGCTATTGGCATCTGACCTTGACAGACTTGTTATTCTTCGTGATTTAAGTGAGAGTATGTTTGACAGAATACATAAAAACTATCGATTTATATCTCTGTTTAACAGTGGCTTGATTCTCCTCGGAATTGCCGGAGTAATTTCGCCTGTTTCAAGCGCCTTGCTTCATAATCTATCCACTATGGGAATCTGTTTAAACAGTATGAAGCCGTTTCTTTCAAACCCAAAGGAGGAAGAAAATGCTGTTCTCGACTAAGAAAAAGTATATGTTCATTATATATGAACTTAGCAATAAGGGAGATATAGTGAGAGGAATCGACATTTCAAAAGCTCTTGGAGTTAAAAAAGCAAGTGTGTCTTTGATGCTCCCGAATCTTGTCGAAGAAAACTTAATTGAGCGCGCTCGTGACGGAAGTATCCTCCTCACAAAGGAGGGAGCCGTGTTTGCGAGTGAGCTTTATCTAAAGTATCTGACTCTGTATCAGTTCTTTAGAGAAAAACTCAGAAGCAGCACGGAAAACGCAAGAGCCGACGCGATATGCTGTCTATGTTCGCTTTCGGACGAGAACACAAAGAGTATGACGGATTTTATTTTAAATTCTGATATTGAATCACAGCGATAATAGCTGTGATTCAATATCCAAAATAAAAAATGATACAAGGAGGTAATTATGAGTGTAGTAATAGTAGGCGGACACGACAGAATGCACTGTAAGTACAAAGAAATCTGTAAGAAGTACGGCTGTAAGTGCAAGGTTTTCACACAGTGTCCGGCAAATTTTAAAAATCAGATAGGAAGTCCCGATATGGTGATAGTATTCACCGGAACGGTTGCTCACAAGATGGTTTCGGTCGCTTCTCAACAGGCCGAAAAGACAGGAGCGTATATAAAGCATTGTCATTCATCAAGCGGAAGCGCTTTAAACGAAGCGCTTAAAGATTATTTTGAGGCAGGAGCCTGATTTTTTTGGCGGTTTGGTTAGTGCGAACTAACCAAACCGTGTTCACTTTTCAGGCGGTTTCGCATATAATAATAAATGTACAGAGCGACAGACGGATATTCCTGCGCCGGGAATACGGCAGGGATTTGCCGCCGCATTCGGTGGCGGCTTTGGTCTGCGTCTTGTTCTTTCCGCGGAGCAAGACGGCTTGTGCGTATTATCTGCGGAGAGAAAGGCGAATTTTTATGTGCGGGATTGCCGGATGGGTGGATTTTAAAAAGGATATTTCTGAAAACGAAAGAATTTTCGATGCAATGTCGAGAACATTAGGGAGAAGAGGTCCTGATGATGCAGGTGCATATATCTCAAGGAATGCTGTCCTGCTTCACCGAAGGCTTGCGGTAGTGGATATTGAGAACGGAAAGCAGCCTATGTACAAAACTTATGCAAAAAACGAATACATAACGGTGTATAACGGGGAGCTTTATAACACCGAAGATATAAGGTCTGAGCTTTCAGAACTTGGATATAAGTTTGTCGGACATTCTGATACAGAGGTCTTATTGACGGCATACATAGAATGGAAGGAGAAGTGTCTCGAAAAGCTAAACGGGATATTTGCCTTTGCTGTATTCGATAAAAGAAAGCAAAGGCTTTTTATGGCACGTGACAGGGCGGGAGTAAAGCCGTTTTTCTTTTATAAATATGATGGCGGCTTGATTTTTGGGTCGGAAATAAAAACGGTTTTGGCACACCCTGATGTTAGTCCTAAAGTTGACCGTTTCGGACTGGGTGAGATAATCTTGATTGGCCCGGGAAGAACGCCGGGAGGCACTGTTTTTTCGGAAATAAAAGAATTAAAACCCGGTGAATATGCTGTTTTTGATAAGAATAAGTTTGAGATTAAAAGGTATTGGAGCCTAAAGGCGGCCGAGCATACCGATTCCTTTGAAGAAACGGCAGAGAAAATACGCTATCTTCTTACTGATTCGATAAAACGACAGCTTGTGTCGGATGTTCCGCTCTGCTGTTTTCTGTCAGGGGGACTTGATTCAAGCATAATTTCGGCGACAGCGGCGGAGCAGTATCGTGAACACGACGAAGTTCTGACAACTTATTCGGTTGACTATACCGATAATGCAAAGTATTTTAAGGCAAACAGCTTTCAGCCGAACAGCGATGATTATTACATTGATGTGATGAGCGGGGCGATAGGTTCTTCGCATAAAAAGGTTATACTCGATAACGATGCGGTTGCTGACGCAATCTATGATGCAACGCTTGCGCGGGACCTTCCCGGAATGGCAGATGTTGATTCATCGCTTCTTTTGTTCTGCCGTGAGGTCAAAAAAACGCATACAGTCGCTGTATCGGGCGAGTGCGCTGATGAAATTTTCGGCGGGTATCCGTGGTATTTGAATCCCGATGTTCTTTTTGCCGATGACTTCCCGTGGAGTGGTAACACGAATCTGAAGTCAAAGCTGATTTCGGAAGAACTTCTGACCTTTGACCCGATCGATTATGTTTACAGCAGGTATCTTGACACGATTAAAAATGCTCCGAAAACCGGGTATGAGCTTCCGATTGACAGCCGTATAAAAGAGGTCACTATGCTGAATCTCAATTGGTTTATGCAGACTCTTCTTGACCGAAAGGACAGAATGTCAATGTATAGCGGACTTGAGGTAAGAGTTCCGTTTTGTGACCATAGAATAATTGAATACGCCTATAATATTCCGTGGGAAATCAAGGCATATAAAGGAAGGGAAAAAGGCCTTTTGAGAAAGGCGTTTGAGGGTGTTCTTCCCGATGAAATAATTAAACGAAAAAAAAGCCCGTATCCAAAGAGCCATCATCCGAAGTATATTGAACACGTAAGGAGAAATGTCGAGAAGCTATTGGCGACTCCGTCCGCCCCTATATGGGAGGTAGTCAATAAAGAAACGGTTAAAAACCTGCTTGAAACCGAAGCGGCGGAATATACGCGGCCGTGGTACGGACAGCTTATGAACTTTCCTCAGATTATGGCGTATATCTATGCGATAAATGTATGGCTTGAAGCATATAATATTGATATAGTATAACAAAGATGTCAAAATATTTAATCGAGTAGGAGGGATTTTTCTCTCCTGCTTGATTGTTGAAAAATTCTTTTCTGTATTATAAGTAATGGTTGAAAGCTGAATTTAGGCTTTCAACCATTACAATTATTAGACTATATTATCATATCGGAGTCAAATTTGATGATTACACAAAATGAGGACTTACCCCAATTATTATATATAACTATTCAGCTTCTTCTGTAGGAGGTTCTTCGTTAACAACCGTTGCATTATCGCTGTTACGAAGTTCAGAACGGTTACTGCGAACGATAGAAATACATTGCTCAAGCTCTTTCATAGAAGAAACGCTGACCTTTTCAACGGTTTCGAGAAGGCGATCGGCGTAGTTATAAGAAGAATCAATGATCTCTTTTGCTTCAGCCTTTGCTTTATCAATGATTTGCCGAGCCTGCTCCATGGCCTGCTGGGTAATTTCATGCTCATTTATCATCGAGATACCCTTTTCGTTTGCTGCCTTGATTATATCATCGGCCTCCGTTTGAGCCTCGTTTAAGATTCGCTGTCTGTCTTCTTTAATCCATTTTGCCTGTTTTAAATCATCGGGAAGTTTAAGCTTGAGATCCTGAACAATATCCATAAGCTCGTCTCTCTCTAATATACACCTACCCGAAAAAGGAACACTTGCACCTTGTGCAATGACTTCTTCCAATTCATCCAATAATTCTAATCCATCCATTATTGTATCCTCCTATATTATGTATTTTTTACAGCTTATTGTCAACAGTGTTGCTGCAGCGATTATTTATAATAGGTATAAGATTCTCCGGTACAAGACCCTTAAGCGAGCCGCCGTATCTGGCGACCTCTTTTACAACGCTTGAACTTAAGAACATATATTCAGAGGTTGCATGCAGAAAAAGAGTTTCAACAGCGGGGTATAACGCCTTGTTTGTAAGCGCCATCTGAAATTCGTACTCAAAGTCAGAAACAGCACGAATTCCTTTGATAACAACAGTTGCACCCGTCTTGCGTAAAAAATCAACCAACAAACCCGAGAAAGAGCATATCTCAACATTTTCATAACCACAAACAGCTGTCTTGAGAAGATTAATTCTTTCGTCTACCGTAAAAGTCGGACTTTTTGAACTATTTGTTAATACAGCAACAATTACCTTGTCAAAGAGCTTTGAAGAACGGTCTATTATGTCTAAATGCCCGTTGGTGCAAGGGTCGAAGCTTCCGGGATACACAGCTATACGCATTGAGTTTCACCTCTCATAAGAACTGTTATTATTGTTTTGCCGTATGCGGCTTGTTTAATAACTTTATAATCGGAATGCTCGGCATATTCGCCTCCCTTTTCGGTTTCAACAACTATGATGCCGTCTTGGTTCAAAAGATTTTGGCTGTGAATTTTTTCAAGTACGGGGGAAAGCAATCCCTTGTTGTACGGCGGATCCAAAAATATAATGTCAAACGGAATCCTTGCTGAACTAAGGTACGCAAGCGCATCTGTAAAAATCAGCTCAGATTTATCCGAAAAATCCGCAAGCTCGATATTGTGTTTTACAAGGTTGTAAGCCGCTCTATCCTTCTCTGTAAAAACACAGAGGTCAGAGTGCCTGCTGAGTGCTTCAATCCCCAGGGCGCCGCTTCCGGCGAAGAGATCAAGTACGCGCCTGGCGGGCAGATACGGCTGTATAATGTTAAATACGGATTCCTTAACCCTGTCAGTAGTGGGGCGAGTACCCATTCCTTCGGGCGGTTTAAGTTTCAATCCTTTTCGGATGCCTGAAATAATTCGCAAAAAAAAGCCTCCTGCATATACTTATACTACTCTAATATTTATATCCTAAAATCAACGATTTGTCAAGTGTTTTTTTTGTGAATAATCGAGGCTGTAAAAAATGCACCCCTTTTTATTTGCCGCCGCCCTCGATATCAAGATTGGGAACTGTTGTGGTCTGCGCTTCCGCTTCTCTTGCAAGCACGGACGCGGGCTTTGCAAAACCGTGCATAAAGCCGCCGAGTGACGTTGATGAAACGTCGCCCGCGATTATTGTTTCGTCAACGACTATCAGGTTCGCGTTTACGGTCTCTGCGTTGTCGGGATAGTTAGTCACTTTGTAGGTGTATTTGACCGCTTTTTCGCCCTTGTATTTCGAAAGGTCAAGTCCCTGCGCCAACTGAATGTTGTTGTATGTGTCGTAAGTCGCGTCAAAATTCGTCGGTATAACGATGTCCGAAACGCTTACGGGGTCATTTTCGACTTCCCAACCGAAATCTTTGAGAAAATCAACTCTTTCGTCGTTTGTCTTTGTGACGTAATCCGCGTTCGCGGCAACGGTGCCGCCGCTTCCCGCAACTGCGACAATGATTACAAGCGCAACGCAGCACAGCGCAAGCGCCGCGACAAGTATCTTGCCTTTCGTGATCTTTGCAGCCATTACAAACATTTTCGTACCCTCTGTTCTGAAATTTTTTTTTTGCTTTTCAGCGTTCAATAATCTATATGACCGTCTTGTCTTTTCAATGACAGTTAAAAAAGGGATTTTTCGGTTTTTTCTCGTTTGCTATTGCTTTTTTCTTTGAAATCTGATAAAATATATGTACTTTTTTTGAGGGAGGATAGAAATGAGGGCTTTTATATGCGTTGACGATGACATCGGCAGACTGTTCGGCAGCCGCCGCCAGAGCCGTGACGGAACGCTTTGCGCAGATATGATAAAAACCGTGGGCGACGGGCTTCTTTATATAGAAAAGTATTCCGAACCTCTGTTTTCGGATTTTGCCGAAAAAGTCTGCGTTTGCGCCGAACCCCCGAAAGACGATTCATATTTCTTTTTTGAAAAAACAGATCCTGAAATATACGGCAGGTTCGTTTCCGAATGGACGATTTACCGTTGGAACAGACTTTATCCGTCCGACGAAAAATTTTCGAAGGAACTTTTGAGGGGTTTTCGACTTACGGCAACGGAAGAATTTGTCGGCTCCTCTCACGAAAAAATAACGAAAGAGGTGTATGTCCGTGAATAAGCGGCTTATTGCGGCGTTGATTGCCGTTATTATTCTTGTTGCCGCGTCCGTGACGGCTTGCACTCTGCTGCGTTCTTCCGTCAAAGAAAATGAGACGACCGTTCCGTCGGGCACCCAAACGGAAGAACCGTATATAAAAGTCAACGGAAACGTTCCTCGTTTTTCGGACGAGGAAAAGAAAACTGCGGCGGCGTTTGAGAATTATTCAGACCTTGACGCTCTCGGCAGATGCGGCGTTGCTTTTGCCTGTGTGGGCAAAGAAACGATGCCGACCGAGGAACGCGGCCCGATAGGAAGTATAAAGCCGAGCGGTTGGCACAGCGTGAAGTACGATTTCGTTGACGGAAAATATCTTTATAACCGCTGTCACTTGATAGGGTATCAGTTGACCGCGGAAAACGCAAACGAGAAAAATCTGATAACGGGAACGCGATATCTGAATACAAAAGGTATGCTTCCGTTTGAGAATATGGTCGCCGACTATGTAAAAGAAACGGGAAATCATGTCCTTTACCGCGTCACACCTGTATTCGAGGGCAAGAACCTTGTTGCGTCGGGCGTTTATATGGAAGCGTATTCCGTCGAGGACGACGGCGACGGCATTTGTTTTTATGTCTATGTCTTCAACCGTCAGCCGGGCGTGAAGATAGATTATCTGACGGGCGACAGCGTTGCGGACGGTACTGTGAAATCCGCTTCGGGAGAAACGACTTCCGCCGAAAAAGAAGAAACAAAAACGTATGTGCTGAATATTTCAAACGGAAAATTTCATCTGCCTGACTGTGACTCGGTAAAAAAAATGAAAGAAGAAAACAAACAGATAATGAAGTGTAAACGCTCCGAGCTGATAAACGCGGGATATTCGCCGTGCGGTTCGTGTAAACCGTGACAGAGAAAGGAATAGGGCAGATGTCGGAAGAAAGAATTTTTGAAAATGAGGAGAGAGAACACCTCGCTTTCATCGAAAAATATATAAAAGAAAGACTTTCTGAAACGGGAACGGATCTTTCTTCTTTGCGCGATTACATTTACGAACAGCGCAGAAGAACATGGGAAGATTTTGCCCGCGCAAGCGAACATCCCGAACAGAATATGCAGGAACTGACGCAGATGGCGCTGACCGAACAGCGCGACGTCGGCAGATACGAACGCCTTGAAAAAACGCAGGAAACGCTTGTTCGTCTTGCGGATAATCCGTATTTTGCCCGCCTTGACATCGAGGAGGACGGAGACACGGACAAGGTTTATATCGGCAGACGTTCGCTTATAGATGAGGAGAGTTCCGATATTCTCATCTGCGACTGGCGTTCGGATATAGCGTCGCTTTTTTACGATACGGGGCTCGGTAAAAAGTTCTATGACTGTCCCGCGGGACGCATGGAGTGCGATTTGAAACTCAAACGCCAATTTGTTATCCGTGACGGCGAACTTCAATATATGTTTGACAGCGATATGGCGGTCGAAGACGACGTTCTCATGCACGAACTCGGCAAAGACAGCAACCTTAAAATGAAGACCGTTGTCAATACCATACAGCGCGAACAAAACGAGATAATCAGAAACACAACAAGCGAAGTATGTCTTGTTCAGGGCGTTGCGGGCAGCGGAAAAACGTCCATCGCGCTTCACAGACTTGCATATCTTCTTTATAAGTACAGAGACAGCCTTGCCGCGGGCAATATCATTATTTTTTCGCCGAACCGCGTGTTTGACGCATATATTGCGGACGTGCTTCCCGAACTCGGAGAAGACCGCGTGGCGCAGACAAGTTTTCACGACCTGTTTTCTCCGTACTTTGAAAATATAACGTTCGGAGATTTTGTTTCCCAGGCGGAGGACCTTTTCGAAGAAAGAATAACGGCGGAAGAGATAGTTGCAAAAGGCGGAAAGACGCTTTGCGAAAAAATAGTTGCGAATGCGGGAAAACTTTCCGACGAGCAGATAAATATTTCCGACGTAATGTTTTACGATGAGGTCGTTTGCTCAGAAACGGAACTGAAAAAAATCTATTTTGAACTTTACGGAAAATTCGCCCACGATGTCAGAAAAGAAAAGATCCTGACGGGACTTGGCGAACGCCTCGACTCGGATTTCAAAAACACGAGACGTTCCCTGTATGCCGCAGAATTGACGCAGGAAGGCATTATCGACTATTCCGATGAAGCGCTTGAAGAGGCTTTGGAACAGCGCTGGAAAGAGGACAGACAAAAAGTCCTCGATTCCGTAGCCGCGATGCTTGATGTGCGCGCAGAAAAGGTCTATCTTCGCTGTCTTGAAACGCTTTATCCCGAATACGCAAAAGACGTTGCCGACGGTATTGAAAATGGCAAACTGAAATACTGCGATATGTTTGCCTGCGCTCTTGTCAAGGCTATCCTCGGACAAATAAGAATAGATGTTCATATAAAACACGCCGTTATAGATGAGGCTCAGGATTATCCTTACATTCTGTATAAAACCCTGAATATTATCTATCCGAAATGCCGTTTTACGGTGCTCGGAGACCTTTCGCAGGGTGCGGTGCGTCATTATGCGTCGATAGGCGACCTTGCGGAAATATTCGAGGGGCGGAGCGTATGTTTCCGCGAATTGAAAAAGAGTTACCGCTCCACCGTTGAAATAAACGAATTTGCTTCCCGTTTCTGCGACAACGACTCGGACTATTCGTTCTTTGAACGTCACGGCGACCCTGTCGAAGAGATAGATTTCGAAGACATCGGCAAAGTTCTTGACGCAAACCCGCAGTATACTTCAAAAGCCGTTATCTGCCGCACGCTTGCGGAATGCAAGGCGGTTTATTCCGAACTGCGCAAGCAGGACAGAAAACTGACGCTTATCGGCAAGGAAGACGTTCTTTATCCCGAAAGAACTGCGGTCGTTCCGTCTTATTTGGCAAAAGGTCTTGAATTTGACCTCGTCGTCATTGCCGACCCTGTCGAGTCGTTTAAGAGCAACGCTGAAAAACGCGCTCTTTTCGTAAGTGCGTCGCGCGCTCTGCATAAACTTTATGTGTGCCGCGGCAGAACTGCAAGAAAAAAGCGGAAACCTTGTCAGAACTTGCCTGAATAAAGGGAAGTATCGCAAAAAAAAACGAATTTTTGTATATAAAGGTTTACTTTGTACTTTATATACTGTATAATACAACGTGGTAAATAATTTTATCAACATATAAATTCAGGAGGATTTCACATGGCAAACAGACGAAAGATTTCCATGGACGGTAACACCGCCGCCGCACACGTTGCGTATGCGTTTACGGAAGTTGCCGCAATCTATCCGATCACTCCCTCCAGCCCGATGGCGGAAGTGACCGACACTTGGTCCGCGACCGACAAGAATATCTTCGGTGAACCCGCAAGAAATATTTTCGGTGAACGTGTCAAGATGATTGAGATGGAGTCCGAGGGCGGTGCCGCAGGTGCGGTTCACGGTTCTCTTGCCGCAGGCGCTTTGACAACGACCTACACGGCTTCTCAGGGACTTCTTCTTATGATCCCGAATATGTACAAGATCGCAGGCGAACATGTTTCCGCTCGCTGCGTTGCTTCTCACGCGCTGAATATTTTCGGCGACCACTCGGACGTATACGCTTGCCGTCAGACCGGTTATGCTATGCTTGCCGAAACCAACCAGCAGGAGATTATGGACCTCGGCGCGGTTGCTCACCTTTCCACCATCAAGGGCAGAGTTCCGTTCCTTAACTTCTTCGACGGCTTCCGCACTTCTCACGAAGTTCAGAAGATCGAGGTTTGGGAGACCGAAGACCTTAAAGAAATGGTTGATATGGATGCTGTTAAAGCGTTCAGGCAGAGAGCGCTCAACCCCGAGCACCCCGTTCTCCGCGGCTCTGCCGAAAACGGAGACATCTTCTTCCAGCACAGAGAAGCCTGCAACTCTTATTACAATGCTCTTCCCGCAATCGTTGAAGAGTATATGGACAAGGTAAACGCAAAGATAGGCACGAACTACAAACTGTTCAACTACTACGGTGCGGAAGACGCCGACCGCGTTATCATCGCGATGGGTTCCGTCTGCGACGTTGCGGAAGAAGTTATCGACTACATGAACGCTCACGGCGAAAAAGTCGGTCTTATCAAAGTTCGTCTTTACAGACCGTTCTGCGCCGACAGACTTGTTGCGGCTCTTCCGAAGACCGCAAA
>ERZ780226.2537-NODE-2537-length-12356-cov-3.695635_pt1 | contig 12356 bp, 8 predicted proteins | sample MGYA00511165_ERZ780226 | MGnify/ENA primary metagenome ERZ780226 (study PRJEB29588, sample SAMEA2152373) | human gut metagenome | biome: human gut; feature: human-associated habitat; material: faeces | place: Denmark | collected 2008/2010 ...
GTCTCGTCGGTAATGACGCCGGTGTCAAAGTCCACGCTCACGGTGTCGCCTGCGTTGATGGCGTCCACGGCCTCGGGGCACTCCATGATGGGCAGACCGATGTTGATGCTGTTGCGGTAGAAGATGCGGGCAAAGCTCTTGGCAATGACCACCGAGATGCCGGCGGTCTTGATGCACAGCGGTGCGTGCTCACGGGAGGAGCCGCAGCCAAAGTTCCAGCCGCCCACCATGATGTCGCCGTCCTTCACCTTCTTGACGAAGTCCTTGTCGATGTCCTCCATGCAGTGGCTGGCCAGCTCCTTGGCGTCCTGGGTGTTCAGGTGGCGGGCCGGGATGATGACATCGGTATCCACGTTATCCGGGTATTTGAAAACAGAACCTTTTGCGTTCATTGTTGTGCTCCTTTCCGATCAGACCGTGCGGGGGTCGGTGATATAGCCGGTGAGGGCGCTGGCGGCGGCGGTGGCGGGAGAAGCCAGGTAGACCTCGCTCTTCACATGGCCCATGCGGCCCACAAAGTTGCGGTTGGTGGTGGAAACGCAGCGCTCGCCCTCGGCCAGAATGCCCATGTAGCCGCCCAGACAGGGGCCGCAGGTGGGGGTGGACACGATGCAGCCTGCATCGATGAAGGCGGTGGTCCAGCCGCGCAGGATGCATTCCTTGTAAACGGCCATGGTGGCGGGGATGATGATGCCGCGCACGCCCTTGGCGATGTGCTTGCCCTTGAGCACATTGTAAGCAGCTTCCATGTCCTCCAGGCGGCCGTTGGTGCAGCTGCCGATGACCACCTGATCGATCTTGATGTCCTTGCCCTCGCTGGCAACATGGGTGTTCTCAGGCAGATGGGGGTAGCTGACGGTGGGCTCCAGTGCGCCAAGGTCGATCTCGATGGTCTTTTCGTATACAGCATCGGGGTCAGCCTCGTAGAACACCGGCGGACGCTGGCTGCGGCCTGCAAGATAAGCCTTGGTCACCTCGTCCACCGGGAAAATGCCGTTTTTCGCACCGGCCTCAATGGCCATATTGCAGATGCACAGGCGGTCGTCCATGGAGAGGTTCTTCACACCCTCGCCGGTGAACTCCATGCTCTTATACAGCGCGCCGTCCACGCCGATCATGCCGATGATTGTGAGGATAACGTCTTTGCCGCTGCAATTTTCCGGCAGCTTGCCGGTCAGGTTAAATTTGATCGCGGACGGAACCTTAAACCACGCCATGCCCGTTGCCATGCCGGCTGCCATATCCGTAGAGCCAACGCCTGTGGAGAACGCGCCCAGCGCACCGTAGGTGCAGGTGTGGCTGTCCGCGCCGATGATGCAGTCGCCGGCGGTCACAATGCCCTGCTCCGGCAAAAGCGCATGCTCAATGCCCATCTTGCCCACGTCATAGAAGTGGCTCACGCAGTGGCTGCACGCAAACTCGCGGCACGTCTTGCTCTGTTCCGCCGCCTTAATATCCTTGTTCGGCACAAAGTGGTCGAGTACGATCGTCACTCTGTCCTTATCGAAAACGTCTGTAAAGCCCGCTTTCTTAAACTCATGGATCGCGACCGGCGTCGTGATGTCGTTGCCGAGCACGATATCCAGCTTTGCATTGATGAGCTGACCAGCGGTAACTTCACGGAGACCCGCGTGTGCCGCAAGGATCTTCTGCGTCATGGTCATTTTCATTTTAGTCTCCCCCTTTGATCATATTGTTGTAAGCACTCAACAGCGCCTTCGTATTCGCCTTTACAACGTCGGTGTCGGTACCTGCGCCCCAGAACATCGAACCGTCTTCCTTTTCAAGGCCGATGTACGAAGCTGCCACGCTCTGCGAGCCCTGTCCCTGCATACTGTGCTGGGTAAAGACCTGCAGGGTGTACTCTGCACCGGTGTACGCACGCAGCGCGTTGTTGATCGCGTTGAGGGAGCCGTTGCCCTCCGCTTCCATCTCGGTCTCTTCGCCGTCCTTCGCAAACGTGATGCCGATCTTCACGTTGTCCTTGTCGCGCATAAACTCAAAATCCGTCACGGTAACACCGTTCGTCAGATTGAGGTAGTTCTCTTCAAAGATATTCAGAACCTCATCCGGCTTCAGTTCCTTGTGCTCGTGGTCGGAAATATCCTTACACAGATAGCTGAAGTGCTCGCGCATTTTCGGCGGCAGGTTATAGCCGTACGTCTGCTCCAGCAGATAACCGATGCCGCCCTTGCCGGACTGGGAGTTGACGCGGATAACGTCTGCGTCGTACGTTCTGCCGATGTCCTTCGGGTCGATCGGAATGTACGGTACGTTCCACTGATGCAGCTTATTTTTCGCTCTGTATTTCATGCCCTTTGCAATCGCATCCTGGTGGCTGCCGGAAAACGCCGCAAACACCAGTGCGCCCGCATACGGGGCTCTTTCGTACACATGCATACGCGTGCATTTTTCATATTCGTCCACAAGGTACGGCATGTCGGAGAAGTCAAGCTTCGGGTCAACACCGTGGGAGTACATGTTCATCGCAAGCGTAATGATATCCACGTTGCCGGTACGTTCACCGTTGCCAAACAGCGTACCCTCTACGCGGTCTGCGCCGGCAAGGAGCGCCAGCTCGGTGTCCGCAACGCCCGTGCCGCGGTCGTTGTGCGGGTGCAGAGACAAAGTCACGAATTCACGGTACTTGAGGTTCTCGCTCATGTACTCGACCTGCGAAGCATACACGTGCGGCATGCTCATTTCCACCGTGACCGGCAGATTGATGATGACGTTGTTCGTCTCGCTCGGCTCCAGAACGTCGAGAACCGCGTTGCAGACCTCCAGCGCGTATTCCGGCTCGGTGCCCGTAAAGGACTCCGGAGAATACTCAAAGCGGAAGTTGCCTTCGTATTCGGCCGCAAGCTTTTTGACGAGCTTCGCGCCGTCTACGGCGATCTTCTTGATTTCTTCCTTGGACTTCTTAAACACCTGCTCGCGCTGTGCAACGCTGACGGAGTTATAGAAGTGGATAATCGCGCTCGGTGCGCCCTTGCACGCGTCGAATGTCTTACGGATGATGTGCTCGCGGCACTGGGTGAGCACCTGCACGGTAACGTCCTCGGGAATCATGTTGTTGTCAATCAGCGTGCGGAGGAACTCATATTCCGTCTCGCTCGCCGCCGGGAAACCGACCTCGATCTCCTTAAAGCCGACCTGCAAAAGCACTTTGTAGTATTCAAGCTTTTCTTCAAGGCTCATCGGGATGACAAGGCTCTGGTTGCCGTCGCGCATATCCACGCTGCACCAGATCGGCGCCTTTTCAATGTGGTCTTTTTCCACCCACTTGTTATATTCTTTCGATACCGGGAAGTACCCGACCTTATATTTGCTTGCGTCCATCATTTTGCTTTCTCCTCTCAACCCTTGGTGGTTCTGAAGCCTGCTTCACGCAGGGCGTTTTTGATCGTTTTCACATGGTTGTTGTCGCGCGTCTCCATTTCGATGCGCAGGAAGCAGCCGTTAATGCTTTCGGTGTTGCCCTTTTCATAGTGCACGCCGGTCACGTTGCCGCCGCAGTCCGCGATGATCGAAGAGATCTCCTTGAGCTGACCGGGCTTGTCGATAAGCTCGATGAGGAGGCTCGCGGAACGGCCGGAGTTCATCAGGCCGCGGTCAATCACGCGGGAAAGGCTCGTCACGTCGATGTTGCCGCCGGAGACGATGCACACAACGCGCTTGCCCTTTAAATCAAATTTATTGAACATCACGGCGGCAACGGAAGCAGCGCCCGCGCCCTCCGCGATCATTTTCTGCTTTTCGATGAGTGCCAAGATTGCGCTCGAAACTTCGTCCTCGCTCACCAGCGCGATGTCATCCACATATTTTTTGACAATCTCAAACGTGTTGTCACCCGGGCGCTTTACGGCGATGCCGTCCGCCACGGTCTGCACGGTGTCGAGTGTCTCGATCTTGCCGTCGTGAATGGAGTTGTACATGCTCGGTGCGCCGGTCATCTGTACGCCGTACACCTTCACGCTCGGGCGGATGTGCTTTGCGGTATACGCAATGCCGGAGATGAGTCCGCCGCCGCCCACCGGCACCACAATGGCATCGATGTTGTCAAGGTCATTCAGAACCTCCAGCGCGATGGTGCCTTGGCCCGCGATAACGTCTTCGTCGTCAAACGGGTGCACGAACGTATAGCCCTCTTTTTCTTTCAATTCAATCGCCTTGTTATACGCGTCGTCGTAAACGCCCTCCACAAGGCAAACCTCTGCGCCGTAGCCCTTTGTGGCCTCCACCTTGGAGATCGGTGCGGAGTCCGGCAGACAGATGAGCGATTTGATGCCGTTTTTCGTTGCCGCCAGCGCCACGCCCTGTGCGTGGTTGCCCGCGGAACAGGCAATAACGCCTTTCGCTTTCTCTTCTGCGGAAAGCTGGGAGATCTTATACGCAGAGCCGCGCACCTTAAAAGAGCCGGTGATCTGCAAATTCTCGGGCTTTAGGTACAGGTCGCAATCCGGCGCGATGCCGTAGGTCTTCACGACGTTTGTTTCGCGGATGATACTCTTTAGAACGGTTTGCGCATCAAATACTTTGTCTAATGATAACATGTTCTTCTGCCTTTCCTGCTGTGTTCGGTTTAAAGCCTTATGAATTTGAAAGTTTGTGCTTTCAAACTTGCAGCTTGTTTCCTTGTTCTTCCGCTTTGAAGTGTAAAAAAACCGCCTCAAAGCCGTTTATGCTTTGAGACGGGTGTAATAACTAAATTATGCACTCGCGGTACCACTCAAATTGCGGAGAACCTCCGCCACTCTTCGAAGTCCAATAACTTCTATGCACTGACGTAGCAATCACGGGATACCCTACTGAATTCGCTGTTCAGGCATCCGGCTCGGAAGGGAGAAATCTCTGCATCTCTGCACCGGTTCACACCTGCCACCGGCTCTCTGAAACAGCTCTGCACAGACAGTCTTCGTCATCGCTTTTTGTTATGAAATTGAATAGATTATAACACCCGCTTTCCCCGTTGTCAATGCTTTTCGACCGCCTTGTCAAAATTTTTCTTTTGTAAGTTTTGCAGGAAACACCTTTTCTCCCACCGTTTTTCCTTTTTTCTCAAATCGGGCGCTTTTTCCGCAATTCACGCAAAAAGTGTGGAAAACAACGCGCAAAATCCGCAGTTCTGCCATAGCCAAAATAAAAAAGGTATGATAAAATAAGAAGGTTGAAAAGAGACTATGTATTTTCGGGTGATTTTCGTGACAAAAAGTATGACAGAGGGTAAGCCCCTCAAGCTTATCCTGCAATTTGCGGTTCCGCTTTTGTTCGGCAACCTCTTGCAGCAAATGTATAATCTGGTTGATGCCGCCATCGTCGGCCGTGTGCTCGGCACCGGCGCACTCGCCGCCGTCGGCGCTACAAGCAGCGTGCAGTTTCTGGTACTCGGTTTCTGCATCGGCATCTGCATCGGCTTCGGTATCCCCATCGCCAAAAGCTTCGGCGCAGAGCGTCTTGATAAAATGCGTTCGTACATTTTCAACTCCGTGCTGCTTACCGCCTTATTCGCGGTGCTCATCACGGCGGTATGTTCACTGTGCTGCACGCTCATTTTACAAATGCTCTCCGTGCCGCAGGATGTTTTTGACGACGCCTACGCGTATCTCATCGTCATTTTCCTCGGCATCCCCTTTACCTTATTATACAATCTGCTCTCCAGCATCCTGCGCTCCGTCGGTGACAGCCGCACGCCGTTCCTGTTCCTCGCCATCTCGACCGTCCTGAATATCGGTCTTGACCTGCTCTGCATCATTGTCTTCAAGTGGGGCGTTGCGGGCGCGGCTATCGCCACCATCGCAGCGCAGGCGGTCAGCGGCATTTTGTGCCTCATCTATATCCGCTTCCGCGTACCGCTAATCACGCTTTCCCGCGCAGACTGCAAAGCGGATGCGGAATCCATCCGTGACCTCGTCGTCATGGGCATCCCCATGGGGCTTCAAACCTCCATCACGGCCATCGGCAGCATGGTCATGCAGGCGGCGAACAACGGTCTCGGCAGCGTGTACGTTTCGGGCTTCACGGCCGGTATGCGCCTGAAGCAGTTCTGCATGTGCCCGTTTGATGCCCTCGGCTCTGCTGTTTCCGTCTTCTGCGGTCAGAATCTCGGTGCAAAAAAGCCGGAGCGCATTCGGCAGGGCGTACGGCTCGGCGTCATCGTCGGCGTCGCCTACGGCTTCTGCATCGGCCTTGTCATGATCTTCTTCGGCCGCAGCATGTCCACGCTCTTTGTTGAATCGAGTGCAGGCGACGTGCTCGACGCTTCCGCAAAATATCTGCGCTGCATGGGCTACTTCTTCTGGAGTCTCGGCATCCTCAACATCTGCCGTATGGCGACACAGGGCATCGGCTTCTCCGGCCGCGCGGTATTCTCCGGCGTAACGGAAATGTTCGCGCGTTCCATCGTCAGCCTCGGCTTTGTCGGCGCGTTCGGCTATACGGCCATCTGTTTCTCGGATCAAACCGCGTGGATCGCCGCCGTGCTCTACATCACCCCCACCTGCCTGCACTGTATTAAGAAAGTCACAAAGCAGATCGAAGCGGAAAAAGCGAACGCCAATCTCTCCGAAAGCATTGGTTAAAAGTTTTTGATCCAAATTTTTTCAAAAAGTCGGTCAGATTCCAAAGGTGAAACCCTTTTGCCTACCCAAAAATCAGGAGTGATAGTAAGCAATGCTTCGCATTGCTAGAACTGTCCGGTGGACAGTTAAACCGCAAGGGACTCAATTAGGAGGTCCCTTGAAAGGCTTGCAAAGCAAGCCTTTAGAAAAAGCTCCCCCATCTCAACTATATAAAAGGAACCCATCTATGAACGAAACTATTGTAACACTCAAAAAAGGCGAAGGCCGCGCTTTCAAAGCGGGCGGTCTTTGGATCTATGACAATGAGATCGAAAGCATCCACGGCACGTTCAAAAACGGCGCCGTCGTCACCGTGCAGGAGCAAAACGGCTGCCCGCTCGGCCGCGGCTTCATCAACCAGAACTCCAAGATCCGCGTCCGCATGCTCACCCGCGACGCGTCACAGGAGATTGACGACGCGTTCCTCGAGATGCGCGTGCGCAACGCCTGGGCATACCGTAAGCGCACGGTCGATGCCTCCGCCTGCCGCGTCATTTTCGGCGAAGCGGATTTCCTACCCGGCCTTGTCATCGATAAATTCTCCGATGTCCTCGTCGTCGAGTCCCTCGCGCTCGGCATCGATAAAATGAAACTGCAGATCGTTGACATCTTAAAGAAAGTCCTGCTCGAAGACGGCATCAAAATTCGCGGCGTGTACGAGCGCAGCGACTCCAAAGAGCGATTAAAAGAAGGCATGGACCGTAAAAAGGGCTTCATCGGCGACGAATTCGACACCGATGTCGAGATCGTCGAAAACGGCGTGCGCTACATCGTGGACGTTAAAGACGGCCAGAAGACCGGCTTTTTCCTCGACCAAAAATATAACCGTCTCGCCATGCAGCGCATCTGCAAGGATATGGATGTGCTCGATTGCTTCACACACACGGGCTCCTTCGCGCTGAACGCCGGCATCGCGGGCGCAAAGCACGTCCTTGGTGTAGACGCGTCCGAGCTCGCCGTCGCGCAGGCGCAGAAAAACGCCGCTCTAAATAATCTTTCCGATACGGTCGAGTTCAAGTGTGCCGACGTTTTTGATCTGCTCCCCGCGCTCGAAAACGAGGGCAAGCAGTTCGACGTCGTCATTCTCGATCCCCCGGCGTTCACAAAATCCAAGAACGCCATTAAAAACGCCGTCAAGGGCTACCGCGAGATTAACCTGCGCGGCATGAAGCTCGTCAAGGACGGCGGCTACCTTGCCACCTGCTCCTGCTCGCACTACATGAACGCCGAGCTCTTCGCCCAGACCATTGGGCAGGCCGCGCGCGCCGCGCACTGCCGCCTGCGTCAGGTGGAGTTCCGCACCCAGTCGCCTGATCATCCCATTTTGTGGAGTGCCGACGAATCCTATTACCTCAAGTTCTATATTTTTCAAGTCTGTCACGAGCACTGAGGAGGCGCTTTTCCTTGAAATTCACAAACGACCTCGGATCGGATAACATTAAAGGCCTCGTCTGGACCTTGGCCGTTCCCTCCATGCTCTCGCAGCTCGTCAGCGTACTGTACAGCATTGTAGACCGTATGTACATCGGCAATATTCCGAGCAACGGCACACAGGCGCTCGCGGGCGTCGGCGTGTGCGGCCCCATCGTCACGCTCATCTCGTCGTTTGCGTTTCTCGTCGGCATCGGCGGTGCGCCGCTTGTCAGCATCAACCTTGGCGAAAAGAACATAGACGCCGCTAAAAAAGTTATCGCAAACTGCTTCGTGTACATTTTGGCCCTTGCTGTGCCCGTCACGGTGCTGGCATATATCTTCCGCTGCCCCATTTTGCTCACGTTTGGCGCAACCGAGGCCGTTTACCCCTACGCCGAGACCTACTTTTCGCTCTATCTAATCGGCACGGTCTTCGCCCTCACCGCCACAGGTATGAACCAGTTTATCATCACACAGGGCCACAGCCGCAGCGGCATGTTCTCCGTTTTAATCGGCGCCATCATCAACATTGTGCTCGACCCCATTTTTATCTTCGCTCTCCATATGGGCGTCGCGGGCGCGGCCATCGCCACGGTCATTTCGCAGGTTGCAAGCTGTGCGTTCGTGCTGTGCGTCCTGTTCGGCAAACATATCGAAGTTCCCATCACATTTGGCGGATACGATTTAAAAGTCATCGGCCGTGTGACGAGCATCGGCATGAGCGCGTTCCTCATTATCCTTTTCGATAACGTCATGCTCATCTCGCTCAACATGATGCTTCAGCGCTACGGCGGCGACAACAGCGACATGCTCCTCACCTGCAACACCATCGTGCAAAGCTTCGAGCTGCTCATCACCATGCCGCTCGGCGGCCTCACCATGGGCACGCAGACCATTTTAGGCTACAATTTAGGCGCACGCCGTCCGGAGAAAATCCTTCGCGCGCAGCGGTACATCTTCGTCATCGCGGTCAGCTTTTGCGCCCTCATGACGCTCGCCGCGCAGACCATCCCGCATCTCTTTGCAGGCATTTTCACCAAAGAACCCGAATACATTGCCATGACGGCGCGGCTCATCCGTATTTACACGCTCGGCACCGTGTTGCTTGGCATGCAGTACGAGATTGTGGACGGCTTTACGGGCATGGGCGTCGTCAAAATCGCGCTGCCGCTTTCGGTCTTCCGCAAGGTCGTCTTCTTTGCGTGCATTTTCATCCTGCCGCGCTTCCTGCCCATCGAGCAGATCTTCTTCTGCGAGCCCATCTCGGATATTTTACCGCCGCTCGTCTCCATTTTGGTCTACGCACTCACCATCAAACGCGTTATTAACCGCGGTCCGCAAAAGCAGACCGTCTGACTTCTGTAAATCTTTTCCGAAAGGACTGTTTTAAATGACATTTCGTTCCGTACCGTATGACTCCCTGTCTTTAAACCCGTTCACAAAAATCGGCAAAGAGTGGGCCTTGCTCACCGCCGGCGATGAAAACGGATTCAACACCATGACCGTCTCCTGGGGCGCCATGGGCTTCATGTGGGGCAAGCCGTCCGTCACCGTGTATATCCGCCCGCAGCGCTACACGAAAGAGTTTGTCGATACCCGCGATACTTTCACGCTCTCGTTCTACCCCGCAGAGAAAAAAGACGCACTCTCCTACCTCGGTAAAGTTTCCGGCCGCGATGAAGACAAGGTCAAAAAAGTCGGCTTCACCCCGGCGTTCACAAACGGCAATGCGTATTTTGAAGAAGCGGAGCTCGTGCTCGTCTGCCGCAAAATGAGCCGCACGCCGTTAAGACCCGAGCAGTTCCTCGACGAAACCGTAGACGGACGCTGGTACCCGAACAAGGACTACCACGAAATGTACATCGCAGAAGTCATCGATGTGCTCGTCAAAGAATCATAAAAAGCACAAAACCGCCGCATACCGGAGAAATTTCGGTATGCGGCGGTTTTCTCATATCTATCCTGTTTTTAAACGCATTCACCGAAGCAATCCTTAATCTCCGTCATACGCGTCATCCGCTTTACGCCAAACGGACAGCGCTTCGGCCAGTATCGCGTTATCAAATAGTCTTTTTGCGCGTTTTCCTTGCGATTTTGCAGGGATTGTGCTACCATGTTTCCTATAAATTCAAAAAAGGAGGGACACCGTATGACGTTTGTCTCCACAAAAAAATTAGAAAAGCCCATCCCGGAGGGCATGTCCCCGCAGAAAGCACCGTGCGGGTCTGCCTTTGCAAGATAAAAAATTCGGAGGTATTTCCCGTGTCTGATAAACTTCAAAAATCCCCGTTGGCGGTCGTTTTCAATATCGTGCTTGCCGTCGCGCTCGTGCTGTTCATCATCAGCGCCGCTGTCGTCTTCACGCTCAATTTCCGTCCGCTCTATTATTTTGACGTTGACCATTTAAACATCACCGCCATGTCCGGCCTGCCGCGCGAGGAAATTTTGCAGAACTACAACGTGCTCATCGATTACAACTCCATTTTCGGCACAAAAGTTCTGAATTTCCCCACGCTCGCCATGAGCGAGAGCGGCCGCATCCATTTTCAAGAAGTCAAAAACGTGTTCGGCGTCTTCGAGATCACGCTCATCATCAGCGGCATTTTGAGCCTTGCGGGCATCATCTACCGCCATTTTAAAAAGAACCCGGGGTATCTGCTGCTTTCCGGCATTTTAACGGTCGCCATTCCCGCAGCGCTCGGTGTACTCATCGCCTTAAACTGGGAAACGGTGTTCGTCCTATTCCATAAGATTGTCTTCCATAACAACTATTGGATCTTCGATGCCGCAACAGACCCCGTCATCACCATTTTGCCCGATACCTTTTTCATGCACTGCGCTTTGATGATCTTGGCGCTCGTGGTACTGGGCAGCATCATCTGCCTGCTCGCATACAGGCACGCAAAGCATAAAAAGACGCACACCGCCTAAAGCTTTGCTGAAGCTCCGCTTTTCACACTCAAACAAGGAGGGATCTGCTTTGCAGACCTATAACTGGCCATATAAAAATGAATTAGACATCACCGAAATGCTTTCCTGCGACGTTTTGGTGCTCGGCGGCGGCCTTGCCGGCTGCTATGCCGCCATCGCGGCGGCACGGCGCGGACAGTCCGTCATCTTAGTGGAAAAAGGTGCCACCGCCCGCAGCGGCAGCGCAGGCACCGGTTTCGACCATTGGGAATCCGCCTGTACGAACCCCTGCTCCACCGTCACGCCGAAGGAAATCGCCGAAGCGTACGTCGATGAGCAGTGCGGCTACTCTAACGGCATCGCGCACTACATCGAGTGCCGCGAGGGCTACGACCGTCTGTTAGACCTTGAGTCGTTCGGCGGCAAAGTCCGCGACACCGACGATGAATTCAAGGGCGCAGAGTTCCGCGATGACGAAACGAAGCTGATGTTCGCCTACGATTATAAAAACAAATTCACTCTGCGCGTCTGGGGCAGCACCTTTAAGCCCGCTCTTTTCAAGGCGCTTCTGCGCCTCGGCGTGAAAGTGCTTGACCGCACCGAAGCCACCGCATTGCTCACCACCGTCCGGAACGGCAAAAAGCATGGCGCGGGCGCCTGCGCCATGGACGTGCGCACCGGCAAGTTCTACATCCTCCGCGCCAAAGAGACCGTCCTCACCATGAGCCGCCCGGCGCGCGTCTGGCTTTTTAACCCGGATATGACCGGCCTGTGCGAGTTCCGCCCTATGCAGAGCATCGGCAGTGGCCACGCCATGGGCTACAAGGCCGGCATCGAGTTCACCATGATGGAAAAATCCGTCAAGGGCGAGTTCTCCGCCGCCGGCCGCAGCTTTCCGCCCTACGGCGCAGGCAATAACCACAACACGTGGTATGCCGCAACGATGGTCGACGCCCGCGGCGTGGAAATCCCCTACGTCGACCGCGACGGTAATGAGCTTAAAACCGTCTCCGAGCGCTACTACCCCGCTCCCGGTCAGAAATTTTTCTTAAAGGGCGGTGTCATCGACGAGCCGAAATATGAGTACCGCGGACCGGAAACGCTGGATTTCGGCGAGCTTATGAAGCGGGGCTATGAGCTTCCCTTTTATGCGGACTTAAGCCGGATGCCGGACAATGAGCGCCGGGTAATCTGGGGCATGATGGTGGGCCAGGAGGCCAAGACCAATGTGCCGATTTACAAAAACTACAACGACCGCGGTTTCGACCCGGCCAGACATATGCTCCAGAGCTACGGAACCGGCTGGCAGTCCGCCAACTTCCTGGATCAGGAGCGCCAGTTCTTCGGAGCTCCAGGAGGAATCCTGCACAACTGGGATCTGATGACAAACATCGAGAACGTTTACGCCGCAGG
>ERZ780226.2543-NODE-2543-length-12323-cov-20.933485_pt1 | contig 12323 bp, 16 predicted proteins | sample MGYA00511165_ERZ780226 | MGnify/ENA primary metagenome ERZ780226 (study PRJEB29588, sample SAMEA2152373) | human gut metagenome | biome: human gut; feature: human-associated habitat; material: faeces | place: Denmark | collected 2008/2010 ...
TCTCCAATTCCTTCTATTTTGTGTTGTCCTTGTATTTCTCCACCAGATAGAAGTGGCATTTTTTCCGGTTCTATTGCCGTAATTTTCATATTAAAAAATTTTTCTTTAATTCTTTTTCCGGTTCCCATAAGCGTTCCACCAGTTCCAACACCAGATACAAATCCGCCTATCTCACAGTTACTTTGTTCTAATATCTCTTTTCCAGTTGTCTCATAATGAGCTAAAAAATTATCATAGTTTTCAAACTGATTGGCTAAAAATCCATCTTTTTTATCAGCCATTTTCTTAGCTTCTTTTACGCACTGTATAAAGCCTCCCTCTTCTTTAGAAATTAATATTACATTTGCTCCATACCCTTGCATTAATTTTACTCTCTCAGCACTTGCCCAATCTGGCATAAATATGTATACCGGGTGTTTATAACGTGCACCTAAAGCTGAAAGTGATATTCCAGTATTTCCGCTAGTCGCCTCAATTATTGGCATACCATCTTTTAAATTACCTCTTTCTATTGCATTATTTATAATATTGTGATATAATATTTATGTAAGTAGTTGAGCAACACCAATATATTAGGAGAGCTGCTACCAGGAGAGCAACACCAATATATATTGGGTTAGCTGCTACTAACAGAAGGAGAAAAAATGAGATTATTTAATGTTAAAACAGTAAAAAAAGTTATGATTTACGGTGCTATTAACTACAGATGTTTTTCAATAGCTTGCACACCCGATGAATTTGAGGAATTAAAAAAAACGGGCGTGTTAATAGTTGATATATCTGTTTATGACAGTTTTATATCAATAAGTTGTTCCGTAAATGCCAAACGGTCACAAGATTTAATTTTAAAAGCTCAAGATATGGGCATCCAGGTAAAATATTTTGCTTGATAAAAAAAGAAGGAGGTAAAAAAATGAATTTAAGAGATTTTAATTTCAATTTTAAGCCTAAAAATACAATTAGGCTTATAATTAACTGCAAAAAAAATTTAGATTTTAAAGAACTAATATTCAAATTTAGAGAACATGACAACCAGGTATATAATTATTTGGCAAGAATATATGGCTCGTGTATGTTTATCGATAAAATAGAAATATCTATGTTTAGCGAGCTTACAACAATAGAGGTAAGCTGTGATAATATCGATTATAACCATATACTTTCATATCTTGAAGGCATGGGGTGTTACTAATGGCTATTTATTATCGCAGTGTTTTGAAAAGAGAGCCCATCAATAGATGGGGCCGAATAGGATACAGAGAATATTTAGAGATTGTCCAAACTGAGGACATCTCTAAATTTAATTATCGGAAAAAGATAAAATTCCGATTATATATCGAAAATGACAGAATTTTCATTGACGAAGAAAAACAAGCATATTTTGAAAATTGCTTGAAACTCGTAAAAAATATCGATGAAATTTATTCGTTTTCGTTGTGAGGTAATATGGAAACAACGAAAAATTATATAGGAATTATAAAAAAAGGTGATAAGCTTTTATCGCTTATTACGGACAAACCGCTTAAAATAAAGGGTTTGTTATCTACTCAAAGGATAGTATTACCGCTATCCTTTAACTATAAAGTTGTAGACATAGCAACTAAAATTAAGAGCTGTTACGAAAATTATACAAGGGGTAATAAATACATTTTTTATATCTATGTTTCTATAAAAGGAAATGTAGTATATATGATATATGACTTAATCCCTCGTAATGAATTAAAAAACTGGTATAAAATGAAAATTATTATACCAGTAGGTAATTGGGTGACAGCCCTTGAAATTATGGATGAAATAAAAAAATTATTTGAGGAGGAGGTGAAGAAAATGTGAATGATATGCAAATTTTTTTAGATAAGAAGTCTTACGCTTGCTTAAAAAGAAGGAATACCGTTTCATTTCATATGAATGGCTCGTTTTATACTTTAAGCTATAGCAAGCGTAAGAGTTTATGTTCGTTATCACGATATGATGACGATGGTAAAAAATACTTTGTGGGTATCTTTGACTACCCAATTTGTTTAGACTATTTAGAAGAAATAAAACTAAAAGAAAGAAAAAAGGAGATTTAAAAAATGTTAAAAAAAGAAAATGAAAATTTAAGAAGTTTGGACAACCAAAAATTAAAGGAAGATTACAATTTAATAAGACTACCAATTTCGGTAAGAGAGGTAGTGACTGATAATAATAAGTTTTGTACTTATTATGCAAAAAACAAAAACAATGATTATTTCATTGTTAAATTTAAAAAGACGAATTTATGTAGACCGCAGGAAAAAGGACATTATGTTTTGTATGCTGAATACAACGAGGTTAATTTTGCGAAAGAGCGTAAAAAAGCAAAAGATAGCGATAACGTATATTTGTGTAATGTTATTTGGGTCGGCAGAGTGGAAGACTATGATATAGATGAAAATAAAATAAAAGCGATTAAAGAAGCTAATGACAAGGAATTAAATAAATTCCTATCGGATAATATCGATTTAGATAACCTCCCTTTTTAGGAGGTTTTTATGGTAAAAAGAAAAAGAATTAGATTAACAGGGGATGAAAAAATTTTATTCGACAAGTTGAAAAATACGATGTCGAAAGCAAAAGCGAAAGAGTTTAGATACGAGATAAGAGACTATCGTAATTTCATACGAGAAGCAAACAAAAAAATCAAAAAAGATAAATTTTATAATAATATCAGTAGAGGTTATCGAATGAATACGAAAACCATCGATAACTATGCTATTTTCAAAGATAGACTATCAAGAGTACAAACATTCGTAAGCACGTCAAAAGAAGAATTTATAAATAGATATAAGGATAATTTACTAAAAAATTTGGATACTATTTTTAATGTCGATTACTCAGACATTATCAATAGTTTATCCGATGAACAATTCGCTGAATTATTCAATGATTTTAGCATATTGTATACTTTATTCACCCCCTCACCTAAAGTTGGTGATATTCAAACAACTTTTTCATTATTGTTTGAGAAAAAAGAAGACTTTGAGGAAGTCTTAAAATCATATGCACAAGGTTAAAAACATTTACACAATCGATTTTGAAACGAGGAACTCTACGCTAGATTTAGCAAATAAAGAAACAAGCGTTTGGTTGTGGGATATCTGCTCCTGCGATACTTTCAAACATCGCTATGGCACCACTTTAGACGAACTATTCCACTTTGTTTTCGATGAAATAAAGGAGGACGTTATCTACTATTTTCATAACTTAAAATTTGATGGGTCCTTTTTAATTTCATATTTACTAACGTACGGGTATACTTGGTCGGATAAACCGTTTAAAGAAATACAGCCCTATTATTTTAATTCTTTAATTGATAGTAGAAAGCAGTTTTTTTCTATTACAATAAGAAATAAAAATAATAGTAAAATTGAAATTCGAGATAGTCAGAAAAAAATTTCTTCATCCGTCGGTGAAATCGCCAAATCTTGGAAGTTACCAATATTAAAGGGTGAAATAGACTATAAAATGCATCGTCCGATAGGCTATATCCCAACGGATGAAGAGATAGAATACATCAAACATGATACTGAGATTATGGCTCGCATTTTGAAAGAGTTCCACAAGGAGGGGATGTCATCCCTAACTTCAGCAAGTGACAGTTTCAAAGCATATAAAAAGACAATGACAAAGAAAACATTTGCTGAGTTATTCCCTGTACTGGATAAAGAAATCGATGACTATATCAGAAAGTCATATTTAGGAGGTTTATGTATTGTGAATAAAAAATATAAAAATATTTTATTACGTAACTGTAAATGTTACGATAAAAACTCGATGTATCCATCCAAGATGGAGAAAGAATTATTTGCATATGGCGTCCCTATTAAAGGAGACGGTAAATATGTAGAAAATAAAAAATATCCCGTCTATATCCAACACATCAAATGCCAAATTAAGTTAAAGGATAACCATATCCCTTGTTTGATGCTAAAACGCTTTTTGCAACTGAAAAATGAATATATAGAAGATACAGGAGATGAAATTATCGAACTATACCTCACTATGGTGGATATGAAAATTCTATTTGATGCGTACGATATTCAGTATATTGAATTTATAGACTATTTGATGTTTAGGGGATCTACAAAACTTTTTACCGAGTTTATCGACACAAACTATCTCCTAAAACAAAATAGTGAGGGTGCAAAACGGCTACTAGCTAAACTTCGTTTAAATTCATTTTATGGTAAATGGGCAACAAACCCCGTGCATTATGTAATAGAACCCTATCTTGATAGCGAGGGTATATTATGTTTTAAGTCAATTAATAAAATAGTTGACGAACCAATATATACAATTAATGCATCGTTAACAACTGCATATTCGCGTTATGATTTATATATTAATATACAAAATAACTACGATAATTTTGTGTATTGTGATACTGACTCGATTACAACGGTTGGAGATGCGGTAGGTTTAGAAGTGGATAAAAAGAAACTTGGGGCTTGGGATTTGGAAAAAGAATATAAACTTTTCAAAGTAATTGCCCAAAAAACATATTATGGCGTGTTAAATGATGATAGCGTATTGATAAAAGCGTGTGGTGCACCCAATGAAGTTAAAAAACAGATTAACTTAGATAACTTTAAAATTGGTGAAACATTTACAGGTAAACTACGTCCTGTAAGTGTAAAAGGCGGTTTAATTTTAGCAGATACCACTTTTACTTTTAAGGATAGATAAACCCTTTACAAAAATAAAAAAATATGATATAATAAGGATGGTGATAGTATGGATTTAGAAGAGTTACAAAGTAAATATAATGAATTGGTGAATGAAAATAACCGATTAAAAAACGAGAAAAAGGAGTTAGAAGAAAGCGTCGACAAAATAAAAGAAGAACTAAAGAATAAAAAAGATAAATATGTCGATGACTACGATTTTTTAGGAGGAATGGAAAATGATTATTAAACCTATGCGTGATAAAAAGTCAAAAAAGGTCTTAAGCAATGTTGAAATATGCAGAAGAATGTATGCGACATTGTCAACAATGAAAGAAAAAAGCGAACCGTCAGAATATTATGGTATATTTGGTGGTTCTCCCTCGACAGAGCAAGAGGTAATGTCATTTTTGAAACAAATTAATGATGAAAAAGATGACAAGACAGCACAACAGATGATGCAGAATTACATACTACCCACAATTATGAAAGGAGTAAAATAATATATGCCAATTACTTTAAATGCCAATAAATTTATTGGTACACTATCAAATTTAATTTGTTATACTTTTTATAAGGATAACTACCATTTGGGTGATAATATTGATGCTTTATTAGAATCATTTAGAAGTGATGATACCGTCAACGGCGACGGTAAACTTGTTTTAACTAGTGATTTACCGGTTGTAAAAGATTTAGTGGTAAATACATCCACATTGTTAACAAGCGTTCCACCTGAAATACAGGAACAATATATACCCGTTACAAAATTCAAATATATCCAGTTAACAGTAAATCGATATTTAATGCGCGGTGGGTTTGAGGATGAATACGCAATGGCTAATCTTATCTCATATTTACTCAATAATATGCGCATTGCGAAACGTTTGCAATTAAAAACAGATATTGAAACAGTTATTGCTGAAATTTTAACAAATAACCCAACAAAGCAAACCGTTACAGGTTTAGCAAAACCTACAACAAGCCCAACGGCGGTTGAATTAAATGCAGTTAGGACATACAATACGAATTTAATATATCGTACAATTTTAACAGTTATCCAAATGTTAGGGTTGGGTTACGAACTCAATATAACGGATAAAACAACTGGTAATGATACATTCGAGGCGTACGAGAGACCCGATAACATAGTATGTCTTGTAGAACCGTCAACAATGGCTTCAATGGATGTTGACACACTCGCAACATTGCTAAACTCAAATAAAATTACTCAAAAAATTAACGTGAATTTTATCGAAAATGAGGCAATTCCCGACGGGAAAGTATTATTGTTATCAAAGGATAAAATTCAATATGGTTATTTCTATCAAGTAGCTACATCGTTCTTTGATGCGTCTAATTTAAATCAACAGGACTTCTTGCATTTTTCTTACTACTGTGACCAAATCGAACGTGCACCAGCAGTTTTAATTGAATGTACTAATTTTCACGTTGAATAGGAGGTGCTACTATGGCACTTCCTTTTACAATATATTTAGCAAATATACCGTTTTTAAATAAAAATTATTTGATAACGAACGGTAAAGAAGTTAAAGATACCGGCATTTATAATTCTGTTGAAATAAATAACGTAAATTTTATCAATAATATTACGTATAATCGTAATTATTTGAACGTGGAACCGACCTCTATATCATTCATCATTGATATAGACGACAACTCGTTCTTTAACGTATTATGGAATAAATACAACGCTGTTTATTTTTCAGACAGCACAGATGAAAATTATCGTATATTCAGAATTGAAAAATTAATGTATGTATCTTCAAAAAAGGTGCGTGTTGAGGCAGTAGAAACAATATATAATATAATTAAATCATCTTTTGAAGTTACTTCAAATATTAATGTATCACTGTTAAAATCACACGAGACATTCATAAGATATGGATATGCATATGATAGTATTTTAAACACAGCAGGAAAGGCGAATTTTTCTATAAACGGAGATACCGATTTATATACTCCTATCGGTGAAGAAATTGTGATGCCTTTAACGAGAGGTTTGAAAGCAATCGAGCAAAACTATGGTTTAGAAACATTAACAACTTGGCTAAACAATAATGTTAGATTTTGGGTTGTTGTTTATTTGCAACCTGATACCTATACAGTTGATACAAAATCGATTGTTTTAAACAAAAGTACGTATGAAGGTATGTCGTTACCATATGCGGTACTATCTTGTCCATTTATACCGAATAACGTGTATAAATTAATCAATAGGAATACGGGTTTAGATGATGAAACAATAAGCGTTGAAAATTTATTCACCTTTATTAATGCTATCGACCAAAGCAAAATATATACTATCAAATGTTATCCTTATTCTATGTTTATGCGTGCAGGTAGTGCATCGATAGATGATACAAATTTAATTATTAGTAATACAACTTTTGCAAATACATATGGTACAGGTTTAGGTTTCTTTTACGTAAAATATTTAAACGGAAGTTTTATATCTAACCCGATAACAACAGATTTCACAGGTTATCCAAAAATGTGTGATAGTAGTTATACATTTACTAACGATGATTTAGCTACAACTGAAAATCCCTACATAGCAGGTAACACCAATATTCTTGCTATTAACGATTTTATGGGTAATAGAAAAAATTTAAATTTGATATGGTTAGGTAACTACACACAATTACTATTCAAAGTTGTGATGCCACAATTATTAGAAACATCCACGTATTATGTAGATTTTGCATCTAATTCAAGTAATTCGCTTTATAAAAATGTACCATCTAATCAAATGAATTATTTAGTCGGTTCTATGAATTTTAGCCTTTCTTACACGGTGGATGCTCTCAATCGTTTTTTAGGTAGTAATACAAACTGGTACAAATCAAATATGAATACATTAAAAAATAATTTATCTAAAATAATCGTAAAGGGTCTTAGTTCTCTAGGTGGTTCCGCTGAAAAAGCACTCAGTGAACCAACGTTACTTCAAGCAGCACAAGATGTTAATGCGAGCGTTACGTCATTTAGAACTAACTTGTTAACAGGTGCAATGGACTTTGCTACTGCAAAAAGAAATTTAAATTATCAACTTGAAAACATTGAAAATTCACCTGATGAATTAATACAGGCATCAAGTGATATTATGTTATATAATAGTGTACTAAAACCACGTGTTTATTTAGTGTGGTATTCTGCAACAGAACTACAAAAGGAATTGTTATTACGTAATTTTTTATATAAGGGTTTGCATTTAAATAAATATATTTCTAGTGATAGTGTGAACAAATACATAAATATTACCAGTAATAAATACGATAAAACATATCTAAAATATGTCGAGGGTGATTTTGATTTATACTATAATCAACCAAATCAACCAAAGGATGCTGGTATGTTAGATTACAAACAATTGGATAAATTATCACGGTTATTTAGTGACGGATGTAAATTAGTACGTTATAATACGACTTCTTACACCCTAAATGATAATAATTTCAATGAAAATAACATCCAAAATATAATAGATGAGGAGACATTCAATGGGTAAAAAGAAATATTTAACTTATGAAGAAATGATAAAAAATCAAGGGATACAAATTGAGATGTTAAAAAAGAGATTAGGTAGTTATAAAATATTGAGTCAACCAATTAACAGAGATTACACCAATTCCTTAATTGATTTGGATGTGCAACAATTTGTATCACGTTATAAATGGAGTGGGTTGCCAAAAAATATCCCACCGATGTATATTGAAAGAATGTTATATTATAGAGGTTCGTTATGTGGTTTTTTCAATGGAGGTAATTTTTATGTTTTACCATTCGCAAACAGTGGTGATTTAAATACATTTGGATATCCAACAGAAGTACAACCTGTTGCAGTAAACGGAGAACCGTTCCCTATCAAACCACTTACAACTTACCCGAATGGTGAAGTAAATAAAAATGCAAAAGCAGTAATTTTACACGACAGAAGCCCGCTTCTAAATTCTGGGATGGTTGTACCTCGAATTGTCTTACAAAGGGATATCATAGAGTATATGTCAAGTATTCTATCTAAAAGCGAAATTAATCTAATCAACGCCGTGAAAAAACTAATGTACGGTGTTGAGAGCGAGGACCAAGTAGAGCAAACAAGAAAAGACATTTACTCATCCATTAATAGTGATGAGCCAGTGATAGTTGCCGTAAATGACGGCAATATGAAAAATTCAATCTTTAACACAGGAATTGAGTTAGAAGTTGAAAAAATTATGCAGTTATTTTCTTCTATCAATAACTACCGTTGTTATAATATGGGTATTAAAAATAACGGAATGTTTGAAAAAATGGAACGCATTGCAACGGGAGAGTTAACAGGTAACGAGTACCAAACAAACCTTATCCTTGAAACAGGTTTACAACTAAGAAAAGAATGGTTAGAAAATTTAAAAGAAATTTATCCTGAATATAACGACGTACTAAGCAAAATCACCGTTGAAATAAATGTTGAACCGTATAAAAATAAGGCACCTAATAACGATATCGAAGATAGTACATACGCTGAACGTGAAGGAATGACTAGTAAAGGAGGTTTAAACAATGAGTAAAAAATTAACGTTTAACTTAGTTGATATTTATAGCGATATCAACACGTTTATTGCGCAAATGGCGTTAGTTGTTAACGAAATGTTAGACGAGGACTACGTTTTACCTACTGAGTTTGGAGTATACATTTTCACGCCGATTTGGCGACGGTTTAAAAATAGTAATGCTTGTTTTGAAAACTCGGAAGAAGGGATAGCATCCTTTAAGGATAATTTTACAAATCAAATACAAGAGATTGGTTTTGATTTCTTTAGTTGGTGTAAAGCAAATATTGAATACTTTAAAACAATTGTAGACGACAATAATAAAAACAAGTCATTCAGCAAACAACTAAATACAGGTATTTATCCTGTTAATGAAAATCTTCAACAAACCGCTACACAAACACAGTTTGCAACAGGTACAACCAATCAAAATATTGTTGAAATCATTAGCAATGGTATCGGATGGTATAAAGCATCACAACAATTTATGACACCACAGAAAAAGAATGATATGTTAAATTCCTTTAAATGGTTGTTTATCAAATATAGTAATGCTACTAAAAACGAGTATACCGTTTTAGAAATCGATAAAACGGGTTTAATACCTGTTGGTGATGCTGACTACGTTGAAATTGTTGATGATAACCTAAAGAGTGAAAATATCAAATCAGGTGTTAAAATATTAGGTATTGAAGGTAGTGCGCCTCTACCTAAAGAGGAGCAGTCAAAATCATTTAGCGTTACACGAAATCAAATTTTAAACGTGTACCCTGATACAGGTAAAGTGTTAAATGAAGTGGTGGTTGACGTTGCGGTACCGTCTACACCAACAGAAGAAAAAACGGTAAATATAACGGATAATGGAACTACTGTTGTTAACCCTACTCAAGGGAGTGCTTTAAGTAAGGTTACGATTAACACAAACGTTGAAACAATACAATATATCCCGTTTAAATTGCTATGCGAATATAATTTAGATAGCTCGAGAACTTTCACAGAAGATACAGGTTTTAATACAAGTTTAGAAATATTATTGATACAGTTACAGGATACATATAATTGCATATATCAAACATTAAATGTTGATACAGGACAATATAATAATATAACTATAACAAATAACAATGTAAGTAATTTATATACTAATACTATAACTACAAACGGTACATTTAAATTCAGTAGTATCTTTGGTTTACCTGTATTTCAATTATTAGTACCCTTATCAACTTTTAAAAATACAGTACAATTTTGGCAGTTAACAATGGGTAGTTACACAGGTAGTGCTGGTTCACTTAAATTAACAATCGCACCGTTTGAAAAAGGTGTTTTTGTTGGAATTACTATTAACGCAGGTTTATGCATAGGAATATCGGAGGTTGATTAAATGAATAATATATATAAATCATTATTAGATTTTACTATTTTAAGTTTTATTCCTACTAATGAATTTTGGGAGGAGATAATACTAGCGTTTATCGTTATAATTATGAATTGTTTAATTATACCGTTAATCAAAAAACTATATGCTAAACTAAAACTCGGTAAAGAAAATGAAGAAAAATTAGATGAAAAACTCGATGAGATTGAGGATAAGTTTAATGATTTGACAAAAAAGAATAAATAGTGTATAATTATAGTAGTGGGTGTATTACTTAAGTTATACACTAGATGATGCGTACGTATCACGAGGAGTGAGCATTTATAGTAATAGCAATTGCTGACGGGTGATTGCGTATAACAGTTTTACATCTCTAATTTTGAGGTGACAACATATGAAATATGATAACATATATTTAAACGCAAATCACCTGTTTAGTTATTATTCAGGTGGATATAGAATATTCATTATTGTGGGCGCAAGGGGTAGAGGTAAAAGTTTTTGGGCTAAAAGATACTGTTTAAAGCGGTTATTTAGACAAAAGAAAAAATTTACTTGGATACGACCGACTGAAAGTGCCGTTGATACGTTAAAGGAATTTGACGGATATAAATTTTACGAAGATATTGTCAACGCAAACACATTTAACGAAAGATACAGTATAAAAATAAGTGGTGATGGTACAATCAATTATAAACTATTTGATGATAGTGAAGAGGATATACCGTATGAGCACGCAGGATATTTAATGGCACTTTCTACATTTCACAAATTAAAGGGTAATACCTTTACTGAAATTAAAACCATTGTATTTGATGAATTTATCCCTGAAGTAGGTGAAGTAGTGCGAGGGGATAGAGCAAGACAGTTCGTAAACACGGTTGAAACTATCTGTAGATTGAGTAAGGATACTGTAATTATTATGTTAGCGAATGCACTGGATAAAGGTGATAGAATATTAAATTTATTCTTTCAAAATATAAAAGAGCACGGTTACTACTTTAATAAAGAAAAGTTAGCGTGTATGTTATATCTACCTGATAGTAAAGAGTTTAACGATAGAAGATTTGAGAGCATATCAGGTAAAATCATAAAAAATACACCATACGAAGATACAATAGCATCCAATAAATTTTTATCGATGGACGATTTGTACTATGATAAAAAGCCACCTAATTTACCTTTATTTTGTGTATTGGATATGCCTACATATAGAGTTGCGTTATATGTCGGTGATGTGATATATGTTGAAAATAGGCAGACATTAAATTCAAGCAAGGTGTTTTGCCGGAATATAAACGAGATGACAGATAAGTCTAGGTTAATACCTAAGCATATATTGGAGCGCTTGATAGTTTTATATGATAGAAAACGTATAAAATTTGATAGCGAGTATACTCGGCAGATATTTGTTGAGTTTATAGGGTCTAAACACTAGTGATAGTGATTAGATATAATTCACTTTTTCTCCTCTTTTTTAATTTTATCCCTCTTTTTTATAAGATACTCAAGTGTAATACTTGGGTATTCTTTTTTATTGTTAATAGTTTGAAGTTAAAAGTAATTAGTTTGAATTTAAAAGTAAATACTTTGAATTTAAAAGTAAATTTATATAAAATACTTTGAATGTAAAAGTAATTTAATTATACATATTTATGGTTATATGTATATATGGTTTTATGGTTATATTTATATACATATTTA
>ERZ780226.2551-NODE-2551-length-12306-cov-4.460289_pt1 | contig 12306 bp, 11 predicted proteins | sample MGYA00511165_ERZ780226 | MGnify/ENA primary metagenome ERZ780226 (study PRJEB29588, sample SAMEA2152373) | human gut metagenome | biome: human gut; feature: human-associated habitat; material: faeces | place: Denmark | collected 2008/2010 ...
CGGCGGCAGCCTCTCACACTCTCGAAAAAGTTGTTTTCAGCAAGATATTGCTTTGAATTAATTGCCCAAAGCCCATATTTCGCTTTCCAAGCCGCAGCGTCAATGTCGCAATATCTTGCTGAAAATGGCGTAAAAAAGCGAAAAATTTTATTTCCTTTCCGCCGCGGCAGGCATGGCGGAATCAGGGGGCGGCGATAAAATCAAAATGAAATTTTTCGCGAAATAGGGTTTGTCGACACGCTCAGAGGTTGCCTCTTTTATTCCTCATCATATGACATTTTAACCGCAGTATACCCGTGATGTACGGCGGGCAAAAACTTCTCGGTTATATCCGCGGTTCTCATTCTCAAGCTCGATGTATTAATACACGGATGGCAGCCGATAAATTCGCTGTCTAAAACATCCTGGTCTATGTACAGCTTCACATTGTTTTCTTTGTCATTCATCAGCCCCAAAATGCTGACTGAACCCGGTGTTACGTCAAGAAACTCTTCCATTTCTTCGGAAGGGCCGAATGAAAGCCTTGAGCTTCCGGCAAGCTTTGAAAAGATTCTCGTTCTGTACGGCTTATCCGCCGGCATCATCAAAAGATAAAACTTCGTTTTTTGGCGGTTACACAAAAAAAGATTTTTGCATATAACGACACCGAGTTTTTCGTCAATATCGTGGCACGCCTCCATTTTTCCCGCCGGGGTGTGGTCTATGCGACAGTATTCTATCCCCAATTCATCCAACAAGTCATACACTCTTATTTCTTTATCGAGCCGACCGCTTTCATCAGTCGGTCTGCCGTTATACAATTCTGTTACCATAATAATCTCCATTCCGCCGCCCTGTGTCGGCACAAGCTGATAAAAGGGCGAGCCAACCGGCCCGCCCACTTTCTATTTTGAATTAACCACCAAGATATGCCTTCTTTATTTCGTCACTCTGAGCAAGTTCTAAGCCGGTACCCGAAAGCTTAATTCTTCCGGATTCCAAAACATACGCACGGTCCGCAACCTCAAGAGCCATCTCTGCGTTCTGTTCAACCAATAAGATGGTTGTTCCCGCCTTATGAAGCTCTTTAATAATATCAAATATCTGCTGAACCAAAATAGGAGCAAGGCCCATCGACGGCTCATCCAGCATCAAAAGTTTAGGACGGCTCATAAGCGCACGGCCCATAGCAAGCATCTGCTGCTCTCCGCCGGAAAGCGTTCCCGCAATCTGATTCTTTCTGTGCTTTAATCTGGGAAAGCGCTCATATACGTCGGCAATACCTTCTTTTGTATAGGAACCGTTTGTATATGCACCCATTTCAAGATTCTCCTGTACGGTCATCTGGAGGAACACATGACGTCCCTCAGGGACGTGTGCTATTCCTTCGGACACAAGCTTATGCGCCGGGGTTTGAGAAATATCCCGATCCATAAAGCTTATACTTCCTGTCTTTGAACGAAGTAACCCCGAAATAGTTCTCAATGTCGTTGTTTTCCCGGCACCGTTTGCGCCGATAAGCGCAACAATTTCGCCCTGTTTAACATCAAGCGAGACATCCTTCAGGGTGTGTATCTGTCCGTAATAAACGTTTATATTATCAACTTTTAACATATCACCCATTATTTTGCCTCCTTCTTCTTTCCGAGGTATGCTTCGATTACCTTCGGGTTGGATTTAATCTCATCCGGAGTACCCTTAGCGATGACCTTGCCGTGGTCTAACACGCATATGCCTTCACAGATATTCATAACAAGATTCATATCGTGTTCGATAAGCATAACAGCAATATTAAAGTTATCTCTGATACGCCTGATATTTTCCATAAGCTCAGCGGTTTCTGACGGGTTCATACCAGCGGCAGGTTCGTCAAGCAATATGATTCCCGGATGCGTTGCAAGAGCTCTCGCTATTTCAAGCCGTCGCTGAGCACCATACGGAAGTGACCCTGCCTGTTGATTTGCCATATCCCCCATCTTAAAGAATTCAAGAAGCTCCATAGCCTCATCTCTCGACTTCTTCTCAGACGCTCTGTATCCAAACAATCGGGTTATAGAAGATATAAGCGGCTGCTTGATAGAGTTATGGAGTCCAACCTTTACATTATCCAAAACCGACATATTCGAAAACAGCCTTATATTCTGAAATGTTCTGGCAACACCCATTCTGTTTACCTGTTCGGTATTCTTTCTCGCCGTTGATTTACCGTCAAGCATTATTGTTCCTCTTGTTGGCTGATAAACATTTGTAAGAAGGTTAAACACTGTTGTTTTACCGGCTCCGTTAGGACCGATAAGCCCCGCAATCTCCGTTCTTCCCACAGCTAATGTCAACTCGTCAACAGCCGTAAGGCCGCCGAAATCAATTCCGAGATGATGCGTCTCAAGAATAGGGGTTTTATCAACATCGCGTTCGGGAACAATCGACTTGCTCGGAACAGGCACCATTTTATCCTTAGCCATTTGCAACATCCCCCTCTCCGTCAGTCTTATTATTTTTCTTAAAAATGCCACCTATTTTATTTGCAAATACTTTTGCTCTCGGACTGTTCGTAGCAAGCATTACCAAAATAAGCACAATCGCATAAATCAACATACGATAATCTGAGAACTGTCTGAGCATCTCAGGAAGCATATATAAGAGCGTTGTAGCAATAATTGTACCCGGGATATTACCCATTCCGCCGAGAACGACAAATACAAGTATTAAAATCGATGTGTTAAAATCGAATTTCTTAGCCGCGATTGTGGAGAAATTCAAACCGTAAAGCGCACCCGCCATACCGGCGATAACCGCAGATATTATAAACGCCGTCAGCTTATATTTGGTGATATTGATTCCGACAGACTCAGCCGCAATTCTATTATCGCGGATCGCGGTAACCGCACGGCCCGTCTTACTGTTTACCAAATTAAGCACCACGAAAAGTGCAAATAGTATCAGAAGAACCCCCGCAAAAAACGTGGCTATCTTACTGACGCCGACCGCACCCTGAGGTCCGTTCAATATAATCTTCCCGTCGGAAAGATTGAGTGCCTCTGCGCTCTTCATACTAAAGTGAAGACCTGAACCATCAACGCCTATATACAAACAGTTTATAATATTCTTTATAATCTCACCAAAAGCAAGTGTAACGATAGCCAGATAGTCACCCTTAAGACGAATAACAGGAATACCGATTATCAGTCCGAGTATTCCGGCCATTATTCCGCCTATTATGATAGCCGCAAGAAGCTTAACCGGCGCGGGAAGGCCGCTCTGCATACAGGCAACGGTAATAACGCCGCTGAATGCACCAACGCTCATAAATCCGGCATGCCCAAGACTCAGCTCTCCGAGAAAACCGACCGTCAGATTAAGCGAAATCGCCATAACGATGTAGGCACAAATCGGAATGAGCAGGCCGCTTATCTTGTTGCTTATCATATTCATTTTAAGCATAGGATATAAAACCGCAAAAGCAACGATAATCATTCCGTAACATTTAATGTTTGTCAGTGTGAACTTGCTTAATTTTTTTGTTTTGTTCATAATCAACACCTCACACCTTCTCTGTAATTTTCTTGCCGAGCAAGCCGGTAGGCTTAACCAGCAATACAACAATCAATACAGCAAAAACGATTGCGTCGGACAATGCAGTAGAAATATAAGACTTACTGAAAATCTCGATTATACCGAGCAAAACACCGCCTATCATAGCCCCCGGAATCGAGCCGATTCCGCCAAATACTGCCGCAGTAAAAGCCTTGATACCCGGCATAGAACCGGTTGTCGGCTGAAGTGTCGGATAAGCCGAGCAAAGCAGAACACCGGCGATTGCCGCAAGCGCACTTCCTATCGCAAAGGTAAGCGAGATAGTAACGTTTACGTTAATCCCCATAAGTTCAGCCGCGTCCTTATCCTCTGATACGGCACGCATTGCCTTACCCATCTTACTCTTCTTTGTGAAGAGCGAGAGTCCAATCATAATGATTATACAAGCTATTACGGTCACGATTGACTCAGCGGTAATAATCAGCTTTCCGTCAAAGAGCGAAATCGAACCGAAAGTAACAAGCGACTTAAATGCCTTTGGGTTACTTCCCCAAATAAGCAGAGCAACATTCTGCAGGAGATAGCTGACGCCTATTGCAGTAATAAGTACCGCCAGCGAACCCGAGCGTCTGAGCGGTCTGTAGGCGAACGCCTCTATTGCCACACCCAGGACAGTACAAACGACCATAGCAAGCAAAACCGAAAGCACGGGCGAAAATCCCAGGTAAGATGATGCACAGTAAGAGATATAGGCGCCGACCATAATTACATCACCATGCGCAAAGTTCAGCATTTTTGCAATGCCGTAAACCATTGTGTAGCCCAATGCGATAATGGCATAAACACTTCCGAGACTTATACCGTTTATCAAATTTGAAATAAAAGTCATATTCACACCTTCTTTTACAATTTCTGAGTTGCGCCGTTCGTACAGACAAAAGTCATTTTACAATTTTCATTTGGCCCGTCTCTATTCTTTAAACAAATAAATGCGTTTTCCGAACGCTTCGCCGGGAAACGCATTTATTTGTCTAAACGCCGGCGCAATATAACTAATCCATAAAACGGTTAAAGAAGGCACCTTAGGAAAAAGCGCCTTCTTTAACTTCAAAAACGAAATTACATACCTACATATGCGCCGTTTTTAATTTTCATACCCTTAGGCTCCTTAGAAACCTCACCGTCTTTCGACCAGGTCATACCTGTACCGGTGATACCGTCAATCTTAAATTCTGCGCTCGTAAATGTATCAACAAGCTTCTTGCCGATTTCTTCAGATGTCATGTCGCCTGTGATACCTGCCTTCTTGCAAGCCTCATAGATTGCATTTACAACGTCATAGCCGTCAGCAGCAAACTGGTTCGGGGTTTCTTTATATTTGTCATTGTACTTCTTAACAAAGCTCTTGGTTGCTTCGTCCTGAGCGTCAGCTGTAAACGGCGTAAGAAGCATTACACCCTCAGCCAAAGACTTGTCAAAGCCTTCGAGTGTGAGGATACCGTCCATACCGTCAACGCCGAAGAACTTAGGCTCATACTGCATCTTCTTAGCCTGAGTAAGGATAAGTGAAGCAGGTGTATAGTAAATCGGCAGGTATACAAGGTCAGCGCCCGTAGCCTTAATTTCGTTGAGCTGTGAGGTAAAGTCGTTTGCCGAGTCATCGGTAAATGTCTTTACACAAACAACGTTAAGACCCTGATTTTGAGCCTCTGAAACAAACTTCTGATAAACACCTGTCGAATATACATCAGAGTTGTTATAGATGACAGCAATTTTCTCGCCTAAATTCTGTTCCTTGATGTATTTAGCCGAAGCAACACCCTGGTTAGGATCCGAGAAGCACATCTGGAACATAAAGTCCTTATCCTTAACAACATCAGGCGCTGATGCCGAAGGTGTCAGTGCAAACATACCGTCGCTGTTTGATTCGGCTGAAACCGCGATACACGGCTGTGTTGTAACGGTTCCCATAGATACCTGCATACCCCAGTCCTTGAGGTTGTTATAAGCGTTTACCGCCTTCTCGGCATCATTTTCATCATCCTCAAACTTAAGCTCGAACTTAAGATCGCCCTTTGAGTTAATTTCATCAAGAGCAATTTCAGCGCCGTTTTTAACAGCCTGTCCATATATTGCGGCCGCGCCTGTCAAAGGACCGATACCGCCGATTTTAATAACCTTTTTGTCTCCGCTTGCCGAACCGCTTGTGCTTGTGCTTGAACCCGCACCACAACCCGCAAGGCATGTAGCCGCCATAACAGCCGTTAAAGCTAAGCTTGCAATTTTGGTGAACTTTTTCATTGTTCATTACCTCTTTCTGATAAGATATTTATTTTTAGCCCTAAGGCAAAAATACTAAATTAATGTCAGCGGAAATATAGACGCACCGCAGAGCATAAAGACTATGCAGCACATATGGTAAAAATAAAAACTAAAAACTATCCCCGTAAAAATTACTCCCTAATAAATAATTTTTTAAATTTTACCACATTTTTCGGCATATGTCAAGAAAATCATTTTATAAAATGTAACAATATTTAATGACAAAATTCCCGCTAAACTTTACAATCTGTTAACGCATTATTAATATTGCGTCCGCAGCATCGGCCGAGGAATCAGCTAATCGGTTTTTTTGCCAAATCATATCCGATTTTCCAGACATCGCCCGCCCCCATAGTGATGAGCATATCTCCCTCACCCACATTTTGTTCTAAGTATCTTTCCGCCGCCTTCATATCATTCATATACACAGCACCCGGAATTTTTATCGCCAAATCACAGGAGTGAATGGTTCCGTCATACTTTTCTCTTGCCGGATATATATCGCATATCAGCACCCTGTCGGCGAGAGAAAGAACCTCGGCGAATTTATCAAGAAGCGATTTGGTACGGCTGTATGTGTGCGGCTGAAAAACAACCCAAAGCTTGTTGACCTTCATTGCCCTTGCACCCGTCAGGGTCGCACGGATTTCGGTCGGATGATGGGCATAGTCGTCAATAATCTCACAGCCGTTAACATCGCCGATGTGTTCAAACCTGCGCTTTGTTCCGGTAAACCCGTGAAGTCCATCTCTGACAGCACTCATATCTATACCCAAAAAGTCAGCCGCCGCACAAACCCCGAGAGCGTTTAACACATTATGGCTTCCCGGAACATTAAGCTTAATTTCAACCAGCTTTTCACCGTGTTTATAGACAGAAAATTCGGCGCAATCTCTGTCATCATATTCAATATTCCTTGCTAAATAATCTGCATTTTCATCATTTATTGCATATTTTAACACTTTTTTATCTACATTTTGCACAACTTGAGGAGCATATTTATCGTCAGAACAAACAATAATGCACCCAAATGGTGATGTAAGGCTTGCAAATTTTCTAAAAGATGATATAATATGGTTAATGCCACTAAAATAATCAAGGTGGTCTTCCTCAACATTTGTTATTATAGACAAAAACGGCTTAAAATGTAAAAAGCTTTCAACGTACTCACAGGCTTCAAACGGGAGGTAATCTCTCTTGCCTATACGATAGTTGCCGCCGATTTGAGGAAGCTCGCCGCCGACTAAAATTGTGGGGTCTTTATCCGCCGCAAGAAGCACAAGCGACAGCATTGACGTTGCTGTTGTCTTGCCGTGAGTTCCCGCTACTGCGATAGGATATTTATAAAGCTCCATCAAAGCGCCGAGAAGCTCTGCCCTCTCAATCGTGGGTATGCCGAGCGAACGCGCCGCTGTCAGTTCAGGATTATTTTGTGCGATTGCTGCCGTGTAACAAACCAAATCGGGGTTTTTAATATTCTCGGCGCGCTGACCGATATTTATTTCTGCACCCATTGCCTCAAGCTCGTCTGTCAGTTCAGAACGCTTTGCGTCCGAACCCGATACCTTATAGCCAAAATTCATCAGCATTCCGGCAAGACCGCTCATACTTATGCCGCCAATGCCTATCATATGAACTTTGGCTCCGTGCGGAAGGTCCGACATTTTAAAATTACTCATTATAATTGCCTTCTTTCCAAAAAATTTATTTATATTTAGAGAATAATTAAAAATAATATATTATACTTATCTACATAAGTGGCCGCATATAGCGGCAAGGAGGATTTGAAATGTTAATAACTGACATCAGAGTACGTAAAATCAATTCAGAGGGTCGTATGAAGGCGGTTGTATCCGTAACCTTTGATAATGCCTTTGTTGTTCATGACATCAAGGTTATCGAGGGTCAGGATAAGCTCTTCATCGCAATGCCGAGCAGAAAGACTCCGGACGGAGAATTCAAGGACATTGCTCACCCGATAAACGCTGAAACACGCGAGCTTCTCCACAGTCAGATACTCGAAAAGTATCAGGAGGCATTAAATGCACCGGAGGAAGCTATCGAGGCTTAACGTGCAGAAATTAAATTTCAAAGCTGTTAAAGAGGGATCGCCGTAAGTCACCGACAAACAAGAAAGCATTGGTTTTGAAGCCGTTATTAATGCTGCCTTGTTCGGTGACGGCTTAGGCGGCGATTCCTTATTTTATTGCGGAATAACTTTTTTATTTACGGTTTTTCTTATTATCTCTATTACGTTCACATTGCCCATACTTCCGGCAATGGTCATTCTGGTGAGATTTTCGACTCCCTCTGACGGAAGATTTACATCATAGTCGTTCTCTGTTGTTTTGTCATCAACCAAAAGCTGAACCGTGTATCCCGAATTTCTCGCCTCTTGCTTTACGTTTTCGTCATAATCTCCGTAAGGATATGCAATCATATCACATTTATGACCGAGATTCTTTTCTATCTCATACTTTGATTTTCTGAGCTGTCTTATCTGTTCTCCGGCATCTACCGTTGTCATTCCTATATGCCCCGCCGTGTGCGACTGAATTTCGATAAGTCCGCTCGCCTCCATCTCTCTTGCCTGATCCCACGTAAAGTGTGAATAGTGAACCCGGCCGCCGCTTGACTGCTCACCAACCGTGTCGGTAACAACAAAGATTGTCGCCGGTATTTCAAGCTGTTTAAGTATTGGATACGCTATTTCATAGTTGCTTGAATACCCGTCGTCAAAGGTAACCACAATCGGGTTTTCGGGGATGGTCACGCTTCCGTCATCACAGTTGACATATTCGATATACTTTCTAAGGCTTATCGGATTATAGTGAACCTTAATCGCCGTCATATGCAAGCGGAAATCATCTGGCGAAATATGCGAAATCGACTGTTCTGTCGTAAACGTATCATTGGTAATGTGGTGATACAGAAGAATGGGAACCTTTACATTCTTCTTTTCCTCACGCCATTTTTCAAGTTCCTCATTTTTTTCCTGCTGCTCGGGATCGTCCTTGATTCCGTCGGCGTGCTTTATCCAGTCGGGCGCGGTTGACGCGGCCGGTACCGCCGATACCGCTCCTCCGCCCGTAACAAGCACAAAGGCAAGCAGCGCCGCAAAAATCTTAGTAAGCCTTCTTTTCAAAATCGCTGAATATCTTTCCTGCATTATCAACAAACTCCTCATTATTTTTTGTCCTTATAAGCCAGCTTATTATATTCTCGGTAACATCGGCCGCATTCCTGTCCGCAAAGGCCCTACGGATTCTCCACATCGTCTCAAGCTCTTGTCTGTTGAGCAGAAGCTCTTCCTTTCTCGTTCCCGACTTAGCAATATCAATCGCCGGAAAGATTCTCTTTTCTTGAAGTCTTCGGTCAAGGTGAATTTCCATATTGCCGGTACCCTTAAATTCCTCAAATATTACATCGTCCATACGGCTTCCCGTTTCGATAAGCGCAGTAGCCAAAATTGTCAGGCTTCCGCCCTCCTCTATATTTCTCGCCGCCCCGAAGAATCTCTTTGGGCGATACAGTGCGCCCGGGTCAAGTCCGCCGGACAGCGTTCTTCCCGTCGGGGAAATAACAAGGTTGTACGCACGCGAAAGACGCGTCAGGCTGTCCAGAAGAATAACCACATCTTTCTTATGTTCAACCAAGCGTTTCGCCCTCTCAAGCACAATTTCGGCGACCTTAGCGTGATTCTGAGGTTCTTCATCGAATGTTGAATATATAACATCGCCCTTTATGCTTCTCTGCATATCGGTAACCTCTTCCGGGCGTTCGTCTATCAGAAGAACAATCAGCTGAACATCGGGGTTGTTCTTCGTGATGCTGTTTGCAAGGCTTTTAAGAAGGGTGGTCTTTCCCGCTTTCGGCGGTGCGACAATCATACCTCTCTGACCCTTGCCGACAGGCGCAACCAAGTCAATAAGACGCATAGCATAATCCATTCCTCCGACTTCAAGCCGAAGCCGCTCTTTAGGATAAATCGGCGTTAAATCGTCAAACGACTTTCTGTGTATAGCGACCTCAATCGGGTCGCCGTTTACCTTTTGAACATACAGAAGCGCCTGATAACGCTCACCCTCGTGCTGCATACGGCTGTTTCCTATAATAAAGTCGCCGGTCTTTAGGTTAAATCTTCTGATAAGATTCTGTGAGACATAGACATCATTGTCGCCCGACTGATAATTATTACTTCTCAGGAAGCCATAGCCGTCAGCCATAATTTCAAGAACACCGCTCATTAAATTTGTCTTTCTCACCGGGTCGCTGTATTGAATCGTGTCCGCAGGGCGTACATCGCTCTGTGCATTTTCGTTATATTTCTTAGTTTTCTCGTTTTGAATCGATTTATTCGCATCATTTGACCTGTCTTTTTGTCTTTCAGACGGCATGGTGCTAAGACCGGATTCCGGATCTTGCTGTGACACTTCAGCTTTGTTCTCGGTTTTTCTTACGCCTTTTTTCACCGGTCGTTTCCGCTTTTGATCAACATTTTCGATATCCTCGGAAACATTTCCGCCAAGCTCCGAAATTTTTTCAATCAATTCCTGTTTTTTCAGCTTTGTAATACTTTTAATATTAAGCTTTTTTGCTTCTTCACGAAGTTCAGGAAGCTTCATTGTTTTCAGTGTTTGTAATTGATATGAATCCATTCACATCTTCTCCTTTAAATAAATCTGTGTTAATTTATCGGGTTTCAGAACTGTTCGTTCCTCCGCTTAAAAACTCGCAAATCGGATTTTGAACATACATCGATTTCGCAAGCATTGAATTTTCTATTGTATAAATCAAATAATTATTGTCTGTTGCCGGAACAGCCGCGCCGATTATGGCAAGAACCACATAGACAATCACGACAGCCTTAACCACTCCCACAAACATTCCCGCCGCCTTATCAATCAAGCCGATAACGGGAAGTTTAGACGCCGTTTTAAGTATCCGCGCCGCAACAAGAATTATCAGTCTTGCGGCCGCAAGCACAAGTATAAACGAAATAATGTTTATAACAAATCCGGTAAGCTGTGCCGCCATTCCGCTTGTCAGCGCGTTTGTTCCGCTTTCGGCCGCAGACTGTATCGCCTTCGGCAGAAGTGCGGCTTTTTCCGCCGCCGAGGAATTCAGCCTCTCTGAAATACTTCCAAGTACTATATTATGAAGCGGTGACGCATTGAGCAAGTCCGAAATAATCGGTCTTAATATGTACGCAAGGACAATAGACGCCGCCAGCGACAAAAGTCCGATAATCGACCTCATAAACCCCCGCCGCCAACCGTAGACGGCAAACAAAACAATTATTAAAACCACAACTATATCAGCCGTATTAATCAACTCCGTAAAATTCATAATCATCCGCCTATCTGACCGAGATACACTCAGACTGTGATGTACCTATCACAAGAGCCCGTTTTCCGCCGGGAAAAAGTCCGATATTTTTAATGTCATGATTGACTGAGACCGCTGACCTTCCCTTTCCTCTCGCGCTGACGCGGACGATTCCCCTCTGCTCAACGGAAACGGCGGTTCTTCCTCTCACATCCATTGCACGTATATCGCCCGACGCCGTATAGCACGCCTTTAGCTTTCCGCTGTACGAATACAGCTCAAGCAGGTTGTTACCCCTGTTGTCAAGAGTCACAACAGCAAGCCTATCCCTGCTGTCGAGTGAATAAAGCGACGGGTTTTTCCCTGAAAGAGATATGTCAAAAATCTGCTTTCCGCCGCGGCTATACGCGGCAACGTGGTTATCCGTCACAGCTATAAGCCTGTTCGGGGACAGGAATTTAAGCTCAGCCGTTACCTCTCCGGCTCTGTCTATAGAAGCAACCGTCTCTCCCTTGCCGGTATCTATAATCTGTATCCTTGTATCGGTATCCCCGCCGCCGGTAACCAGCTGAGAAACAGCTATATACCTGCCGTTATCGGTTATCGCCGCATCGGTTATGTAACCGCTTCCGCTGTTCCACACATATATTTCCTTGCCGCGGCGGTTAAAGACGGTAACTCTTCCTTTATATCCATCGGTGTCGGTCGCAAAGACCGCATATCCGCTTTTGGTAATCTTTCCGGATATTATATCGCTTCCGAGCTTATACTCATTCTGAAGCTTTCCGTTTTTATAGCTCGCCGCAAAGTGGTTCCCGGCAAGATCCGCAAGGAGAATATAGCTTCCTCCCGCCTCCGCCATCGGCTCTGTCAATTCCTTTTCGACCCTCCATTCTATTCCGCCCTTGGCATTGACCGCAGCCATGCCGCGGTTGCAATACGCAATAATATTGCTTCCGCTTTGAAGGGTTTTATAGCCATAGTCGGTTTCAAAAGCCAAATCCACACTCTTTGTTCCGGCAGAGCCGAGCATCGAAATAATCGCTGTGAGCACAAGAACCGAAATCAATACAACGGCAAGGCTCATCGGGCGATACACTATCTTTCTGCCGCGGAAGCATCTTCTCGAAATATGGCACAGGA
>ERZ780226.2552-NODE-2552-length-12305-cov-2.913469_pt1 | contig 12305 bp, 8 predicted proteins | sample MGYA00511165_ERZ780226 | MGnify/ENA primary metagenome ERZ780226 (study PRJEB29588, sample SAMEA2152373) | human gut metagenome | biome: human gut; feature: human-associated habitat; material: faeces | place: Denmark | collected 2008/2010 ...
CCGAGGGCTTTGCCCGTGGCAAGGGCCTGACGGCCGCCGACCTCATCCGCGAGACCGACGAGAAGGGCGTCGAGTACGTCTACGCCATCGTCGAGAAGCCCGCAGTGCCGACGCTCGAGCTGCTTCCCGACATCCTGGCCGGCCTCATCGCCGGCATCGCATGGCCGCGCTCCCAGCGCTGGGGCCGAGGGCACGTCACGTTCTCGCGTCCGATCAGGTGGCTTCTCGCGCTGCTCGGCGAGACGGTCGTCCCCGTCGAGTACGCCGGCCTCACGGCTGGGCGCACGACGCGCGGGCACAGGCTCATGGCCAATCGCGAGTTCGAGATTGCCAGCGCCGAGACCTTCTTCGACGCGTTCAAGGACATGAAGGTCGTCCCCTCCGCCAAGAAGCGCGCAGAGATCATCCGCAGCCAGATCAACGCCGTCGAGTCCGAGACCGGCCTCAAGGCCGACACCCCCAAGAAGACCTTCGACGAGGTCGTGAACCTCGTCGAGTACCCGACCGTGCTCGTCGGCCACTTCGACGAGCGCTTCTTGGACGTCCCGCCCGAGATCATCACCGACGCCATGCTCGAGCATCAGCGCTACTTCCCGATGTACCAGCCCGATGGCACGCTCGACAACGCGTTCATCATCGTGAGCAACGGCGACCCGCAGTACTCCGACACGATTTGCGAGGGCAACGAGCGCGTCGTCCGCGCCCGTCTGGACGATGCCGCGTTCTTCGTGGCAGAAGACCTCCGCAAGCCGCTCGAGGCATACGTCGACGGGCTCGATTCCGTCGTCTTCCAGGAAAAGCTCGGCACCGTGCGCGACAAGACCATGCGCATCGTCGAGAACGCCAAGGCTATCTGCCTCGACGCGAGGATCGACGGCCAGCAGCGCGAGGATGCGCTGCGCTGCGCGTACCTGTGCAAGGCCGACCTCATCACGAGCGCCGTCGTTGAGTTCACCGTGCTGCAGGGCATCATGGGCGGCCACTACGCCAAGGCGGCGGGGGAGACCTCCGACGTCGCGCTCGGCATTACCGACCACTACCGTCCGCGCTTCGCGGGCGACGAGCTGCCCCGCAATCTCGCGGGCAAGGTCACCGCGCTCGCCGATAAGATGGACACCATCTGCGGCATCTTCGCGATCGGCCAGGGCCCGACGGGCTCTTCCGACCCGTTCGCGCTGCGCCGTGCCGCCATCGGCATCATCAACATCCTGCTCTCCGGCGTCGAGGTCTCGCTCGAGACCCTCATCAAGGCCGCGCTCGATAACTACAAAAACGTCGTCGAGTTCGACTACGCCGAAGTGCACAAGACGGTGCGCGACTTCTTCGTCACGCGCCTCGAGGTCATCGCACGCGACAAGGGGCTTGCGCCCGACTGCATCTCCGCGGTGACGTCGGTCGGCATGTTCGAGCCCGTCGAGACGATCGCCCGCATCGAGGCGCTCGTCCAGGCGCGCACGAACGAGCCCGAGACCTTCGACAACCTGGCAACCGCCTACACGCGCGCGGCAAACCTCGGCGATCCCGCGCTCGGCTGCGACGTCGACGAGTCGCTTCTGGGCGATGCAGAGCGCGCGCTGCTCGACGCGGTCAAGAACGCTTCTGCCGAGGTCGCGTCCGCACTTGCTGCCAACAACCACGCCGGCGCCGTCGAGGCCCTGGCGGCGCTGCGCGAGCCCATCGACACGTTCTTCAACGACGTGTTGGTCATGGACAAGGACGAGGCGCTCAAGAACAACCGCCTGCGCCTGCTCAACCAGTTCGTCTCCGTCTTCGGCAACGTCGCGGATATCGGAAAGCTCGCCAAGAAATAGGAGTGACCATGATGCAGCAGCCACCGTTTCCGACCATACACATCATCAGCGATTCGGTGGGCACCACGGCCAAGACCGTCGCACGTTCGGCAGCAAGCCATTTTGGGGAACTCGACCCCAACTTCGTCGTGCTGCCCTATGTGCGCTCGTTCGACCAGATACGCGCGTTCCTGGAAAAGGAGCAGGAGTCGCACCGCAAGCTCTACGGCGACGACAAGGTGCTCGTCTTCTACACGCTGGTTCTCGAAGACCTGAAAGACCAGCTCGACGCCTACCTTGCAGAGCATCCCAACATCTACGCCACCGATGTGCTGTCGGATTCGATCGCGACCGTCGAGCGTATGAGCGGCAGGCCTCACAACCCCAACCCGGGCGAGCAGCACAAGGTCAACGAGCGCTACTTCGAGCGCATCGAGGCGATCGAGTTCACCGTCAGCCACGACGACGGCCTGCTCACGCGCGACCTGCCCAAGGCGGACATCGTCATCTTGGGCGTCTCGCGCACGAGCAAGACGCCGACGTCCATCTACCTCGGACAGCAGGGCTACAAGGTCGCCAACGTGCCCATCGTCGACGGCATCCCGCTGCCCGACGAGATCTACCAGGTTGAGCGCGAGAGGCTCTTCGGCCTGATCACCGACCCCTCTGTGCTCGTCGGCGTGCGCAGGACGCGCATGCACACCCAGCTGGGGCGTGCGTCGAGGTACGCCGACATCGACTCCGTCACCCGGGAGCTCGACCGTGCGCGCACCATCATGCGCGGGCTCGGCTGCGTCATCATCAACACGAGGGACCGGGCCATCGAGGAGACGGCGCAGGAGATCTTGCGCCACTACAACGCCGCGTTCTCGCGTATCCCTTCCCTTTAGCTGCCGTTTCGTCCCTCCTCGGAGGGTCGCAGGCCATAGGCGATTCAAATAACCTATAATGACGAACATTGGATTCGGAGGCTCGATTCCCGTGCCGCACCGCTTCCACTACGAGAAGAAAGAAAGGACAGGCAAGATGGATCGTGACAAGGCATATGTTCTCTGGTTCGACGAGCTCCGCCGCGAAGATGTCGAGATCGTGGGCGGGAAGTCCTCGTCTCTGGGGGAGATGACCTCAAAGACCGATGTACCCGTGCCCTATGGCTTCGCGACCACGGCATACGCGTATCGTCAGTTCATGGAACGAACGGGTCTGGACAAGAAGATCCGCGATGAGCTCAAGAAGCTCACCGACGTCGAGGACTCCGCGCTGCTGCGCGAGGTGACCGACAACATCCGCGCTATGATCGTCGCAGAGGAAATGCCCGAAGATATCGTCGAGGATATCAAGAACGCCTACGCCGAGCTCGGCAAGAAGATGAAGGTGGACGACCCCTTCGTCGCCGTGCGCTCTTCCGCCACCGCAGAAGACCTCCCGGATGCCAGCTTTGCCGGCCAGCAGGACACCTACCTCAACGTCCATGGCCCCGAGATGGTCGTGCAGAAGATCAAGGAGTGCTACGCCTCCACCTTCACCGACCGTGCCACCTACTACCGTGAGAAGACGGGCTTCGACCATCTGTCCATCGCGCTTTCGGCGACGGTCCAGATGATGGTCTTCTCCAAGGCCGCCGGCGTCATGTTCTCGCTCGACGTCACCAACGGCAACGACAAGGTCGTCACCATCGAAGGCTCCTACGGCCTGGGCGAAATGGTCGTGCAGGGCGCCGTCACCCCCGACAACTTCGTGGTCGACAAGGCCACGGGCGAGATCACGCGCCGCATCATCTCCGACAAGCACATCAAGATGATCCGCAAGCCCGAAGGCGACGTCGAAGAGGTCGAGGTCCCCGCCGACGAGCGTAAAAAGCAGGCCATCACCGACGAGCAGATCAAGGAGCTCGCGGGCTACGCGAAGCAGCTCGAGAAGCACTATGGCTGCTACATGGACATGGAGTGGGGCATCGACGAGCGCGACAACAAGGTCTGGCTGCTCCAGGCACGCCCCGAGACGGTCTGGTCCCGCAAGAAGAACGAGAAGGCTGCCGCCGACGAGGCAGAAGAGGCCGTGACCGAGGACCTCGACGTCATCGTCTCCGGTCTGCCCGCATCCCCGGGCCTGGTCGCCGGCAAGGCGCATGTCATCACCGATCCAGCCCGCATCGACGAGTTCAAGGACGGCGAGATCCTGGTCACGACCATGACGGCCCCCGACTGGGTCCCCGCCATGCAGAAGGCGCTGGCCATCGTCACCGACGCCGGCGGAATGACCTGCCACGCCGCTATCGTCAGCCGCGAGATGGGCATCCCCTGCATCGTCGGCACGGCGAGCCGCTCGGCCGAGGCGACCTCGCTCATCGAAAACGGCCAGGAGATCACCGTCGACGCCTCCAACGGCACGGTGTACGCCGGCATTGTCAAGAGCATGGTCTCCGAGCCCGAGGCTCCCGAGGCGGCTGCAGTCGCCGCTGCTCCGGCATACACGGTTCCGGCAACGGGCACCAAGATCTACATGAACCTCGGCAACCCCGACCTCGCCGAGAAGCACGGCAAGCTCCCGTGCGACGGCGTCGGCCTTATGCGCGAGGAGTTCATCTGGACCACCTTCATCCACGAGCATCCCCTGCACCTCATCGAGACCGGCCGCGCCGACGAGGCGGTCGACAAGCTCGCCGAGGGCATGCGCAAGGTCGCGAGCGCGCTCGCCCCGCGTCAGGTCGTGCTGCGCCTTTCCGACTTCAAGTCCAGCGAGTACCGCGGGCTTGTCGGCGGCGAGAAGTACGAGCCCGAAGAGCCCAGCGCGTTGCTCGGCTGGCGTGGCGCGTCGCGTTACTACGACCCCAAGTACCTGCCCGCCTTCAAGCTCGAGCTCGAGGCAATCAAGAGGGTTCGCAACGAGTACGGCTTCAAGAACCTGCAGGTCATGATTCCGTTCTGCCGCACGGTCAAAGAGGCCGAGGTCGTGACGGGCATCATGGCCGAAGAGGGCCTGGTGCGCAGCCCAGACTTCAAGATCTGGCTCATGGCCGAGATCCCGAGCAACATCATCCTGGCAGACCAGTTCAACAAGTTCGTCGACGGCTACTCCATCGGCAGCAACGACCTGGCCATGCTCATCTTGGGCCTCGACCGTGACAACGACATCATCCAAAGCGTCGCCGATGGCCGCGACCTCTCCGTCAAGCGTGCGATCCGCCACCTCATCGAAGTCGCCCATAAGGACGGCAAGACCGTCTCCATCTGCGGTCAGCTCCCGAGCATCTATCCGGAGTTCTGCGAGTTCCTCATCAAGAGCGGCATCGACTCCATCTCGGTCAACCCCGATGCGGTCGTCCACACCAAGCAGGTCGCCGCGCAGATCGAGCACAAGATGATTCTCGACAGCCTCACCGGACGCGGTAGGCAGGAGGGCGAGGACCTGACCTGGTAGGCCACCTCAGTCCAGCGGTTAGACGAAGGGGCGCAGCTCGAGTCCGAGTTGCGCCCCTTCTTGCGCCCCGAGACGGCAACGCCCCGCCGCATGCGCCCCGCCGCTTGGTACTTTTGTGCAAAATAACGCAATGATTAGGCATGTTTTCGCATCTGTCATACAATATCCGAATGTCAATTATGTGAGCCAGTAAGGAGCTAGCACATGGCTGAAACCATTCCCGGCGGGCTGTCCGTCGCAAATGACGTTATTGCCGACATGGCTGGATATGCCGCGTTGGAGAGCTACGGTGTCGTTGGTATGGCCGCCCCGACCCTTTCGGACGGCATCGCCAAGCTCCTGCCCGCTTCCCGCCTGCGTCGCGGCATCAAAGTCGAGATGACCGACAAGGGCGTTCACCTTGACCTCTACATCATCGTGGAACACGGCACCAACCTCACCGAGGTGAGCCGCATGCTCGCCGAGAAGGTGGCGTTCGTGCTCGAGGATTCCGCCAAGCTGCCCGTCGACGGAGTCGAGATTCACGTGCAGGGCGTCAAGGTCCGCAACTAGATAGACAAGCCAACAGTAGGGGATTTACCACATGAACATCCGCGATCTGCGCGTTCACATCGCAACCGCTGCGTCTGCTCTCGACGCTCGCAAAGAAGAGATCAACCGCCTGAACGTCTTTCCCGTCCCAGACGGTGATACGGGCACGAACATGTCCCTCACCTTGGCTTCGGTGGCAAAAGAGGTTGCCGCCCTCCCCGAAGACGCCGATGGCGCGGCGCTGCGCAAGGCGGTCACCCACGGCTCGCTGATGGGCGCACGCGGCAACTCGGGCGTCATCACCAGCCAGATCCTGCGTGGTCTGTGCGAGGGCCTCGCCGACGCAAAGCAGTTCGATGCGGCCACTATTGCCCACGCGCTCGACAAGGCGGTCGAGGTCGCGTTCCAGGCGGTGCGCAAGCCGGTCAAGGGCACGATACTCACGGTCCTCGAGGACTCTGCCGCTGCTGCGGAAAAGGCGGCGGAAGAAGGCCTGGATGTCAACGACGCGCTCAAGGCCATCTCCGATGAGGCGCTCGCATCCGTCAAGCGCACGCCCGACTTTCTGCCGGTCTTGAAGGAGAACGGCGTCGTCGACTCAGGCGGGTTCGGCCTCACCATCCTCATCCAGAGCTTCGTGTCCTCCGTGACGGGAAGCGGTGTGGAAATCGCGTCCTCTGCCGATTTCACCAAAGCAGAGGCAAAAGTCGCCATCGAGCAGGTCCGTGACTGGGCGGGCTCGAAGTACATGTACTGCACCGAGTTCCTGTTCCACAGCGATACCGTCGACACGGGCGCCGCGCTCGAGTTCCTCGCGTCCCTCGGCGACTGCGAGCTGCTCGTCGGCAGCCATCCCGACTTCAAGGTCCACGTGCACACCGACACGCCGGGCGTCGTCTTGAACTACATGACCGACCGCGGGCAGGTGTCCGAGGTCTTCATCCACAACATGGTCATCGAGTCCGAGGACCGCGCGGCGGGCATTGCCGCAGACGAGGCGGCAGAGGAAAAGTTCGAGCACAAGAGGCTCGCGTTCGTCGCCGTCGCCGCCGGCTCCGGCATGGCGAGCATCCTGAAGTCGCTCGGCGTCGACTACGTCGTCTCCGGCGGCCAGACCATGAACCCCTCCACGGCAGACCTGCTCGCAGCTATCGAGAAGGTCAACGCCGATTCGGTCATCTTGCTGCCCAACAACAAGAACATCATCATGGCGTCGAATGCCGCCGCCGAAAACGCGGACATTCCCGTCGGCGTCGTGCCCACGACCAACGTCCCCGCGTCGTTTTCCGCGATGTTCGCCGTCGACCAGAGCGCGTCGATGGAAGAGAACGTCGAGGCGATGACCGAGGCGCTCGAAGACGTCCACTGCGGCGAGGTCACGACGGCGGTCAAGGACTCCAAGACCTCCAAGGGCGAGCCCATCAAGCCCGACGACATCATCGGCATCGCCGACGGCTCCCTCGACGCGGTCGGCTCGACCGTCGAGGAGGTCACGCTCGAGCTCATCGACGAGCTCAACGACGACCTGGACACGCTCACGCTCCTTGCCGGCGAGGATTTCGACGACGAGGCACTTGAGGCGCTCTCCGCGCAGATCGAGGAGAAATACCCCGACCTCGAGGTCGACGCCCAGCGTGGCGAGCAGCCGCTGTACCCCATCGTGTTCTCTATCGAATAGAAGGTGCGCGGACTGTGGCTCTGAATGAGAGAATCGCGCTCGTCACAGACAGCGCTTGCGATGCATCCGATGCCGAGCTCGCGGAGCTCGGTATCGAGTGCGTCCACCTCAAGGTGACCATGCCCGACGGATCGATGTTTCCCGAGGACAATACGGACGCGAACAAGGGCGTCTTCTACGATTTCATCGCCGATTGCGACGAGCTGCCCCACACGTCGATGCCCTCGCCGGCCGATTTCGGCGAGCTGTACTCGCGTCTTGCCCTCGAGGGCTACACGCACGTTATCTCCATGCACATCGCCTCTGCCCAGTCGGGCACCTGCAACGCGGCACGGCTCGCCTCGCAGTCGTCTCCGCTCGAGATTGCGGTCATCGACACCTGCTGCAACACGATCGGCCAGTTCCTGTTCGTCCGCCGCATCGCCCAGCTGCGCGACAAGGGCTACACGTTCGCGCAGCTCGTCGACACGGCCCACAAGCTTGTCGGCAAGACGAGCGTCGTGTTCATGCTCGATACCCTCAGATGCCTGGTCAAGGGCGGCCGTACGGGTAGGGCCGTCGGCCTGGCCGCGTCGCTGCTCAACATCAAGCCGATGCTCACCGTCGAAGCCGATGGCGAGGTGAACATGTGGGGCAAGGTGCGTTCGCCCAAGAAGGCCATCCCGAAGCTCGTCGACAAGGCGCGCGAGCTGACCGAGGCGTTCGGGCCGATCGAGGCATGCCTCGTGCACGTCCGCGACCTTGCCGACGTCACCGCGCTCAAGCACGCCCTGGAAGAAAGCGGGCTTCCCGTCACCATTACCGGCTTGATGCAGACGGGTCCTGTTATCACGACCCACGTGTGCGTCGGATGTTTCGGGTTTGCCTATATCCCGATGGAAGCCTAGATGCCGCCGCGCGCGGATTGTGACAAGCTGCTCGACGAGCCGGTCGTGCGCGTTCGCGCCGTCAGCGCGAACCGCGCGAAGCTGCTGTCCAAGATGGGCATCGAGTCCGTGCGCGACCTGCTCACCTGCTTTCCCAACCGCTATATCGACCTGACTGCGGTCTACCCGATCGCCGCTGCTCCCCTGGGGCAGACCGTCACGGTCATCGGGACGGTCGACGAGGTCACGCGCAAACAGCCCCGCCCACGCCTGGACATTCTCGAGGTCGGGCTCGTCGACGAGACGGGCGTCATGCTCGGCGTCTGGTTCAGGCAGCCGTGGATGGCCAGTCGCTTCGAGAAGGGAATGCGCGTCGCGCTGTCGGGCAAGGTAACGTTCGATTACGGCTTCAAGCGCATGAACTCGCCTTTCGTCGAGGTGCTCGGCCCCAGTGGGGAGAGGGAAAACGTCGGCCTGATACCGGTCCACCCCGCGACCGAGGGGCTGTCGAGCACGTGGATGCGGCGCTTCATCGCCAACGCACTCGAGCAGTGCGCCGACTGCCACGATCCGCTGCCCGCCTCCCTGCGTGCTGCCCGTGGCCTCGTCAACCGCAAGTGCGCCTTGCGCGACATCCACTTTCCCACGACCGCACAGGCGCGTGAGCAGGCGCGCCGCCGCCTCGCCTACGAGGAGGCCCTCAGGCTTCAGCTCGTCATGCTCGCCCGCCGCGCCCCCGAGACCGCAGGCGCCAAGCCGTTCATGCAGCGGGCAGGCGCCTATGCGCGCGCGCTCGACGAGCATCTGCCCTTCACGCTCACCGACGAGCAGCGTGCCGCGATTCGGGACATCGCGCAGGACATGGCCGCGGATTGCTGCATGAACCGCATGCTGCTGGGCGATGTCGGCACAGGCAAGACGGCGGTCGCGGCATTTGCCCTGGCAATCGCCGCTGATGCGGGACATCAGGGCGCGATGATGGCGCCAACCGAGGTGCTCGCGCGCCAGTACGCCGCAAAGCTGGGCCCGCTTTTCGACGCATGTGGCATGAGCTGGGGAATCCTCACGGGCTCGACCGTCGCTGCAGAGCGCGCCGAGCTTCTCGATGCGCTTTCGCACGGCAGCGTCGATGTCGTCTTCGGAACGCATGCCCTGATTGAACCCGACGTGGTCTTCTCCGACCTGAGCCTCGTGATTATCGACGAGCAGCATCGCTTCGGCGTCAGGCAGCGCGCGGCACTGCGCGAGAAGGGCCCGGGGTCGGACCTGCTCGTCATGACGGCAACGCCTATCCCGCGCTCGCTTGCGCTCACGCTCTACGGCGACCTTTCCACGAGCTATATCAGAACGCGCCCTGTGAGCCGCCCGGAGACGACGACGCAGGTCGTGAGCCGCGATGCGCGCGGCGTCGCCTACGATGCGATTCGCGCGGCGCTCGCGCAGGGCAGGCAGGCCTACATCATCTGCCCGCTTGTGGGTTTAAGCCGCGAGCAGCGGGCGCGCCGCTCCGAGAACGGCGAGATGCAGCTGTCTTTGTCGGGGAGAGGCGACATCTCCGATCCGAAGGCGGCCGAGGAAGAGGCGCAGTTCCTCGCACGCAAGGTGTTTCCGCAGTATACGGTCGGGCTGCTCACCGGGCACATGGGCGCGACGGAGAAGCGCATGGTCATGGACGCGTTCCACGACCGCGAGATCGACGTGCTCGTCGCGACGACGGTCGTCGAGGTGGGCGTCGACGTCCCCAACGCGACGGTCATGATGGTCGAAGACGCCGAGCGCTTCGGACTGTCGCAGCTCCACCAGCTCAGAGGGCGCGTCGGCAGGGGAGAGCACCAAGGGCAGGTGTTCCTCGTGGCAGATCCGGGCAAAGACGACACGGATACCCAGGCCCGCATGGACGCGCTCGTGTCCACCAACGACGGCTTCGCGCTCGCCGAGGCCGACCTCAAGGCGCGCCGGGAGGGAGACGTGCTCGGCAGCAGACAACATGGGGCAGAGACGCTCAAGCTCGTGAACGTCGTGGACGATGCGGAGCTCATCGCGCTCGCGCACGACGACGCGCTGCGCATCTTGGCAGACGACCCGGCGCTTTCCCACGACGAGCACACAGCGCTTGCACGCGAGCTCGAGACGGTGTTTTCCAGATACGACGATTCGGCTTCGGAAGGGGCATAGGCATGAGAGTGGTAGCAGGAGAGTTCGGGGGAAGGGTCATCGACTCCCCAAGCGAGAAGACGACGCGTCCGACGACCGACCGCGTGCGCGAATCGATGTTTTCGTCTATCTACTCGCGTCTGGCTGACCTGAGCGGGACCCGCGTTCTCGATGCCTTTGCCGGCAGCGGGGCGCTGGGCATCGAGGCGCTGTCGCGCGGGGCGCAGCGCGCCGTATTCTTCGAGCGCGATGCGAACGCTCGCAAGGTGCTGGAGGGCAATCTCTCATCGCTCGGCCTCAGGCCCCCGCGCGCCACGGTGGCGGGACGCGACGTCGTCTCCGATGCCGCCGCGGGCTCCGTGCTTCTCGGCGGGGCCCCGTACGGCCTCGTGCTCATGGACCCGCCGTACGCGCTCGAGCCCTCCGAGGTGCACGCGTTCGTGCGAGACCTGCTCTCCGGAGGCGCGCTCGCCCCAGGTGCCGTTATCGTCTACGAGCACGCGATCGCCAACAGACAATCGGCTGCCGACGCTTTTGGCGCAGACGCGGCGTTCGAGGTCACCGGCCAGAAGAAATATGGCAAAATCGGCGTCACGTACGTGAAGTGCCTCGGCGCATGAGCGTCGGGCACAGTCAGGAGAAAGGCACGAGAAACACCATGCGCAAGGTGCTGATCCCAGGAACGTTCGATCCCATCACGTATGGGCACCTCGACGTCATCAAGCGCTCCTCGCAGCTGTTCGACCAGGTCGTGGTCGGCGTCGCTGCATCGGAGAACAAGGGCAAAGGCCCGCTGTTCACGCTCGAAGAGCGTGTTGAGCTCGCCCGCGAGGCGACCCGCGGGCTCCCCAACGTGGAAATCCGGCAGTTCTCCACGCTGCTCGTGAGCTTCGCGAAAGAAATCGGGGCGACGGCAATCGTCAAGGGGCTGCGCGCGACGACCGATTTCGAGTACGAGTTCCAGATGGCCATGCTCAACTATCATCTCGATTCTTCGCTCGAGACGCTGTTCGTCATGTCCTCGCCGGACTACATGTACGTCTCGTCGTCCATTGCCAAGGAGGTCGCCTCGTTTGGCGGCAAGGTCGACAATATGGTTCCCGCGCACGTCGAGGAGGCACTGCGCAGAAAGTTTCACATTCGTTGATTTGACAGGTGGATTGGTCCATTCGGCGTCTTGGGGTTCGTATATAATGGGCTAATCTGTACCCATTTACAGGTATCTGAAGCGACACGTTCGCAACTTGAGAAGGGAAGGCGGTAGATCGTGAGACCGTTGTACATCATGGATACGACCTTGCGAGATGCTCATCAGTCCTTGTGGGCGACCCGTATGGAGACCGGGGACATGCTCCCGATTCTGTCCAAGATGGACAAGGTCGGCTACTGGTCCTTGGAAGTCTGGGGCGGAGCGACGTTTGACACGTGCCTTCGCTTCCTCGACGAGAACCCGTGGGAGCGCCTGCGCATCATCAAGCAGCACTGCCCGCATACCCCTCTGCAGATGCTGACCCGAGGCCAGAACCTCGTCGGGTACCACCATTACTCCAAAGACATCGTCGACCACTTCATCAAGGCCTCCAAGCGCAACGGCATCGACGTCTTCCGCGTCTTCGACGCGCTCAACGACATTCGCAACGTCAAGGACAGCGCCGAGGCGATCAACGAGTGCGGCGGCCACTTCGAGGGCGCCATCTCCTACACGATCTCGCCGGTGCACACGCTGGATTCCTACTTGGAATACGGCCAGCAGCTGAAGGATCTGGGCAAGATGACCACCAACGACAAGAAGGTGCTGGTTATTCTGCTGGTCCTGCTGGTGTACCTGCTGAGCAACCGCTGGACTCACTGGAACATGCTCTACGG
>ERZ780226.2556-NODE-2556-length-12289-cov-3.060896_pt1 | contig 12289 bp, 9 predicted proteins | sample MGYA00511165_ERZ780226 | MGnify/ENA primary metagenome ERZ780226 (study PRJEB29588, sample SAMEA2152373) | human gut metagenome | biome: human gut; feature: human-associated habitat; material: faeces | place: Denmark | collected 2008/2010 ...
CGCACTGAACAGCTGCACCCAGACGAGCCGTGCGAGCACGATGGCCCCGGCGAGGATGAAGAGCACGTACAGAAGCCTCACCCGCAGCAGAATATCGCTTTTGACCTTCGAACGTTCCTGCTTCATCGCCGTTTAGTTTTCGATGATCTCGCCCGGCGCCTGCGGGTCGTAAAGCTCGATGCCCCGCGCCCGGAGCTGTTCGACGATGGCCGAATGGGTCGTGCGCTGGTAACGCTGCTCCTGGAGGCGGATCGAGCGTTCGCGGAGTTTCTGCACGTCGCGCTCGAGACGCGTGTAACGCATGTCGAGGTGCAGCGACCAGAACATCACCATGATGCTCAAAAAGAACATCCCGGCGATGGTCAGCATATAGGGATAGTATTTCGAGACGCCCTCGCGCACGAGGATCGTACCCGAGAACAGCTGCCAGAAGGTGCTGGACCTGCGGCGTCGCTCGCGGCGTTCGCGTTCCTCGGCTTCGGCCCGCTCTTCGGCCTCGCGCTCCTCGTCGGCGCGGATGTCCTCTTCGGCTTCGCCCCGCTCCATGCGCCGCACCTCGCGGCGCACACGGCGCGCGAACTCCTCCTCCTGCTCGCGGCGGGCCTGCTCCTCGGGGGTCACCGGGTCGAATTCGTGGTCTCGGTACATCGTATCAGCGTTTTACGGCCGCCCGGAGTTTCGCCGAACGGGAACGGGGATTGCGGTCGAGTTCTTCGGCCGAAGGGGTCACGGCCTTGCGCGTCACGAGGTCGAACGGGGCCTGCGAACGACCGAAAAAGTCCTTTTCGACCTGTCCCGAGAAGTTGCCGCTGCGCATGAAATTCTTCACCAGCCTGTCTTCGAGCGAATGGTAGGAGATGACGACCAGCCGGCCGCCGGGCTTCAGCACCCGCAGGCTCTGCTCCAGCGCCATTTTCAACGCCTCCATCTCGCCGTTGACCTCGATGCGCAGGGCCTGGAAAAGTTTGGTCAGGAATTTCGCCTCGTCCTTTTTGGGCGTGCAGGGCTTCACGGCCCCGACCAGCTGCGCCGTGGTCGTCACGGACGCCGCCGCACGGGCCTTGACCAGACAGTTGGCAACCTTCCACGGTGTTTCTACCTCGCCCCAGTCGCCCAGAATGCGGGTCAGGTCCTCCGCGGTGTAGTCGTTCACCACGTCGGCCGCCGTGAGCCGCCCCCTCTGGTTCATGCGCATGTCGAGCGGGGCCTCTCCGCGGAACGAGAATCCGCGCTCCACGGCGTCGAAATGGTGCGACGAAACCCCCAGGTCGGCCAGAATGCCGTCGACCTCCGTCACGCCGCGCAGCCGCAGCGCCCCCCGCAGGAAGCGGAAATTGCTCTCCACGTAGTGAAAACGCGCATCGTCGGGACGGTTCTCCAGCGTGTCGCGGTCCTGGTCGAAACCGTACAGACGGCCTTCCGGCCCCAGGTCGGAGAGGATGCGGCGCGAATGGCCGCCTCCGCCGAAAGTGAGGTCGGCGTAAGTGCCCGCAGGTTCGACAGCGAGCAGTCCCACAGACTCTTCCAGCAGTACGGGAGTATGGTATTGCGACATAATAGTTATTTGCAAAGGTCTATTTGGGTGTAAAGTTAGGGATTTTTCAAAAAAGAATGCCTATATTTGTAAATATAATCGGCAATAATTTCCCGCCTCATTCTAAGTCGTTTACGGGAGCGCAAAAATTACGAGGGTTAAAATTAGGGTTAAAACACGATCATTTTCAACAATTCAAACTCTCTAACAATCATCTCAATACACGAATAGTTAATAATAAATCACACTTTCAATAGTGTACCATTACACCCTCTATTCGTCCGGATCGCTGGGTAGGCTTCAATAGTACACCGTCGTAACAAACGCTCCAACGCAGAACTCGCTATTACAGCCGTCAATTCCAATAGAGCAACACTCCTTTTAGCACACGCCAATCCTTCACGTCAGCAACAGCCCGTCCATACAACGACAAGAGGGACGATCTCCAAGCGTTTCCATAGCCTACCGGGCAGTAGTTCGCCGGAGGCTTCAACGATCTAAAATCGGGTTCTCCAAGAGTTTCCCGTTTTCACGCCACGACATCGCGCCAAACGTAGGTATAGGCAGGCTGGCAGATAGCGGTCGATCTCCAACAACACCCCGCGCCGCGGCCCGAAATAATATCCGTTCGTATTTAGGGTATTTCTCCAATACAAAGACCCGTCTAAGACCTCCGAGCGCCAATAATTAGGAGCTTCGCCTACAAGGCCGAAAACAGCGATTTCCAGGAGGCCTTTCCTTCGGGCGGGTAAATACTCCTTCGAAGCGGCAGGAGCGTAGAAATCGGCATTTACAACAGCATAGCGGAGAACGCCGTGAGAGCTGGCCGAGGGCGCGTATTTATAGAATGTCGAGGAGCCTGACGGGGCGCGGCTCGAAATAATATACGACGTTCCTCCTATTAGGCAAGGACGAGATCATCAAGAGGCGTAGATACAGCGTTCACGCAGTTTCGCTTATTATATCCTCCTTTATCCTATCATAGCATTATAGCTATTACATAGATTACTTATTCCCCTTATTATTATCGGAGAGGCTGCCGCGGCCGCCCTGTGAACAGCTCCCGGAGGGTTTGGGGGAGGTTCAGCGCCGGGTCGTGCTTACTTATTCTTACAAGGTTCCGTCCGAGGTCTATCCGAAACTGACGGCTTCCGTAGTTCCCGGCGTCGTATCGGTCGATGACGCTTACTAATTCCCTCCGTACTTTACAGCGGGCCGCTTTCAAGCCTTTCCGCGTGGCGGAGCTACAAGCCGCCCGCCGCTTTGCAAGATATTCGGCATATCCGTATTCGTTCAGCCCTTCGGCGATCTCGCGCTCTTTCGGAGTCATTTCATCTGTTATTTCAATCCGTTCGAACAGCACGAAATTCCGGGCTTCCCGGGCGAGGAACAGATAGAGATCGCCGTAGCTGGCTACAAGGTCGGCCACGGAGTGAATATCGAGCCTATTCAACGCGAGGGCCTGCCGGTCGGCCAGCTTAAATTCGTAACGCGGAAAATAGTAGCCATACCGGGCGAGAATATCGAAGACCTCACCCTGTCGGGCTCGGTTCCGCAACGGCGTTTTAGCGACGATCTCGGCTGTTTTATCATAGACCATGACTTTCTTATAGCTCCGGTCGCCGAAATAGACGGTTTCATCCTTAAAGACGTTTCTCGAACGGGTCTTATAACCTGCCATCAGGCGGATCAGCCGACGGCACGGGATTCGCGTCCATAGGTTCAACCCGACCTCTACCTGGGTAACACGGCCCCGGCCTAACTCCTCGTAGGAGATATTCAGATCGGCTGCCAACCGCTTCAAGGCATGGACGAGGGTCTCAGAGGTCAGATCAAACAACGAGGTTCTTCCGCAGTACCATTTACGGAGGCTATTTACAATATAGAGCCTTCCAGTCTTCCTTATATAGATCAACCGGAGTGGGTGAGGCGCGATACGGGAGGGGCCTTTCAGTCGGTAAATACCAATATTATCGAACACTTTCACGATTTCGCAGTTCTCGAAATTTCCCGAGAACTTTTCCAACATTATCGTTAAATTATCTACCATAAACGGACGTTTTTCATTTTTACAAAGATACGCAAATAACAGCCTCAATATTCGCTCTCACGCTGCTACAACCCCTAAAACGGCTCAAAATCGACGCTCCGAATCCCGCGAAATCCCAATAAATTCTGGGGCCATTACGAGGCTTAAATTTTTTTATAATATTTTTTATAGATTCATTTTTTCGTGAATATTCAATCACTCGTTTGCAGGTTATTCTTTCTAATTAATTCTATCAAACGCCATTTTACAGCCTCGTAAAATTCAAACTGGCAATCGGGGCATGAGTATTCTTTCTCTCGCTCGTAGTGTATTCGCAGCCACTTTCTAAAATCACGTTGAGCCCCTTTCGACAACAGCCCGGCATAGCCGTCCAATTCAGCATGAGATAGGCTCGCCAATCCCAGAATCACGAAATAATCGGTCAGTTCCTTCAAGCTCCCCCGTTTAGGCCGAAACGACGGCCAACGGCCTATATTATCAAAGGCAAAAGCCTGACAATTCCGCCAAAAGAAATTTACGATTCGGGTATATTCTTCAAGCAGTCCGCCGAGCGTTCCTACCTTCAACCGGGAGAGTACCTTCCGTCGCCCGCCTTTCAACGTAAATTCAACCCGAAGAGCGTTTTTCTCCGGGTAGAGGTCCGGATTCCGTATTAGCACGTTCCGATTATCTTTATTTATTTCAGCGATTTTATCATAAATTTTAGCAGTGAAAAATCCCGAAACAAACTTTCGGCATGTAGGACGCGAATCGTTCAACTCGTAGCATTTCGACTTAAATGCACGGATTCGGTGTATCATTTCGACACATTCCATATCAAACGGGACATTCAGCCCTATTTCGATCACGGAAATTTCAAAGGTTCTCAACGTATCGAACGAGATGCCAAGTCGTTTGGCCACTTTCCACCAAGCCTTTTCCAAATCCGTTTTAGTCAAATCATCCAACGAAGTCGCGCCGTAGTACCACTTTCGGATACTACCGTAAATTTTCATAAAGTCCTCGTAAAATTCGATTATCAGATCATGCGCATCATCCCCGGATTTCCCATTATTTAACACCAACTTATCATACCATCTCCCATTTATCCAATTCGATTTTTCAACGAAAGTTCCATAACGCAGGTGATGATAGACCTCCTTATCGTAACATTTCAAAGTAATATTATCGACCATATTTTTTCAATTTCAAAAGTTCGTCTTTACAATACCTCTTCGAACGCCCGTAGCGCATAGGCGTAATCAAACCTTTTTTCTCCCAACGATAGAGCGTCGAGCGACTGACCTTCATCGAACCTTCAACCTCTTTCGCAGTCAGCAACTCCGCTCCGAGGAGAGCCCTCGTAAGGTAATTAATAATCCAATCCCGATTCTGGGCTATCCCCACTTTAATCAGCGTTTGGAGCATCTTCGGAGATACGATAATCTCACACTCCGTTTTAATTCTTAAATTATTCATAGCTTTATATTAGAATTAGCGGGCGATTTCTCGCCCTTTATTTCCTAATATATAATGGTGGATAATACGAAGGTTCTTTTTTAGATAATTATTTATATATCAATTAATTAACATTAAAACAGCTCCAAAACAACCCCAAAAGAGGGTCAAAAGATCATTTTTGCCGACTTACAGAACACAAAAAACCGCCCCGGTCAGGGGCGGTCTACATAACCTACACAAACAAATTTTATTCAGTTAACGCGGCTTTAATTTTTTCGAATCCGCCGTCTTTACAATTCTTTTCAGACAGACATGCATTTAGACTACTACTTAGTTCAACGCAGGTAGCATTCTCCAATTCCGGGACAAAATCAAGCCACCGGGCCTTATTCTTTATTCCTCGGTATACAAATACAACATCTTTTTTATCAATCAGATATTTTACCAGCCGTTTCGTATATTCCTGAGAAGGAAGCAAACCCATTTTCGCCGGGAACGGCTTATATCTTCTCGAATGATAAGCCATTAGCTGAACCGCCGCTATCTTCGTTTCAGCTCCGGGAACAGCCTCCCGAATTATCCGCGTTTTCTTCGCCCAATACCAGTCCTGCTCATCATTAAACGGCTTATATTCCGGACCGGAATAAAAAATCGCACGATCTTCGAGTAGCATCGCTTGGGTCTGCGCCCGAATGACGAAGCGTTTTTCTTCATCGCTCATCTTTTCATGAGCTTCGATATTCGACGACACCTTATAACCCGGGTTTGACATTAACAGTACGACCCGCGCACCAAGAACATCGCCGATAAACGGATAAGGCAATATTTCGGTATGCAACTGATACTCGGGCTCGTTTTTCGTTCGCTCATTAAATTCTTCGATAAACGGGATGTCATCGGCATACGCATTCAACTTTTCCAATCGCATATAGCCGTTCTTCTCGATTTTTTCGGCTAATACCCGCCACGGGGTTTCTTTCAGCAAGGTTTCTTTCGTTTCCATAATAAACGGTTTAATAGTTAGGTTCCCAAAGATAAGATATTCTCGCCCTTTTTCAATATCGAGGGCGGTAACGATTTCATCCATTTTTTCTTCGCCCCGGTAGTCGATTCTAATCGTCCACGCGCTATTCGTCCCGCCGTCCCAGCAAAATACCTCTTCCAGCCGTTCGCGGAGTTCGGCGGTAAGCAGGGCCGTTAGCCGGCTTTCGGAGAGGCAAACCCTTTCCAACAGAAAATAATGCAACACGGAGGTCGCCTCACCCGTCCGCAGGTAGCTGATATAGTACGCCAACGAGTGGGGAATCCGGTCGGCATAGTCGGGGTGGTTCTCTTTATAGCGAGCCAAAACGACCTCCAAATCCCCGCCGTAATGGATATACAAGGCGAGGTTCAGCAACTTTTTCTCCCAGCCAATCCGTCCGAACTCGAAACACAGATCGTCCCAATAAGCCCGTCGGGTGACAAGGTCGTCATAGATTTCCCGCTTTTCAGCAACCGGCATCGCCGGGTCGCCGAGGGATTTCGAGACCGGGGTGGCTTCATCCCGGTATTTTTTAACGACGAGATCGTCGGCGCTGACGGAATCAGCCTCCATCCACCACTGCAACCATTCCGATTTTTCGGCGTCCTCCAACTTTTCAAAATCGCCGCTCTTTAATCCGTTTCTCGACAGATAGTGTCGAAATTCTCGCTCCAATCTCGCTATCCGGCTCCCTTCGGCGGCGGCATACAGGAATTTCGGGGGCAGGTCCTCAATCCACATCGTCGAACGGATCGCCTCCCGAAACCGTATCGCCTCGATCATATTCAGCAGGGGAAATTCCCCGCGAAAGGGAATCAGCCGCGACGGAATTTCCCGGTCTACAAGCAGGCCGGCCATACCACCCGCCACGGAGCACATCCGGTCCCTCGTCGAAAGTTCACTCTTTTCCATATACCGTTATTTCGGTTACAAACTCTTTACGGCAAAATTATCCGTCGCTTCCGCCAACCCCCGGCGCAAGGTCTAATTATTTTTCAAACGTAAGAGAAATAAACAAAGAAAGCGTGGCGCCGACAACCTATCTTATACGGCAGGCTCTGGAATAGCCCGAATACTAAAATAAGCATCAGCCCACGCCCTTTTTCAAGGACATAGGAATAACAACGCTTATTCCCGTATTCATTAGAATTTTCCAGATTCGCCGTAGAGAATAAACTTACGCTTTCGCGTCTATCAATATGTCATAGACAAAAGTACGAAGATTTCGTGGATTTCCAACAAAAAAGGCTTCGACCTAAATCGAAGCCCCTTCAAAATTCATTCATCGTCAATCAAAAAAATCGGCCGTTTCAGTTTTATAGCATCCTATGGGTGTCTCAATCCATATTAATTTATCTCCCCAATCGCATTCGTTCTCAGGAAACGTATACCATAATACAAAAATTATTAGATTCAAGTCTTTCGCTATTTTCATCACCTCTAAATAGAATTTTTCATCTTCCCCCTTTTTCAAAAGAAAATCTGGGAAAGCCCTATCATCAAGAGAAATTACAATCGCTTTCAAATCATCTTCAATGGCAATTTTTCGTATCTCGTTTAATATTAGAACATAGTCTTTTACAGCACGAGAACGCAACTTAACAAACGGATTAGCACTCTCCCAATGGAGTAGTCCCGTAGATATTTTAGCTTTCTCTAAAAATGAATGTAACACGGGGCCTAACATCAGCATTATATCTTCAACATCATAAATTTGGTTAGGCGTAAAAATCGTTATTACCTCCGAATATTTACAGATAATAGGACGAGCATTTTCCGCATCAAAAGTTAGATACACTCCTTCCTTACACGAACTAACAGATATATTATCGCGTCTTAATTTTACAATAATTTTTTCACTCATATCTATCCATCATTTTAGTAACCACACTTTTCACCTCTTCCCGGAACCACGCGGGGCGCAATACCTCCACGTCCGCGCCGTTCGAGAGCAGTTCCATCCGGAAATCGTAGGTCGGAGCCAACCGGTATTCGAACACCGAATATTCCGCGGTCCGCTCGGTTTCACGCTGGGTAGGGTGCAGGGGCAGGGCCCGGACGTAGTTTGCCTGCTTCCCCAAGACGCGGATTTCGACTCGTTCGGCCTTCCGGTCCCGTTCACGGATAATTCCGAAGGCGTCGGCATAGAATCCGGCACAATCGAAATCAGAGGGGATTTCAGCCGCTTTCGCCGTCGGAACCATACTTCGTACCCGGTCAAGGGCGAACGCGTAAATTCCGCCCATTTCCACGCTATTGGCGATCAGGTACCAGCGCCTCCGGAACGCCTTCAATCCGTAAGGCTCGACCTCGTAACGATTTTCTCGTTTTTCATCGTAGGTATGGCGGTAGACGATCTCCAAGCATCGGTTTTCCTCCATCGCCCGGAGTACGGCAGTCAGATAGGCGTAGCCCGAAGGGATCGGCTCCAACGCGATCCGTCGGCGCAGGCGTTTACTATTTACCAAGAGGTCGTTCACGGCGAAGGTTTCCAACAGCCAGCGTCGCAGATCGTCGCGCACCAGGTCGTCGCCGCATTCGACGTAGTATTCGTTCGTACGGCGGTCGCAGGCGATATTCACGTCGAACAACTCTTCAACGGCTTTCCGGTGGTTCTCAAAGGTCTTTCGGGGCAGTTCCTCGCCGCCCGACATCTCGTTCCGCTGCCAACGGACGCGGATTTCATCCAGGGTGATACGGCCCGCGGAGTAGATCACGTCCAAGAGCCACAGGTAACGGCGAAACAAGGTCGCGGTGTTATTCGTCAAGGCGTTCATCGTTCAAAGGTTTTTCACAAAGATAAAAAAGGCTTCCGCCAAAACTCGGCGGAAGCTCTCGTTTTTTTATCAGGCACCCAGTTTTTTCATCGCTTCGATCAGCTCCGTTCGTTCGGTATTCGTATAGACCCGGTGTACCATATCGAGGCTTTTATCCCCCAAAAGTTTCGCTACCATATAGAGCGGGGTGCCCGCGTTCGCCAAATGGGAAGCGAAGGTATGCCGACCGACGTGGAACGAGAGGCGTTTCCCGATTCCGGCTTTCTCAGCCAACATTTTCAGTTTCCGGTTTATACAACCATTCGATAGACGCGGAAAAACATGCTCGCCCGTGGACACGCTCCGGTACTTGGCAAGCAGGACCTTCGGCCATTTCAACGTCACCGGAATTTCAACCAGTTCTTTCGTCTTGCATTGAATCTTAGAAATATAGGTCACGCCTTTAATATTTTTCAAGTGCGTCCACTTCAGGTCCAATACGTCGCTGAACCGCAAGCCCGTTTCACAACTGAAAATAAACAGTTCTCGTGTCAGTTTCATCGCCGGATCACCTTTATCCGGCAGGGCCTTTTGCAGGAACGCGTCGTATTCATCCTTTGTCAGAAAAACCGTCCGGGGTTTCGAGCGGTTTAGGAATTTCAATCCCTTCCCGAACGGATCGTCGATCGGATAGCCCAGTCGTCCGGCCCATTTCACCACCGAACGCAGGCGGTTCAATTTCGTATTAATCGTATTATCCGCATTCCGGCGGACCGTCCGCAAATACTTTTTATACTCCTGAATAAAGAGAATATCGAGCTGGTCGATCGTCCGTTTCTTACTCCGTTTCGAAAATTTCGCCATATCCTTTTTAAGGTCCAATATACCTATAATCGTTCGCTCGCAGCGGTTATCCGTCCGCAGTTTATCTACATAGGCATCGAAGATTTCATCGAGGGTGGCGTTCGTCTTTTCACTCGGAGCCGTCCGCGCCTTTCCGGTGAGTATTTCACGGATTCGCTCCAGGTCCACGGTTTCACCCAACATCTCGCACTGGAACAGATAGCGTTCGTATTCGGTTTCCTTCCCGTTCAGATAGCTGTTAATTACGCTTTTTTCGGGGCAGTTTCCGACAACACGTCCGGATTTCTTATCCCAGCAAGCCGGGGCAATCGAATAGGGAGTCGCAAATTTCGTTTGGCGGCCGTCGAGATATACACGCAGGTCGATATGTTTTTCCAAACCTTTCCTCGAAAGGTCATCACGCAGAATAGGTCTAATCGTTTTTTTCATAACAATTCGTTTTACGATTTTGCTCTTTAATAGTGGCAGGTTCCAAGAAAAATCGAGGAAATTTTTCCCGCAAGGGCTAATTTAGGCTCAAAATACTGATTGACAAAGAGTTCTTTCGATAAAAATTCTCGAAAAATTTTACAACGTCCTCCAATCGTCATCCAGCCGAGATTAGGCAACAAACTATTTTTACAAGAAATTCACCGGAAAAATCAACCCGAAAAAAGGGGGCTAAAAAAAGCCCTTCAAAAACAACAAGGGTTAAAATTAGGGTTAAAAATTCGACACAAAGCGAAACAAGGTGAAAGACCTACCCTTCGCCAAAACGCGTTCTAACGACGATTAACTTTCAACAAGGTGCATCTTATAGCAAAAAAACCGTATATTTGTGGATATAATTTTCCGAACATTCCATGCCCAAAATCGACATCGGCGCCGTACTCAGGCAGAAAGCCCCGCGGCTGGCTCGCTGGATTCCCCGTCCGGTCGTGAACTGGCTGCGCCGCACGATCCACGAGTCGGAAATCAACCATATCCTCGAACACTACTGGTCGCTGCCTCCGCAGGAGTTCATCCGCGCCTGTTTCCGCGAATGGCAGGTCACCTATTCGATCGAAGGACTCGACAAGCTCGCCCCCGGAGGCCGTTACCTCTTCGCCTCGAACCATCCGTTCGGGGGCATGGACGGCATGATGCTCGCCGACAAGCTGATCGACCGTTTCGGCGACGCGCGGGTGGTGGTCAACGACCTGCTGATGTACCTCGAACCGCTGCGCCCGCTGTGGATTCCGGTGAACAAGCACGGCGCGCAGAGCGCCTCCTACGCCCGGAAGTTCGACGAAGAGTTCTTCGGCGATCTGCCGGTCCTGACCTTTCCCGCGGGTCTCTGCTCGCGCCCCAACGGCGGCGAGGTGACCGACCCCGAGTGGAAAATCAGCTTCCTGAAAAAGGCCTACGCCTCGCAGCGGCAGATCGTTCCGGTCTTCGTCGAAGGGCGTCTGTCGAAGTTCTTCTACCGCGTCTACCGAATCCGCAAGGCGCTGGGCGTCAAGTTTAACATCGAGATGCTGTGCCTGCCCGACGAAATGTTTTCGCAGAAGTGCCGCCATTTCCGCATCGTCGTCGGCGACCCGATTCCCGTGGCCGAACTCCAGCGTTTCGGGTCGCTGCACGAACAGGCGCTGGAAGTACGTAAAAAAGCGTATTTTTTGGAAAAAACGCTCGCCGGCCCGAATCAAAACCGCTAATTTTGGTATTTTTGCCCTGTCATGCAACAGAAAGAGAATACAGTACCCATCATCGAACCGGTCGCCCGGGAACTGCTGCTCGCAGAACTGACGCCCGCCCGCAAGATGCGCAACACCCACCGGGCAGGCAATGAAATCTACATCTTTTCGGCCGCCGAATGCCCCTCGCTCATGCGCGAGGTGGGCCGCCTGCGCGAAGCGGCCTTCCGCGGCGCCGGCGGCGGCACGGGGCAGGAGGTGGACATCGACGAGGAAGACCTCGCGGGCGACGGCTACTACCAGCTGATCGTCTGGGACCCCTCGGCGCAGGAGATCGTCGGCGGTTACCGCTTCATCGTCTGCACCACGCCCAACCCCCGCCATCTCTCGACCGAACACTATTTCCGTTTCAGCGAGCGTTTCCGCCGGAAGTTCCTGCCCCGGACCATCGAACTGGGGCGTTCGTTCGTGCAGCCCGCCTACCAGGCCCGCGGCAACGCCAAGAGCATCTATGCGCTGGACAACCTCTGGGACGGACTGGGCGCGCTGATCGTATTGAACCCCAAGGCCAAATACCTTTTCGGCAAAGTCACCATGTACACGACCTACAAGGCCGTGGCCCGCAACGCGCTGATCTGGTTCCTGCGCCGCTATTTCCCCGACCGCGACCAGCTGGTGGAGGGCATCCATCCCATACGGCTCGACCTGGACGACCCTTATTACGAGGAACTGTTCTGCGGCGCGACCTACATGGAGAACTACCGCATCCTGATCCAGCAGATCCGCAAGTTCAACGAGAACATCCCGCCGCTGATCAACGCCTACATGAACCTTTCGCCCACGATGCGGGTTTTCGACACGGTGTCGAACCCCGATTTCGGCGGTGTGGAGGAGACGGGCATCCTGGTGACGATCCGCGACATCTATCCCGAAAAACGCCTGCGCTACACCCGCTGGCTGGGGTGG
>ERZ780226.2560-NODE-2560-length-12269-cov-3.160390_pt1 | contig 12269 bp, 13 predicted proteins | sample MGYA00511165_ERZ780226 | MGnify/ENA primary metagenome ERZ780226 (study PRJEB29588, sample SAMEA2152373) | human gut metagenome | biome: human gut; feature: human-associated habitat; material: faeces | place: Denmark | collected 2008/2010 ...
GGGCCCTGCCTGTCATACCGGCGCGGTGTCCTGCTTCTACAATCGACTGGAGGAGATACAATGAGCGATACGATTCTCAAGGATATGTACGAGGTGATTCTGGACCGGAAGCAGAACCCCATGGAGGGGAGCTATACCTGTTATCTGTTTGAAAAGGGACTGGACAAAATTCTCAAGAAGGTGGGGGAGGAGAGCGCCGAAACCATCATTGCCGCGAAAAATAATGTGACTGAGGACACGGTAGGGGAGATCAACGACCTCTTCTATCATGTGCTGGTAATGATGGCGGAGCTGAATATTCCCCTGGAGGACGTGCTGAAGGAAATGCAGCAGCGCAGCCTGAAAATCGGGAATCTCAAGAAAATGCATGTTTCCGACCACAATACCTAAACTACGAAATCTTAACTTTCTGTAAAGACGACAGGAAGCCCTTTACATTTTCCCGGTTTTGCGGTAAGATAGAAACAAACATCAGGAAAAGAGGTTGAGCCGATGGAAGACCAGACCATAAAATTTCATGTAACGGATGACACAAACCGGGAGATGAAGCGGATTCTCACATCGGTGTATTGCTCCCTTAGTGAGAAGGGCTATAATCCCATCAACCAGATCGTGGGCTATCTTCTCAGCGAGGACCCCACCTACATCACCAACTATAACGGCGCTCGCACCGAAATCACCAAAATTGACCGGGACGAGCTGATGGAGGAACTGGTTCGCAACTATCTGTTCAAGTGATGAAATTCCGAGAAGCGCCCTGGAGCTCGGGGCGCTTTTTTCCGGCGCTTTTCCTTGATTTTCTGCATGTTTTGACAATAGAATATGGCTTCTTCCGTTTGTTGACTCTGTATCCCAAATGATTCCTTCAAAAAAACTTCACGAAAGAATGTGCCAAAATGGTTGACATATCCGATACAATGTGTTACAATTCGGTTACATTCGCTGAAAGGAGAAACAAGATGGCTACAGAATCCAAGAAAACTCTCCTGTATAAGGGTCGCCCCCTGATGCGAAAGGACAACATCATTTACTACGGTTCTATGGCAGATCCGTACATTGTGATGATGCAGGTTTTGGAGACCAAAACCGTTGGCGGCGAAGAGATCGCATCCAAGGTTTCCGTTCAGCTCCAGCTGACGGACCCCAATGTGAGATCTCGCGACAGAGTAACAAAGCGTTCCGAGAAAGACGGCATCTATTCTGCTCTGGATGTGGGCAGCGTATGGCTGGAGCGGGCGCTGAATGCAAGCTCAAAATAATTTTTCCCTTACACAGAGCAACAAACGGAGGTTACATATCATGAATGTCAAGATTTATCGATCTGCAAAGATGCTGTCGTTTGTGTTGGCAGCATCTCTTGCATTAGGGTCTGCTGCAATGGCGGCAGACACCGGTTCCATCCATGAGGCTGATTCCGCTGCCGCTGAGGTGATGGAGCAGGATGTTCCTGTTGAGGTTGGCGACGTACTCACCGGTACTGCACTGGGCGTTGGCACCGTGACCGCACTGGGCGTCAATGTCCGCGAGAATCCCAACATGGATGCGGCTGTGGTGACGGTTCTGAATCAGGGACAGCAGGCGGTTGTCCTGTCTCAGGACGGCGACTGGTACCGCATCAGCTGTGACGGCGCCACCGGCTTCGTCAGTGTTGATTATATGACCCTGGAGCAGGAGGGACAGGCTCAGTTGGGCTACGGTCTGATTAAATGTGCTGCTGCCAACATTCGTTCCTCTGCCGACACTGAGAGCGATCCCATTGCTTCCCTGGAGGAAGAAGAGGTTGTTACCATCACCGGTGTAACCGATGGCTGGTATCAGGTAGATGTAAACGGTTCTACCGGCTATGTCCGCAGCGACTTGGTGGATCCCACCGCAGAGATCCCCGCTGAGAAGATCTATGATTACGCTGTGATCCAGTGTGCCGCTGCCAACCTCAGAAGCGAGCCCGATTCCACCGCTACCAAGAGCGACGTACTGTATAACGGCAGCCTTTGCACGTTGCTGGAGCAGGACGGCGATTGGTACAAAGTGCAGTATGGCGATAACGTTGGCTACGTGCTTTCCTCTCTGATGAGCACCACCAATGATGAAACCGACGGCAGCACGAACGTTGAGTCCTTCAACACCATCGTAGCCCGTGAAAAGGCAGAAGCGGAAGCCGCTGCAGCCGCAGCTGCGCAGGCAAAGAAGGAACAGACCCAGGCGCCTGCTGCTTCTACCACAACCACCACGGCTCCCGCACAGAGCAGCCAGTCCTCCTCCAACACCTATGTTGAGGATAACAGCGGTTCTGCCAGCAACGATGTTCAGGAGCCTGCTTACGAAGAGCCTGCCTATGAGGAGCCCGCTTATGAAGAGCCCTCCTATGACTCCGGTTCCAGCAGCTCCATTGTGAGCGTTGCCCAGAACTACATGGGTGTTCCTTATGTTTGGGGTGGCACTTCTCCTTCCGGCTTTGACTGCTCCGGCTTCACCCAGTATGTGTTCCGTCAGTGCGGCTATTCCATTAACCGTACCGCAGATGCACAGTACTCCAACGGCTCCTATGTCTCCTACGACAGCCTGCAGGCGGGCGATCTGGTGTTCTTCGCCAATACATACTCTGCATCGGGTATTACCCATGTTGGTATCTATATCGGCGGCGGTCAGTTCATCCATGCGGCAAACGGCGGCGTTAAGATTTCCAGCCTCAGCGAGAGCTATTATTCCAGCCGCTACTATGGCGCAAGACGGATTGCCTGATTAAAATCATTCAAAAAATCCTCTTCCCGGTTCGGGAAGAGAATTTTTTTGTATTTTTTCTAAAGACCCTATTGACGAATGACGTCGAATATGATAAAAAAGTATTTGGAAGAAAAATGCAGGAAAAAGATTGAACAAAGTGGCTTTTTATGGTAGATTATTGGCGTAAGCTTACGAATTAAAAATTACTGCCGCGTAAAGGCAGTTGGGGAGGATATATTAATGGAAACCGTATTAAACGTAGTAATTGCAGATGGCAATGAAGCCTTTGCACAGTCCCTGAAAAGCGCACTGGAACAAAACGGCGGCTTTTCCGTGGTAGGAATCTCCGGCGACGGCGAGGTAGTCCTGGATATCATGCTCCGAACAAGAGCCGATATCCTGATCCTCGATCCGATGCTCACTGGCATGGATGGGCTTGGGGTGCTGGGTCAGCTGCAGAGCTCGCAGCTCAAACCGCTGATTATGGTGATCAGCACCTTCGCAAGCGATTATCTCATGAGCCAGATGGCAGAGCTGGACGTCAGCTATTTCATGATGAAGCCCTGCGCCATGGAGGCAGTGCTGCGCAACCTGGAAATGCTGCGGAACACCGCACCGGCAACCAGAAGCGTCACCACCGTTCAGCGGCAGAATGCCATTGAAACCATGGTGACCAATGTGATCCACGAGATTGGCGTACCGGCGCACATCAAGGGCTATCAGTATCTTCGTCAGGCGATTATCTTTGCCGTGGAGGATATGGACGTGATCAACGCCATTACCAAGGTGCTGTATCCCCAGGTGGCAAAGGTGTTCGGCACCACGCCCTCGCGGGTGGAGCGTGCCATCCGTCATGCCATTGAGGTGGCTTGGGATCGGGGCGACCTGGAAATCCTGCAGAAGTACTTCGGCTACACCGTGTCCACCGCAAAGGGTAAGCCCACCAATTCCGAGTTCATCGCGCTGATTGCCGATAAACTGCAGCTTCAGATGAAGAACAGCGGGCTCATCAGCATGTAATTGCAATGTAACGTAATGATAAAACAATATCGCTGCCTCCCATTCCAAAGCGGAAGGAGGCAGCGATGTTTTTCTTTCTGGTCAGGAACGGGAAAAATCGCCGGAGAGAAATGCAACGGTATCCTCTACCGCATGCTTTGCTTCGGGAGAAAGGGGCTTGCCTGCATTTTCGTGGTCAAAGCTCCGGCAAAACTCTGTCACATGGGCACGAAGCGCTTTCAGCCGGTTTCGAGCCAGAGCCAAAACATCCTCCGAGAAGCTCAAATAGGCGGCTTCACTTAAATCCTTCTGTCCCTGCTCCAGCAGTGCGGCAGTATGCTCCAAACAGAAATAGGGCTGAGTGCGGAGCTTTTCCTGAAACGCCGCGTCTTTTTTCCAGATGTAAATCACATTGGAGACGTATTTCTTCTCGAACTCCGCAGCGCGGCGGCAGACATAGCAGCTTTCTGCCTGCGCCCGAAGCTGCGGGGCAGGGGAGTCGCCATCGTATTTCTTGAGCTTGCCCAGCCGTCCGGGCTTTTGATTGCTTTCGTCGGGAACCAGCGCCGCAACACTGTCCAAATGGCTCTCCAGCATCAGCGCCAGGCTCAGCCGATTGCCCATGCCCAGCATTTTGTGAAAATGCGTCCGGCAGAAGCCCAGCTGATTGGTGACAATCCGGATATCCGGCTCCATCATGGCAGCACCCATAATGTATTTGAGACTCTGATCCTCCAGCTTCTGACGGAGACGGCACAGAGGACAGCCCTCTTTTTCGTCAAACGCCTCGTTGATGGGAATGGTGTATAGCTGCTCTGCCATATCGCTCCGCCTTTCTGTGACGCTTCAGCGCCGCCTTGATTATTTCGTGGAAATTGTGTATAATGATGCTGTTCAGAAATACGAATGAATCCTGCATATTCAGTATACAGGATTCCAGGGAAAATTTCCAGTCTGTTTTATGAGGCGTTTGCTATGAATGAAATCTACACAAGAACCATGGAGATCGGCACCGCATCGGTGGATCTCTATGACAACATCCGTCCCGCTGCCATGCTCCAGATGCTCCAGGAGCTGGGTACGGATCACGCGGCAGTGCTCCATATGGACCGGGACTATCTGGTGGAGGAATACAATGCCTGCTGGATTCTTGCCCGAGTGTGGTACCGGGTGACCCGTCCGCTGCATGCCGGCGAGCGTTTGACCATTTCCACCTGGCACCGTGGTGCTTCCAGTCTGATTGTCTACCGGGATTATGACCTGAAGGTAGGAAATGAAACGGTTGGCGAGGCAGTGGCAGCCTGGGTGGTGGCAGACATCGATAACCGGAAAATGCTGCGTCCCAGCTCCATTGAAAATATTGCCATTTCCACCCCGCCGGAGCAGGTAAAGGACCGGCAGCTCCGTCTGATCCGGTGCCCGAAAGAAAAAAAGTATGTCTACGACAGAACCGTGCGCTATTCCGATCTGGACGTCAACGGTCATATGAACAACACCCGCTATGCCGATGTGCTGGTGGACGCGCTCACTGCCCAGGAGATGGAGGGGCGTTTTATTTCCGAGCTTCAGCTCAACTACTCCCAGGAGTGCAAAGCAGGGGAAACCATGGAGATTTCCCGGTTAATGGGAGAGGATAGTTGTTATATTGACGGATGCAGCGACGATGGGAAACGCAGGTTTGAAGCAACTGTACAATTTCAGCCGTACCATTGAATTATCCTTGACGAAAAGACGCAAAATGAGTAGAATATCATAATAAAATCTACGGACACAAAGGAGAGGTTTGCATGATGGTAAATGACAATCCGGCACAGAAGTTCTACAAAGAGGGGCTGACCTTTGACGACGTGCTGCTGATCCCCGCAGCCAGTGAGGTCGTACCCCGCCAGATCTCCCTGGGAACCCAGTTGACCCGAAAGATTCACCTGAACATCCCCCTGCTTTCTTCTGCAATGGATACCGTTACCGAGTATAAGATGGCAATTGCCATGGCGCGCGAGGGCGGCATCGGTATCATCCACAAGAACATGAGCATTGAGCAGCAGATTGAGCAGGTTGACATGGTAAAGCGCTCTGAAAACGGCGTCATCACCAACCCCTTCTATCTTGCTCCCGACAATACCCTTCAGGACGCCGATAACCTGATGGGCAAATATAAGATTTCCGGTGTGCCCATTTGCGTGGAGGACCGGAAGCTGGTTGGCATCATCACCAACCGCGACATGAAGTTTGAAACGGACCTGAGCCGTCCCATCTCTGAGGTGATGACCCATGAGAATCTGGTCACTGCCAAGGAGGGCATCACTCTGGAGGATGCCAAGGAAATCCTGCGGAAGAACAAGATCGAGAAGCTCCCCATTGTCGATGCGGATTTTCGCCTCAAGGGTCTGATTACCATTAAGGACATTGAGAAGGCAGATAAGTATCCCAACTCTGCCCGTGACGAGTCCGGTCGTCTGCTCTGCGGCGCAGCCATTGGTGTAACGGCTGACGTGGTGCAGCGTGCGGGCGGACTGCTGGAGGCTGGCGCCGATGTGCTGGCACTGGACAGCGCCCACGGTCATTCCAAGAACATTCTCGAGTGCGTGCACAACATCAAAAAGCAGTTCCCCAAGGCGCAGCTCATTGCCGGCAACGTGGCAACCTACGATGGCACCAAGGCACTTATCGAGGCTGGCGCTGACTGCGTAAAGGTTGGCATCGGTCCCGGCTCCATCTGCACCACCCGTGTGGTTGCAGGTATCGGCGTTCCTCAGATCACCGCCATTTATGACGCTGCCTGCGCTGCAAAGCAGTACGGTGTGCCGATCATTGCCGACGGCGGCATCAAGTATTCCGGCGATATCGTCAAGGCGCTGGCAGCAGGAGCATCCACCGTTATGATGGGCTCCATGCTGGCAGGCTGCGAGGAGAGCCCCGGAGAGACCGAAATCTATCAGGGACGTCAGTTCAAGGTATATCGCGGCATGGGCTCCCTGGCTGCTATGGCGCAGGGCTCCAAGGACCGCTATTTCCAGGAGGGCAACTCCAAGCTGGTGCCCGAGGGCGTTGAGGGCCGCGTTCCCTATAAGGGAAGCCTGTCCGACACCGTGTATCAGCTGCTGGGCGGCATTCGCTCCGGCATGGGCTACTGCGGCTGCCCCACCATCGGCGAGCTTCAGGCACGGGGTCAGTTCGTGCGCATCACCAGCGCCGGTCTGATCGAGAGCCATCCTCATGACATTACCATCACCAAGGAAGCACCCAACTATTCCAGGGGCTAATCAATAGAAACATGAAGACCGTCATTGCAGGGAAGGGGAGATCCCGGCATTTCGTTCCGTTGTGGACGGGTGCGCAGATTTCCACCGGCAATGACGGTCTTTTCTGCGGATAAGGGAAGAATTTATGGTAGACATTTTTGTAAAAGATCTTGTGAAGTCCTTTGAGGTGGGCAATAACCTGCTGGACGGACTGAGCTTTGAGGTGCAGCAGGGCGAGCGGGTTGGTCTGCTGGGAAAGAACGGCGCCGGTAAGACCACGGTGTTCCGAATTCTCACTGGCGAAATCGGCTATGACGAGGGCACTGTGGAAATTGCGCCGGGAAAAAAGCTGGGGCTGATTTCCCAGATTCCCAAATACCCTCAGGGCTACACCGTGGAGGACGTGCTGCGCTGTGCCTTTCTTGAGCTCCGGAATATTCAGAAGAAAATGCAGCAGCTGGAGCAGCAGATGACGGGCGAGGTCACCGATTCCATGCTCAGGGAGTATGACCGGCTCACCAACCGTTATCAAACCGGCGGCGGCTACGACATGGACGTGAATGTGGACAAAATCTGCAACGGTCTGGGTATCCCGAAGGAAATGCGGACTCAGGAGTTTTCCATGCTCTCCGGCGGCGAAAAGACCAGAGTCAATCTGGCGCGGCTTCTGCTGGAGGAGACGGACATTCTGCTGCTGGATGAGCCTACCAACCATCTGGACATGAAGAGCGTGGAGTGGCTGGAGGAATATCTGCTGAAATTCAAGGGCACCGTGCTGACCATCTCCCATGACCGATATTTTCTGGACCAGGTGGTGGACCGGATTGTGGAGCTTCGGGGCGGACAGGCGGAGAACTACAGCGGCAACTATTCCTTCTATGTGGAGGAAAAGGAAGCGCGGTTTGAGCTCCAGCTGAAGCAATACGAGCAGGAGCAGTCGAAGATTGCCCAGCTGTCCTACACCATGGAACGAATGAAGGGCTGGGGTATCAATAACCGTACTCTGTACCGCCGGGCAATGAGCATTCAGAGCCGCATTGACCGGATTGAGAAAACCGAGCGTCCCACTCGGGAGAAAACCATGCAGGCATCCTTCGGTCAGAGGGAGTTCCATGGAGACGAGGTGCTGGTGCTTCGGGATCTTTCCATGGGCTTTGAGGCTCGAACGCTGTTTTCGGATGTCAATCTTCTGGTGCAGGGGGGAGAACGGATTGCACTGCTGGGGGACAATGGCACCGGAAAATCCACGTTCTTAAAGCTGCTGATGAAAGAAGAAAAGCCCACCGGCGGAAAGATCAAATTTGGTCCCTCGGTGAAAATGGCATATCTGCCCCAGATCATCCATTTTGCCCACCCGGAACGCTCTGTTCTCGACACTATGATCTATGAGAAAAACTATTCCACACAGACTGCCAGAAACCGACTGGGCGCGTTTTTGTTTTCCGGCGAGGATGTATTTAAGCCCGTTGCAACTCTGTCCGGCGGTGAGCAGAGCCGCCTGAGACTGTGTATGCTCATGGACGAGGAAATCAACCTGCTGATTCTCGATGAGCCCACCAACCATTTGGACATTTCATCCCGGGAGTGGATTGAAAACGCAGTGGCGGAATTTCCGGGCACGCTGCTATTTGTATCCCATGACCGGTATTTCATCGACCAGTTCGCAACCCGGATATGGGAGCTGGAGGACGGGAAAATCTCCGATTTCAAGGGGAATTACTGCCAGTTCAAGGCAATGAAGCAGCGGCAGGCAGCGACGCAGCCGCAAAAGCAGGCACCCAAAGAAAAGAAGGAACGGGTGCGCACGGAGGAATCCGTCCAGAAAAAGAACACCAAGCAGCTGGAAAAGAAAATTGCCAAGCTGGAACGGGAAATCGAAAAGCAGGAAGCACTGCTGGAACAGCTGGAAACCCAGGTGCAGGAGGCTGCCATGGACTATGCGCAGCTGCAGGAACTGTTAGGACAGCAGAACCAGGCGCAGAATACCCTGGACGAGATGTATGCCCAGTGGGAGCAGCTTTCCGGAGAGTTGGAGGCATAATATGAAAAAATTATGGTTTTTTGCCGCGCTGTTTTTGGGCGCTGGAATTGTGATGCTTCTGCTGCCCGTTCATATGCAGCCAACGGGCGCGGTATTGCTGCTGTTGGGTCTTGCCATGGGGATTTCTGCGCTGCTGTGGAGAAGACCCTCAAAGAAGAAACAGATTGCCATTGAAGTCATTGCAGTGGCAGCGTCTGCGGGAGTTGTGATACTGATGGCGGCAATGGGCATCCTTACATCCAGCGGCGAATCCGATTGGAAAAACGCCGAGCAATCCGACTATGCCGTTGTATTGGGTGCAGCGGTACAGGAAAACGGCGTACCATCCCGGATTATGCGCAACCGCTTGGCGGCAGCTATGGAATTTATGGAGAAGAATCCCAAAGCCATGGTGATTCTCTCCGGCGGCCAGGGCGGCGACGAGCCGGAAACCGAAGCAAAGTGCATGTATGATACGCTGGTATCCATGGGCGCAGATCCCAGCCGGCTGATTCAGGAGGACCGGAGCCATACCACTCGGGAAAATCTCAGAAACAGCATGGAGATCATTTCCGGGCAGGGAGGAACCAGACATCCGGTTGCGCTGATTACCAGCGAGTTCCACCAGCGCCGGGCGGCGTATATTGCAGATTCTCTGGGGATTGACACCTGTGCGGTTTCCGCCCATACAGATCGCTGGTTTTACCGGGTGAATTATACCCTCCGGGAAGTGTTTGCTTTTGTGAAGGCGGCATTTCAGAGCGGCACCTAAAAAGGAGGAAAACGGTGGCGGAAATTCGAAAGGCAACCAAAGCGGATTTGGACGCGGTGGAGCAGAGCTATCGGGAGCTGCTCCAAAATATCAAGCCCGAGGAAAACTATTCCGGCTGGATTCTGGACGTCTATCCCAACCGGAAATGGGCAGAGAAAAATCTGGATGATCTGTGGGTGCTGATGGAAGGGAACACGCTGGGCGCCAGCATGATTCTGAATCGCAGTCAGGCAGAGGACTACAAGAGTATCCCGTGGGAAATTCCCGCTGCGCCGGAACAGGTGACCGTTATTCATACCCTTTGCGTACCGCCCAGTCAGGCGGGCAAGGGCTATGGAAGAACCATGGTACAGTTCGGCATCGAGGAATCCCGGCGGCAGGGCATGACGGCAATGCGCCTGGATACCGCAAAGGGAAATCTGCCTGCCACAAAGCTCTATACCGGCTGCGGGTTTGTCATTCGCGGGGTTCGGCAGGTGCTCCATCAGGGGCTGATTCCCGAAGAATTGATTTTCTTTGAACTGGGGCTTTCAAAAGCCTGAAAAATAGGGTACAATACCGATATGGAAACGCTCCATTTGGGAGCAACTATGAAAATAGCGAAATATGACAGCACCTTGCTGCCATAAAAGAGAAAGGATGAATTAGAATGAGCGAGAATTGCAGCGGGCAGTGTTCCTCCTGCGGCGAAAGCTGCTCCAGCCGTCAGGCAGAGAGCCTGCTGGCGCAGGCAAATCCTCTGTCCAGCGTGAAAAAGGTCATTGGTATCGTCAGCGGTAAGGGCGGCGTGGGAAAATCCACCGTTACCTCCATGCTGGCGGTGGAGCTCAGCCGCCGGGGTAAACATACGGCGGTGATGGATGCGGACATTACCGGTCCCTCCATTCCCACGGCATTTAATGTCCACGGTCGTCCGAATGGCTGCGAGGAGGGACTGATTCCCCTGCGCAGTGAGACGGGCATCGACATCATGAGCGTGAATCTGCTGCTGGAGCATGAGACGGACCCGGTGATTTGGCGCGGACCTGTGCTGGCAGGTGTGGTCAAGCAGTTCTGGACCGATGTGGTTTGGAAGGATGTTGACTTTCTGTTTGTGGATATGCCGCCCGGAACCGGCGACGTACCGCTGACCGTATTCCAGAGCCTGCCCATCGACGGCATCATCGTGGTTACTTCTCCGCAGGACCTGGTGAGCATGATTGTCACCAAGGCGGTGAAGATGGCGGAGATGATGAACATTCCCGTGCTGGGACTGGTGGAGAACTACAGCTATCTCACCTGCCCGGACTGCGGCAAGCGGATCGAGGTCTTCGGCAAGAGCAAGATTGATTCCGTTGCCAAGGAGCTGGGGCTTCCTGTGCTGTGTAAGCTGCCCATCGATCCCCTGGTGGCGCAGGCAATGGACGAAGGTCTGCTGGAGCATGCAAAGGTAGACGCCATTGCGCCGGCGGCAGACGCATTGGAACAGCTGTAATCCATGGACAAGGCGTACTCTTGCGGGTACGCCTTGCTTTGCACCTGTATCAATGATGGAAATTTGGACAAGCTATTGGAAAGAGGGATGCACCATGACAAAGCTGGAAACGGCATTTACGGCGGATTTGCTTCGGAATTTGACCGCAGCGGCAGAGCTGACGGGGGTAGAGGAAACCAGGCTCCGTCAGCAGGCGGAAAAGCTGGGCGGCGCAAAAGCGGTAAAGGACCTGATTGCCCGGGGACAGATGACCCGGCAGTTTCAGCCGCTCAAGGAGAAAAAACGTCTGGATCTCAGTCCGGAAGCGTTGGTGACCAAGGGGAAATACGCGGAGCTTTTTACCGATGAAGAGGTCAACCTCTGCCTGCAGGCGCTGCTGGAGGCTGGCATGTATCAGCTGGGCTGACCGGTCAAAAATACTTTATGGAAAGTTCAAATATCGTTTTGAGTCTGTCTATAGTTTGGACATAATTTCAAATTATCATATGGACGTAAACAAAAAGAAGCAAAAAGGAGCGTACCATCATGAGCAATGAATACGACAACGATCAGGTTCTTCATCCCGATCCTCAGCAGTCTGGGGAGCAGGGCGTCAATACATCCGGATATTATCATTACACCGGCGATACGGTGCCCGAGGCTCAGGCAGCCGGTACTGCTCAGAACGCAGAAAATGCGGCGTCCAATGCCCAGAACTCCGTTCCCTATCAGCAGAACCAGCCCTACGGCAACGGCATTCCCTATCAGCCCACGCAGAACAGCACGAAGCTGGGCTCCTACAACAAGGGCGTATGGATCGAGATCGTTGGGGAGAGCGGCAACTGGTATGCGGTGAACTGCCCGGACGGCAAAAGCGGCTGGATGAGCAAGAATTTCCTTGACATGGGTTCGGATGTATCGCGCACGGTGGGCATTGTGACGAACCCGCGGGAGCGGGGGTATCTGAATTTGCGTGAGAGTGCCAGCTATAATGCGCGGGTAATTGATTATTACTACAATGGTGTGCCCTGCACGCTGCTGGGGCTGTACAACGGCTGG
>ERZ780226.2561-NODE-2561-length-12268-cov-3.383608_pt1 | contig 12268 bp, 11 predicted proteins | sample MGYA00511165_ERZ780226 | MGnify/ENA primary metagenome ERZ780226 (study PRJEB29588, sample SAMEA2152373) | human gut metagenome | biome: human gut; feature: human-associated habitat; material: faeces | place: Denmark | collected 2008/2010 ...
CTTCCAGCTGCAGCGACAACGCGCCCGTCACGTGTGGTTCGTCATCCACCAGCAGCAAACGGAAAATTCGATCCATGGCCTACGCTCCTTCTCTTTGTTTCACGGTCAGGCATACCCGCAGCCCGCCCAGCGGCGAGCGGCTGAAAGAAAGCCCGCAGACCGGGTCGCCATAATGGATCGCCAGCCGGCGGGGGGTATTGCTCAGGGCATGACCCGCCGGAGTCTCCTCCGATTCGCACTGGGCGTTGAGCCGGCTGATGGTCTGATCGGCCAAAGCGCTGCCGCTGTCCTCCACCCAGATGCGGAGATAGGATCCCTCCCAGTGGAAGCTGAGCTTCACCCGCACCTGATCGTCGGCCTCGATGCCGTGTTCCAGCACATTTTCCAAAAGGGGCTGCAGGATCAGCCGGGGTACGGCCAGCGAAACAAAGGCTTTGGGTACCGGCTCGATTTCGGCGCAGACCCGGTGACCGAAGCGCATCAATTGGATGCTCAAATAGATCACGGCGTGGTCGTACTCTTCCTGAAGAGGCAGTACGTTCCGGCTCTGATCGGTAATATAGCGGAAATAATCCCCCAGATAGCGGCTGAGCTTCTCCGCCGCTTCCTGATCCTCCATTTTCACCAGATGGCTAAGCAGGTAGAAGCTGTTGTAAAGAAAATGCGGGTTGATTTGGGCCTGCAGGTGCTTCATCTTCGCGTCCTGCAAAAGGATGGTCTGCTTATAGTCCTTTTCGATCAGCCCGGCCAGTTGGGCGGTCATTCGGTTGAAATGACGGGACAGCCGATCGAACTCATCGGTATAGGAGGGCTCCAGCCGGGTCTGCAGCCGTCCCTCGCTGATACGGTCGAAAGCCCATAGAAGATCGTTGATCGGCCGCGCCACCGTGCGCCGGACGCTGAGCATATAAAATGCCAGCGCCACAAAGCCGCACGCCGTGAACAGCACCATCAGATTCTGAAGCCGGTTTGGAAAAGCGTACAGTTTCTGTGCATCGATCAGCTGCACCAGCAGGCAGTCTGGGTTTTCATCCAGCAGTTTTCCAACTGCCACGTATTTTCGGCCGTTCACTTTCGTGTCAAGGAAGCCAACTTCTCTGGTAAAGGCCATGCTCATCAGCGCCGCCGCGTGATCCGGTGCGGCGGGAGTGGCGTAAACCACCTTTTCCGGCAGATAAATCAGATAGGCCATGGCGGCGTTCCCATCCGTGGCGAGGGACTGGAGACTTTCCAGAACCCGTGTCCGGCGAAAGGAAACGCGAAGATAGAACGTGGGCTCCCGGTCGGTCACATAGCTGGAAATGGGCACCATATAGTTGACCGTCAGTTCGCCCTCCAGCGAGGACAGAAGCCGGAAGCCGCCCTCTCTGACTTCCGCCAGCAGAGAGCGCATTTCGTCCCTGCTCAGATAGGTTACGGCAGGCGCTTTGCCAACGCCCAGCCGAAAATCATGCTGGTAGCTGTACAGCTCCAGCCGGTCGATGTTGCGGTTGTAGGTGCTCAGGTTTTCCAGATAGGTCAGCGCGTCATTCAGCTCGGTGTAGCGTTCCGACGGCTTCATCGTCTGGTAGTAAGCAAACAGGTGCGTGATAAACCGGCTTTGGGTGGCGCACTGCATTTCATACTGCAGGTTGGCAATATCATCGTCGAACTGCTGGCTCAGATAGCGCAGACTGTTGGCCGTGGACTGGTTCAGCTCATGCTGAACGCTGCTGCGGCTCCACGCGATCAGCGCAAACAAAGCGCCCTCCAGCACCGGAAGGCAGACCAGAAAAATAACAAAAAGCCGGGTAAACGCCGTCCGTCTGAACAAAACCCGCCGCCCCCTGATGCTGCCGCACGACCCGCCTGTTCCGGCGGGCCGTGCAGTCTCATTTGGATGGTTCTATCTTACTCCTTCACGCTGCCGCGAACAAGGCCCTTGGCGAAGTACTTTTGCAGGAAGGGGTACACGCACATGATGGGGAAAATGGCCAGAAAGATCTTTGCGCCGTTAGCGCCGTCCGCCGTGGCGTTGGCCACCGCGTCCTCCAGCGTCATGCCGGTCTCGCCTACCGCGCTGTCCACGATGACGATGGAGCGCAGGTAGGTCTGCAGGGGTTTCAGGCTCATGTCCTTGATGTAGAGCATACCGTCGAACCAGGAGTTCCAGTGCTGCAGAATGATGAACAGCGACACCGTGGCGATGGAGGGTTTGCACAGGGGCAGAATGATCCGGGTCAGTGTGGTCCAGTGGCCCGCGCCGTCGATAAAGGCGGATTCGGAAATGGCCTCCGGCAGTCCCTTCATGAAGTTCATCATCAGGATGATGTAGTAGGTGCCCACGGCGCAGGGAAGGATCATGGCCCAGAAGGTATTCAGAAGGCCCGTGTATCGGACCACCAGATAGGTGGGAATCATGCCGCCGTTGAAAAGCATAGTGCCCATGAAGTACCACACGAAATATTTGCGCTTGGGAAACGCATTCTGCCGCAGGGACATGGGATAAGAGGCCAGCACCGTCATCAGCATGGAAACGGCCCAGCCCACGATGGCGCGGAAGAACGTGACCAGATAGGAGCGGAAAAACTGCGCGTCGCCCACTACGATCTCATAGTTTTCCAGATTGAAATCGATGGGCCAGAGCGTGACCTTGTTGGAGACCACCGCGTCGATGCCGCTGAAGGACACCGCCAGAATGTGTAGCACCGGCACCAGACAGATCATGCCCACCAGAAAGCAGAAGATATAGTTGAAAACCACGAACACGCGCCGCCCTGCGGAAACCTTGATCTTCTTTTTCGGGGCGCTGAAAGTTGCAGCGGCTTGAGCCATGACGAACGACCTCCTTTAGAAAACGCGGTATCCGCTGGTTTTGTAGGCCACCCGGTAGGACACGATGACCAGCGTGCAGGAAATGACGGACTTGAACAGCCCGGCGGCGGTGGAAAGGCCAAACTGTCCGCCCGCGCCGAAGCCCATGCGGTATACCAGCGTATCCAGAATATCGCCGGACTCGTAAACAACCTCGTTATACATATTGAACACCTGGTCGAAACCAGCGCTCATGATATTGCCGATGGCCAGCGCGGTCATCAGGATAATGGTCGGAACAATGGCGGGAAGGGTGACGAGCATCTGCTTCCAGTGACCCGCGCCGTCGATGGACGCGGCCTCGTACAGATCCACGTTTACGCCGGTGACCGCCGCCAGATAGACGATGGTGCCATAGCCGAATTCCTTCCAGATGTGAGTAAAGATCAGGGTGAAGGGAAACCACTTGTTGTCGCCCAAAAAGATGATGTTTTTGCCGCCCAGTGCCACGAGCAGCTTGTTGACCAGACCGCTGCCGCCCAGCAGCTTCACAAAGATACCCGCCAGCAGCACCCACGAAATGAAGTGGGGCAGGTAGATCATGGTCTGCACCGTGCGCTTGAAACCGCTGGAGCTCAGCTCATTCAGCAGCAGCGTAAAGGCCACGGGCACCACCACGCCCAGCACGATCTTCCACACAGACAGGGTCAGGGTGTTGCGCAGGGCGCGGCCGAAGCCGGGCATGCCGAACAGGGTCTTGAAGTTCTGCAGTCCCACCCACTTGGAGCCAAGCACGCCCTTTGCAGGAAGGAACTTCTGGAAGGCGATCACGATGCCAGCCATCGGAATGTAGTTATAGATAAACAGAAGCAGGACGGGCAGAAGCAGCATCAAATACAGGGGCAGATTCCGCCGGAATTGATTCCTGCGCTTGAGGCTGCGCTGCGCGGCAATTTGCTGTTGGCTCATGAAAATTCCTCCCAAAGTGAAAATATGCGATAAGATCAGGCGGGCTTTCAGGATAAATCGTTTCAAAAATCCCCCGTCCCGGAGCCGGAGCCCTGAGACGGGGGATCGTCGATCCGCCGGTTACTTCTGGCTGGCGTAGTACTCGTTCACTTCGTCGGTGATGGTCTGGCCGCCGTTGGCGTACCAATCCTGCACGGCCTTTTCCCACACGGAGATGTCCTCGCCGGTGATGACCTTGGCGATGGCGCTGCGCAGGTCGTCCAGCAGCGTACTTTCATACACGCTCATGGTCTCGGTCAGCGGGCCGTTATAGGCGGGCACCAGCCAGCCGCCTTCCAGCAAGCTATTCTGCAGCGGGTAAGCCTCGGTCTGGCAGATCAGGCGGCCCAGCATGGAGCGGTCGCCCTCCTTGGCCTTCAGGCACTGAGCATAGAAGTCCTTGATCACGGGAGCAACTTCGTCCACGGTCAGGTTCTTTTCCAGCGCTTCGTTGATCAGCTTGGAACGGTAGAAGTCGAAGTCGCCGCGGCCGAAGTTGCGGAAGATACGCAGATCCCAGTACAGGAAAGCGTCGTCGGGGTCGGCATAATACTTCGGAATTTCTTCATCGGTGGGCTCGGTGTACATATGCTGTTCCAGTTCCATCATTTTGAAGACGGCTTCAGGATTCTTGCAGGCGGTAGTAACACAGGTGAAAGTGTGGCAGTTCGCATTGGTCCACTGCTTGAAGCGTTCGCCGTCCACGCTGGGAGCGGCCACACAGGTCCAAACGGCTTCGGGATCGTTGACCATACTGGTCTTCATGTCGGTCACGACGTGCCAGCCGGTGGCGTAATACATACCGGCTCGGCCGTTGGCGATCTGCTCGGCCACGGTCTTGTCGTCGCACACGGCCATATCGGGCACGACCAGACCCTTCTCATAGATCTCCTGCATTTTCAGCAGGCCTTCGCGGGCGGTGTCACTGACATAAGCGTATTCATAGGTGCCGTCTTCCTTGGGCTGCCAGCAGCCGGCGATGGCGCCGTAGGCGGCCAGGATCGCGTCGTAGTTGTGGCTGGTGGTGCCGGTCATGGCGATGCCAATGGTATCCTCGCCGCCCAGCTTGGCGTCCTTGAAAGCCTGCGCCACAGCGATCATCTCGTCGAGGGTCCGGGGGGCTTCCATGTTCACCTTATCCAGCCAGTCCTGACGGATCCACAGGATCTGCGTATTGTTGTAGAAGTTGTTCACGCAGGGCACGGCCAGAAGCTGACCATCCACAGTGCAGGCATCCCACATATCAAGGCTGTCCAGGGCGTCCTTTACCAGGCGTTTCTGCTGGTAGCCCTCATAGGCGGCGCGCACATCCTGCAGTACGCCGTTTTCTACCAGCGTGTAGAACATGGCTTTGTTACAGATGATGACGTCGGGAAGGTCACCGGAGGCCATGGCGGTATTGATGAGTGCTGCCAGCGCGGTTTCGTCTTCAGCGATCTGGCGTTCCACATCAATATTCAGATAATCCTTGTACGCGTCGATCCACACGTTCTGGGTAGCGGAGGCGCGGCGGGGGTCGTTCGCATCATAGTTGGTGTTGCCGGTCTTGAAGTCCTCGCTTAGAATGGTGAGCTTGATGGGTTCTTCGTACTTGCCGTACACGTCCGTTTCTTCCGCCGCAGCGAAAGAACAGAGGCTGAGGCACAGGATGAGAGTCAGTGCAATAGCGACGAGACGTTTCATGGGGTACCCTCCTTGAAGTTTTAATTGATGTTATCAGTATATAATTTGTCATTTCTGACCATCAATTGAATTATACGTACATTTTTACTGGATAAATTGCCCAATCACGACTTTTTGATCCCAATTTTGCCAAAAGACGGAATTGCTCAATCAACAAAGGAAGATTTTGGGGCGGGGAGATTGAGAACCTTTTAAGCGGCAGAAAGGAAGAAGGTTGCATCCAACAAATCGTTCAGTTCGTATCCTTCTTTGCGCAGTTTTTGGACGAGCGCAGCTTTTTCGCCTTGAGTTGCGCCGCGCATCGTTCTTCTCTCAAGGCGATTTCTTTTTTATTACGGCATTCTCCGCTCTGAGAAGTTCGTTCTCAGCTATGAGCTGAATCATTTCCTCTCGTTCGGATGGGGTTAACTCTGCCAATACATTTTTTTCATGTCAGGCTCCTTGGGTGGTCGTCCTTTTCGTTGAGCGGCCAATCCTTGATACCCTTTCATTCTATAGTATCTGACCCATTGATACAAGAGACCGTTATTGATTCCGACCGAAATTGCCGTTTCTCTACACGATGCACCAGCTAAAACTTTGGCTACCAATTCATATTTTTTCTGCTGTCCATACTTTGTTCTGGTTTTTATGCCTCAGGACTTCTGGTTCGCAAACATCTTCTATGCGAACCCAAGTCCGAATCGTATCGTGAAATCGTTTTTCGTTTACTCCGTCTGGTGTCTCTGACCATCTCCCTTGTCGGTACAAATCAACACATATTTTCTTGTACTCATATGTTAAATGAAAATGCAGAAAAGCGGCCAATCTCATTATTCTACTGCTACCCCGCCCACCGGCACTCGGTTTTCATACGCCTTCTCGATCGCTTCCAGAAGCAGACCATGACTGTCGCTGAGGCTCATGGTGGCCATGCTGCGCAGGTCGGCAAGATCGTCCTTTTCCTGCTGGCTCAGGGCAGACAGCCGTTCCTGATCCTCCTCGGCATTTGAAGCCGGGTCAAGAGGACGGCCCGTGGAGGGGCGGGTGGAGCTGCCATACCAGTCCCGAAGCTCCGCCACGGTTTTGCCGGTCATCCACTGCTGGTAGGCGTTCATTTGTTTGTACCATTCGTTGGAGGGATTCATGCCGTAGCCGTCGCCCCGGTCGCGCTTGGTTTTCCACCGGGAAAGCTCCTCGGCGGCGCTTTCTTCGGTGTTCTGGCTGACGCCCGTGACCTTGCCGGTGGCGGGGTCGGTGACGTTGTAGCCTTCCCGGCCCGGCCAACCGCTGAAATGAGGCATGGTTTCGCCGTCATAATTGGGGGTGGATACTTCATACACGTCCACAAATACGTTCAGAATTTTGCCCTCCCGGTCAAAGAGCGCGTTCGCCATGGCGATGTTGAAGGAATAGACCGGCGTGCCCTCCGCGTCCTTTCCGGGGCCGTTGCGGAAATTGGCCGTGCTGCCAAGCCCGGAAAAGACCTGCGCCGTGGCGGGATCGACCGTGGGGGAGGGCTGGGCAGACGGCGTGTTTTCGCTGCTGACGCTGCCCTCTCCGCCGCCTGCGCGAAGCTGCTCCAGAATGCCTTTCATGGCGGTCAGCATACTGTCCGAAGAACCGGTGGCCCCGCTGACCGCATCCACGCCATCCAGACCCTGCTTTTCCAAAACGGCCTGACGGATGCCCTCCAAGGCTTTTCCGAAATATTCGGATTCGTTCCCGTTGCGGTTTTTGGCGTCGAATTCCGTGATCTTCCCATCCCGAACGGTGACGGAGACGATGACGTCGTCGTTGTAGCCCGGGGCCAGATCCTGATAAACGCCGTCGGCATAGTCCGCCGCCAGCGCGCCGGAAAGGGGCAAAAGCCCCGCAAGTGCCAGCACCAGCAGCCCTGTTAGGCGCTTTTTAGGGAAAAGACGGCTCTTCTTCATCAAAAGTCCTCCTCTGTCCGCTTGACATTTCTTGCTTAAATATAGTATAAAGGGGAATGGCCTATGCTTATTTTTGTCCCGGCCGCAGAAGCGAGTGAAGGAGAGATCAGTTATGGTTCGAAGCATCGTAGGCGCCAACTGGGGAGACGAAGGCAAGGGAAAGATCACGGACGTGATGGCGGAGAACAGCGACATCGTGGTTCGTTTTCAGGGCGGCGCCAACGCCGGCCATACCATTATCAACGATTACGGTAAATTTGCGCTGCACCTGCTGCCCTCGGGCGTGTTCCACAGCAACATCGTCAATGTGATCGGCCCCGGCGTGGCGCTGGACGTGGAGCGGTTCGTGGAGGAACTGAACAGTCTGGTCAGCCGCGGCGTGCCCATGCCCAAGTTGTACATCAGCGACCGGGCACAGGTACTGCTGCCCTATCATGTGGCCTTTGACAAGTACGAGGAGGAACGGCTGGGCAAGGCGGGCTTCGGCTCCACCAAGAGCGGCATCGCTCCCTTCTACGGAGACAAGTATCTGAAAATCGGCGTGCAGGTCTGCCAGCTGTATGACGAGGACATGCTGCGCACCCGGCTTTCCAGCGCGGTGGAGCAGAAGAACGCCACCCTGCGCAACCTGTATCACAAGCCCGAGATCGATTTGGAGGCCCTGATCGCTCACCTGAAGAAGCAGGCGGAGCAGATTCGGCCCATGGTGATCGACACCACCAGCTTCCTGCACCAGGCCCTGAAGGAAGGCAAGACCATCCTGCTGGAAGGCCAGCTGGGTACGCTGAGGGATCCCGATCACGGCATCTATCCCTATACCACGTCCTCTTCTCCGCTGGCCGGTTTCGGCACCGTGGGCGCGGGCGTTCCTCCGACCGCCTACAGCGACATCGTCTGCGTGACCAAGGCCTATTCCAGCTGCGTGGGCGCTGGCCCGTTCACTACCGAACTGTTCGGCGATGAAGCTAAGGAACTGCGCGACCGCGGCGGCGACGCGGGCGAATACGGCGCGACCACCGGCCGACCTCGTCGGGTGGGCTGGTTCGACGCAGTGTCCACCCGTTACGGCTGCATGGCGCAGGGCGCTACCGAGTGCGCCATGACCAATCTGGACGTGCTGGGCTATCTGGATGAGATCCCGGTCTGCACCGCCTACGAGATCGACGGCAAGCTGGTGCGGGACTTCCCCTCCACGCCTTCCCTGATGCGGGCCAAGCCGGTGTACACCGTGCTGCCCGGCTGGAAGAGCGACGTGCGCGGCATCACCGAATGGGACAAGCTGCCTGAGAACTGCCGCAAGTACGTGGAATTTATCGAGAAGGAAATCGAAGTGCCGGTGCGGATGCTCTCCACCGGTCCCAAGCGCAGCGAAGTGCTGTACCGCAAGTAAAAACCAAACGCCTTTTTCAGACGAAGGGCGCATAGAAATTCAAACGGCCGCGGCATGGAAATATGCTGCGGCCGTTTTGCGTCATTGCCATTCTATGGAACGTATGATAGGATATTCCCTAGACGGGGAACGCAAGTCTGCATTCGGAAAAACGCCGCTTTCATCCAGAAAAGGAGCCGGAAAATGCTGAAGGATCTGATTATCAGACAGGAAACGCCTGCCGACTATCACCAGACGGAACAGATGGTCATGCGCAGCTTTTGGAACAAGTATTGGCCGGGATGCACGGAGCATCTGCTGACGCGGATCATCCGAGACTCTCGAGATTATGTGCCGGAGCTGAGCCGCGTCGCGGAGTGGAACGGACAGATCGTCGGGGCGATCTACTACACAAGAGCATGGATCGTGGACGGCGATACCCGGCGCAATGTCGTTACGTTCGGGCCGCTGGCGGTGGAGCCGATGATGGAGGGCAACGACATCGGCGGCGCACTGGTGCGGGAAACTCTTGGCCTTGCCGGGTCATTCGGCGCTGCGGGCATTATCATTATGGGGGAACCGTATTATTATCCCCGCTTCGGCTTCCGCAGAGGGGCGGAGCTCGGCATTACGGACGCTTGGGGCAATTCTCCTGACGCGCTGATGGTCTTTCCCTTGAATGACGATTTTTCTTCCATCCACGGGAAACTGATCGAAAGCTAGGACTTTGAAAAGCTGGACGATCAGGAGGCGCTGAACAGGATCGGCGAGGAATTTCCAAAATATCGGAAGGTGAAGGCTCAGGAGGGCTTCCAGCAGATTTTCGGGCAGCACTTAGGCGTGGTGGAAGCGATTCAGGACGGCGTTTATTCCGTTCGGTACTGGGAAAAGCTCATTTCGGCCCATTTAGCGGGTGCCACGACGGAAAAGCCAGTCGTGGTCAGCGACGTTCAGTTCATATGGAATCATCAGGGAGAATCGACGATTACAAAGGTTCTTCACAACCTGCTGGAAGAAGAACACGGTTCGGGCATATCAGGCGTTGGACTTTCCCATTCCGCCGGGGCGGATGTTGGCGAGTGAAAAACAGAAAGAACAGTTAAAAATTTCAGGAGGACGTATGAACCGCTATTTGATGGAAACCCCTATGCTGGACTATTCAAACGCCAAAATCCGGCAGTTGATAGAGAAAAAAGGCTGGAAGGAAATGGGCGAATTTGAGCGTCTGAAATCCATCTATCTTTTTGTGCGGGATGAAATACAGTTCGGGTATAATGTGGACGACGGCGTTCCCGCCTCCCGGGTTTTGGCGGACGGGTACGGGCAGTGCAACACGAAGGGAACGCTGTTCATGGCGCTTTTAAGGGCCTGCGGGATCCCCTGCAGAGTCCACGGCTTCACCATTGATAAGAAGCTCCAAAAGGGCGCGATGACGGGCGTTGTGTATCGAAACGCTCCGCAGAATGTCTTCCACAGCTGGGTGGAGGTCTGTCTGGAAGACCAGTGGTACGAGTTGGAAGCGTTTATTCTGGACAGCGATTATCTGCACAGGCTGCAAAAGAAGTACAGCGACTGCACGGGCGCTTTTTGCGGCTACGGCGTGGCAGTGAAGGATTTTCAGCATCCGACCATCGACTTTGACCGAAACAATACCTATATTCAGAGCGAGGGCATCAATCAGGATTTCGGGGTCTATGATTCTCCGGACGAGCTGCTGCGGGAGCACCATCAGGAAATGTCGGCCCTTAAGGCGTTTATGTATCGGAATCTGGGGAGACACTTGATGAACCGCAACGTCCGAAAAATAAGAAACAGCTGATTTTCAGCAAAATGAATGAGAGGCCGCAGCCTGCTTTCACGCTGCCATAACGGGCGGTTTCAGAAACATGGCTCTGCCCGGAAAGCGGGATATGGGAACGCAGCCGAAATCGGAATTTGCTGAGGAGAAAATAGAAATGATAGACGAGTTACAGCTATATATTCCTCGTTCAGAGGATGGATGGTTCTATGTGAAAATGATGTCTGATCCGGAGACAATGGCTTATAACGCACCTTGGTTTCCGCCTGACGGATGTATTCCTGACCCGGATTCGGGGTGGGTGGAACTGCAGAAATCTTGGATCGGGAAAGCCCCGGAGAGATTCTACGCTTTTCTACAAAGGAAGAACGACGGGGGCTTTGTCGGAGACGTGAATTATCATCATAATCCGAAACAGAACTGGTGTGATATGGGAATTGTGATTTTCGCGCCGGAGAGAGGAAAAGGGTATGGCAAACAAGGACTTCGCCTATTGTTGGATCGCGCGTTTAAGGTGGACGGAGTATCCTGTTTGCACAACGATTTTGAGGATACCCGCGCTGCTGCATATCGTATCCACAAAGCGGTTGGTTTTCGGGAAACTGGCACACATGACCGAATCATTCATTTAGAATTGACCCGAGAAGATTATTTGAAAGGCATTTCTGTCTGCTGCGACAAATGAGGACTTTATCGGGATAAATTCCAGTTTGTGGAGGTGTGTACCCTATGATCCTTCTGCTGCTGGACCCCAAGACCTACGCAGGCAGGAAATTTACGGTTCGGTATCAAACCGGCGGATACTATGATATTGAAGCTTCTGAACAGGGCTTTTCGATGAAATATATCTCGTTGGAAGCGCCGGTGGAGAAGTCCTTCGAGGATGAGTTTTTGGGAGAGTGGCTGGAAGCCCCGGTCGCCTTTGGCGCGTTTGAGAACGGGAAGCTGATCGGATTTGTGGAAGGCTCGATGGAAAGCTGGAATCAGCGTTTTCGAATCAGCAATATCTGCGTGTTCGACCCTGCCCGGCGGCATGGGGGACTGGGAACGGCGCTCATGAACCGCATCATCGAAACGGCGGAAGCTCTGAAAGCCCGGATGGTCGTTCTGGAAACCCAGTCCTGCAATGAAAACGCCATTGCGTTTTACCGGAAGAACGGGTTCTCCATCATTGGCTTCGATCTGTATGCCTACTCCAACAACGACCCGGAACGGCATGAAGTGCGGATCGAAATGGGGAAAAAGCTTCAAGAACCGTCAATGGGGATCGAACATGAAAAAAAGTATATCTGGCCGTCACCGCTTTTGCGCTGATCCTCTGCGTGGAGGGAGTATTCTCTTTGGCCGAGGGGATTGGGGCAAGGGGCTGGGGCGGCGTGAATTACGGACAAGTCCTGTTTCCGCTTCTGATCGGCAACTTTTCTTTCCGGCAGTTCAAGCGGGAAAAGTAAGCTGGCCCCGCTGAATGGCGCACAGCTGCTAAAAAAGGCTTTTTTTGCAGTAAATTGAATAAAGGAAGCGTCTCCCCAAAGAGCAAGCATGGGGGAGACGCTTTTTCAGCGGAGGAAAGGCCGCTTTCCCTTGCCGAAAGCCCGCTTTCATGCTACAATAGCTGCGAAAAAGCGGGGGCGGCAATGCAGTCCCCGCCGAACGTGTTTGTCCGTAAAGGGGGAACGGAAACGATGTATCTGATCGTCGGGC
>ERZ780226.2562-NODE-2562-length-12264-cov-7.622082_pt1 | contig 12264 bp, 8 predicted proteins | sample MGYA00511165_ERZ780226 | MGnify/ENA primary metagenome ERZ780226 (study PRJEB29588, sample SAMEA2152373) | human gut metagenome | biome: human gut; feature: human-associated habitat; material: faeces | place: Denmark | collected 2008/2010 ...
GAGGGTGACGTTTGCGGTCTGGTCTTTCTCCGCATTGATGGTGACGGTGTTTTCCGTCGAGCTTCCCTTAATGACGGGAGCGTTGTCCTCCACAGCGGCTCCGCCGCCCTGGGACACCGTCTGGCCGCTGTCTCCGGCGCTGACGGTAATGTCGCCGTCCTCCAGATACCATTCCGCCGCAAACGCGGTCACAGACAGGTTCACGACCAGCAGCAGCGCGATGATCGCGGAAATCAGTCTTCTCATTTTCATTGGATGTACGTTCTCCTTTCTCGTCCTGACCCGTACCCGTCGGGCAGACAGTCGGGGATTGCATCGGGGTACCCCATTGTGAACTTTCCGAAGGCTATTCGGTGCATATACCAATGATAACAGATAAAGTCTTTCCTGTCAAGCATCCTCCCGGCGGACATTTTTTGCCCCGTCTGTGCCGTTGACTAAACCGTCAGGCTATGCTATAATGCCGCTCAAACAGCACGGCAAACGTCGATTTGCCGCCATATAAGAAAGAGGGGTCATCCTTGATGAATGTACGGAAAGCACAAAAAGCTGACATTGACAGCATCGAAAAAATCTACGACCGCATTCACGACAGCGAGGAACAGGGGCTTTCCACCATCGGCTGGATTCGGGGCGTCTACCCCACCCGGAAAACGGCAGAAGCCGCTCTGGAGCGAGGCGATCTGTTCGTCATGTTGGATGACGGAAATGTAGTTGCCGCCGCCGTCATCAACCAGACGCAGGTGTACGAGTACAAAGACGCAGCATGGAAGCACGCCGCGGAAGACCGCGAGGTCATGGTGCTGCACTGCCTTGTGGTTGACCCACTGAAAGGCGGAAAGGGATATGGCCGCGCTTTCGTCGCATACTATGAGGATTACGCAAAACAGCACGGCTGCCCTGCCCTCCGCATGGACACCAACGTGAAAAACACCCGGGCGCGAAAGCTGTATCACACGCTGGGATACGAGGAAGTCGGCATCGTACAGTGCATCTTCAACGGCATTCCCAATGTGCAGCTTGTGTGTCTGGAAAAATATCTGGGATAAGAAAAAGCTCCCTTCCGACGGTCTTTCGCCTGTCGGAAGGGAGCCTGTTTTTAGTTTGCCGCTGTGTTGTCCTTATAGTAGTCCGTATCCAGAATCAGATTGTTGATCCGCACGAACTGCTGCACCTTTTGGGCCATTGCGTCAAGGGTTTCGCTGCTGGCCTCCGCTTCACCGCCGGTGATGCTGAGAACACGCTTTGTCCCCGCGTCGTAGGCGATATCTCCGGATATCCAGCTGCCGTCGGAGAACAGCGCGTAGCCCTCATAGGTGGGGTCAAAGGCGTCCCGGCCTATGTAATCATAGGGGCTGTCCACGCCCAGAAGATTCAGCATCGTGGGCAGGAGGTCAGAGGTGTTCAGCGTCTTGTCCACCTTCATGGGCTGCAAATCCGCGCTCCAGATGAAGCAGGGCGTCTTTTCCAGCAGCAAGGCGTCGTCCACCCCGGAAAGGGCGTACAGGGACGCTTCGTCCTTGTAGCCGTAGGTGTAGTGGTCAGTGACACCGATGATAACGGTGTTGTCAAGCTGCCCCTTGTCCTCCAGCTCCTGAAGCAGCCGGGCAAACAGGTCGTCCAAAAGCTTTGCCTTTACAAGCGCGCAGTCTGTTTCCTCATTCCCTGTCATTCCATAATATTCCGGATATTTCTCAAAGCCAAATTGGCTGCTCTTATTCTCATAAGTATATGGTAAATGCGCCGCATTGCTGATAATGAAATTCAGCGTCGGCCCACCTTCCCGGAAGAAAAGGTCGTTCAATCCCTTCATGTCAAACAGCAGAAGGTCATCCGTATCCAGCCGCTTTTCGCTGTTCTGGCTTGCCTCCTCGCTGCTCCAATCCATGTATTCCGCATACCAAATATATGAATCATACCCCATTGCAGGAGAGAATTCTCCACGGCTGTAAAAGCTGGGTGAATTGAAGTGAAACGTAATAGCAGAATACCCTTCCTGCCGCAGCAAATTGGGGAGCGACTGCCGGAACGAATTCGTTACGTAATCAAACGCATATCCTCCGGAACTGGATAGAAAAGAACCCGTATTGACGCAAAACTCCGAATTAAATGTTCGGATTCCGCCGTACACAGGCGTATAAAATCTGGTGAATTGGATGCCCTCTGCCATCAGCTGACGGATTGTCGGCGTACTGTCTCCTACCATCCAGTCGTCCAGCGACTCCATCAGCACCAGAACAACATTCTTCCCCTGCAGAATACCTGTCATGGCATTTTTCCCTGAACTGCCGCGTTGAGAAAAATATTGATCTATTTCTTCGTGCGCACTTTTCTGCTTGGCAACATAGCTGGGTGTTAGCGGCGCAATATGATGGACATAGATATCTTTGGCAAGCGTCTGATACAACCCACAGACCTGATACAGCCGATGGGCATTAAACATATCCTCGTAAACGGCCTCAATAGACTGTGCGCGTTTATAGTCCGTTCTCTGCTCCTCTCCGTCCTGACTGTAGGCCAGCTTTGGCAGATTAAGCGCGACCACAGAAATGACAACGGCGGCTCCGGCGCATATGACGGTACGCTTCCAGCTTGATTTCCAGGTTGGAAACTTCCAAACCGCCAGAACTCCCGCCAATATAAGTACGACCATTCCAACCCACCAGCTGACAGGATAATTCAAAAGAACAGAGGCATAATCCGATCCCTCAGACGCGTACTTGAACTCCGTCAGCCACATCATCTCCGAAAACATGATGTAATAACCGGTTTGAAATCCCACGTAAACAACCGCAATCAGGTACAGTACCGCATAAATTACCCTGGCAGCCTTCCACGGAAACATCTGCAGGAAGCAAGCCAGAGCTACGGACCACAGCGCACCAAACACGAGCGGCAAAAGCTGCTCCCATGAAAAATGAGCGGAATTAAGGGAAAGAAATAGGCAAGCGAACAGCTCTACAAAAGAGAAAGAAAAACCGATGAACCATATAGAAATCTTTCTTTTTCTCATTGCAGCAACCTCAGAAGAAAAACCCATATACTCAGCTCCCTGCTTCAGAATAAATCCATTTTATCAAATGCAATGAAATATGTAAATGCAGTTTTTGATGTACTTTGTGGCAATTTGTCAATTCTTTTTGCTGGTACTGTAGTAGTCCGTATCCAGAATCAGATTGTTGATCCGCACGAACTGCTGCACCTTTTGGGCCATTGCGTCAAGGGTTTCGCTGCTGGCCTCCGCTTCACCGCCGGTGATGCTGAGAACACGCTTTGTCCCCGCGTCGTAGGCGATATCTCCGGATATCCAGCTGCCGTCGGAGAACAGCGCGTAGCCCTCATAGGTGGGGTCAAAGGCGTCCCGGCCTATGTAATCATAGGGGCTGTCCACGCCCAGAAGATTCAGCATCGTGGGCAGGAGGTCAGAGGTGTTCAGCGTCTTGTCCACCTTCATGGGCTGCAAATCCGCGCTCCAGATGAAGCAGGGCGTCTTTTCCAGCAGCAAGGCGTCGTCCACCCCGGAAAGGGCGTACAGGGACGCTTCGTCCTTGTAGCCGTAGGTGTAGTGGTCAGTGACACCGATGATAACGGTGTTGTCAAGCTGCCCCTTGTCCTCCAGCTCCTGAAGCAGTCGGGCAAAAAGATCATCCACCAGCTTGGCCTTGAGATAGGCGCAGTCCGTTTCCTCGTTGCCGGTAAGCCCCCGGAATTCCGGGTACTTTTTCAGAGCCCAATAGCTCAGGACTTCATTGTACTTGTAGCTCAGATGGGCAGAACGGGTGATGATGAAGTTCAGGGTTGGCTGTCCCTCCCGGAAGAATTCGGCATTCAGGCCGGGATTGTCAAACAGCAGCTGATCGTCATACAGAAGGTCTTCCTCGTCCGCGCCGATGTAGTCCCCGTAGCAGACGTACTCGGAATACCCCATGGCAGGAGAGAACACTCCCCGGCTGTAGAAGCTGGGATCGTTATAGTGGAAGGTCTTGGCGGAATACCCCTCCTGCGTCAGCAGGCTGGCGAGGGACTGGCGGTAGGTGTTCGTGATGTAGTCGAAAGCGTAGCCGCCCTGACTGCTCAGGAACGAGCCGGTATTCATGCAGAACTCCGAATTGAAGGTGCGGATGCCGCCGTAGCCCGGCGTGTAGAAGTGAGTGAAGGAAATGCCCTCGGACATGAGCCGTTCCAGCGTGGGGGTGTACTCCCCGATCATCCAGTCATCCATAGACTCCATGAGCACCAGAACCACGTTTTTCCCTTCCAGCAGGCCGGTCATTTTGTTGTCGCCGCCCACAGTCCGGTTGGCAAAATAGGCGTTGATCTCCGCTTTCCCTGCCTTCTGCGCCGCGGCGTAGCTTGGCGTCAGGGGGTAGATGCCGTTTTTGTAGATGTCCTTTTCCAGCGTCTGGTACAGGCCGCAGACCTGATACAGCCGGTGGGCGTTGAACATGTTGTCATAGGCCGCCTCAGCGGACTGAACTCTGCCGTAATCGGAGGAGGCGTACCGGATGTCGCCGTCCTGCACAAACACCGCCTGCGGCAGGCAGGCCGCTCCTACCGACGCGGCGATGACCACCGCCGCAGCCGCGATTCCGGTTGACCATTTCTGCTTCCACCTTGGGAATTTCACCAGAATCACGATACCCTGCACCGCCAGCGCCGCCAGTCCCAGCCACCAGCCCATGGGGTAGCTCAGCAGGACGGAAAAATAGTCCGACCCCTCAGACGCATAGCGGAAATCCGACAGCCACATCATCTCGGAAAACAGATAAAAATACCCTGTCTGCACAGCGGCGTAGATCGCGGTGACGAAATACAAAATACCGTACACCACTCTCCCCGCCTTGGCCGGGAACAGCCTGACAAAGCCGCTCAGAATCGCCGCCCACAAAGCGCCGAAAGCCAGCGGCCAGAGCTGCGCCAACCGGAACTCCTCCGTATTCAGGGATAAAAAGAGAAAGGCAAACACTTCCACCAGAAAGAAGGACAGCGGCAGGAAAAGAAAATGTATACGCCGCCGTGTTTTTTGTTTGCCCGAGGTCGTGCCCACTGTTCATCCGCTCCTTTATCGAAACTCATGGTATTGTATCACAAAATGCCGCAAATGTACACTTAAGAATTCCTTGTATCGATATTTTTCACAAAAAATTTATTTTCCTCTTGTAAAATCTTCCTAATTGACGTATACTTAATGCAACTTCGAAGAAATCGGCGATTGCTTTCGGTGATTTCTTCCTTATACTTTCTGCGAGAAAAGAGGACACCCATATGGATTTGATTACCGTCCGCGATCTGTTCAAAAACACCGAAAAATATGCCGGCGTCGAAGTGAACGTCGGCGGCTGGGTGCGAAACCGCCGGGGCAGCAAGCAGTTTGGCTTTATCGTCCTGAACGACGGTACTTATTTCACCCCCGTGCAGGTGGTGTATAACGACGCCCTGGAAAATTTCCAGGAAATTTCCAAAATCAACATCGGCGCCGCCCTGATCATTCGCGGCACGCTGGTTCTCACCCCGGACTCCAAGCAGCCCTTTGAGATTCAGGCCGAGAGCATTACCGTGGAAGGCTCCTCCACCGGCGACTACCCCCTGCAGCCCAAGCGCCACTCCATGGAGTTCCTGCGCACCATCAACCATCTGCGTCCCCGCACCAACACCTTTCAGGCGGTGTTCCGTGTCCGCAGTCTCGCCGCTATGGCCATCCACCAGTTCTTCCAAGAGCGGGACTTTGTGTATGTCCACACACCCCTGATCACCGGCTCCGACTGCGAGGGCGCGGGCGAAATGTTCCAGGTCACCACCCTTGACCTGAACAACGTCCCCAAGACCGAGGACGGCAAGGTCGATTACACCCAGGACTTCTTCGGCAAGCCCACCAACCTGACCGTTTCCGGCCAGCTTAACGGCGAAACTTTTGCCATGGCTTTCCGCAACATCTACACCTTCGGCCCCACTTTCCGGGCGGAGAACTCCAACACCACCCGCCATGCCGCAGAATTCTGGATGATCGAGCCGGAGATCGCCTTCGCCGATCTGGAGGATGATATGGAGCTGGCCGAGGACATGATCAAGTATATCATCTCTTACGTTCTGGAGCACGCCCCCGAAGAAATGAACTTCTTCAACGAGTTCATCGACAAGGGACTGCTTGACCGTCTTCACAACGTCCTGCACAACGAATTCGGCCGCATCACCTACACCGACGCCGTGGCGCTGCTGGAAAAGCACAACGATGAATTTGAGTACCCCGTCCACTGGGGCAGCGACCTGCAGACCGAACACGAGCGCTTCCTAACGGAAAAGGTATTCAAGAAGCCCGTCTTCGTCACGGATTACCCCAAGGAGATCAAGGCGTTCTACATGAAGCTGAATCCCGACGGCAAGACCGTGGCCGCTATGGACTGTCTGGTTCCCGGCATCGGCGAGATCATCGGCGGCAGCCAGCGTGAGGACAACTTCGACATCCTGAAGAACCGCATCGAAGAACTTGGCATGAAGCCTGAGGACTATGCCTTCTATCTCGACCTGCGCAAGTACGGCTCCGCCCGTCACGCGGGCTACGGTCTGGGCTTTGAGCGCTGCGTCATGTACCTCACCGGCATGGGCAACATCCGGGACGTGCTTCCCTTCCCCAGAACCGTCGGCAACTGCGACCTGTAATTGCAGCGGCTTTAAGGCGAACCGTTTGGAACGGTTCGCCTTTTTTGATTGTGATTATCCCAGACGGAAAACCGCCCGAAAGAAGCAAGCTTCTTTCGGGCGGAAATTCATTTTTGCATTCTTAATTACACAGCCAGGAAGAACTTCACCAGGAACAGAGCGGAGATCACGTAGGTCAGGACGGAAACTTCCTTGGCCTTGCCGCCGAAGATCTTCATGATGGTGTAGGAAATCAGACCCAGGCCGATGGCGTGGCCGATGGAGCCGGAGATGGGCATACCGATGAGCATCAGCGCCACGGGAACCATCTGATCCATATCGTCGAAGTCGACCCGCTTCAGACCCTGGAGCATCAGGATGCCCACGTAGATCAGAGCAGCGGAGGTGGCAGCGGCGGGGATGATGGCGGCGATGGGGGCGATGAAGATGCAGGCCAGGAACAGCAGGCCGGTGACGACAGCAGTCAGACCGGTGCGGCCGCCGGCCTCAACGCCGGAAGCGGACTCGATGAAGGTGGTGATGGTGGAAGTACCGGTGCAGGCGCCGGCGATGGTGCCGATGGCGTCGGACAGCAGAGCTTCCTTCATGTTGGGCATATCGCCCTTCTCGTCCACCATGCCGGCACGGGAGGCGGTGCCCACCAAAGTGCCGATGGTGTCGAACATGTCAATGATGCAGAAGGTGATGATCAGGGTGATGGCGGTGAACCAGCCGATTTCCATGAAGCCGGCGAAGTTGAACTTGAACAGGGTAACCTTGGCCATATCGGCGAAGGGAGGCAGGAAGGAAGCGGTAGCCAGAGAGGCGAAGGGGTTGGTGTGCAGGAAGGCGAAGGAGCCGATCCAGTAAATCACGGAAGCGACGAGCATACCGTACAGCACGGAACCCTTGATGCCCTTCTTGGACATCGCCAGGATGACAAACAGGCCGACAAACATGGTCACGACGGTCAGGATCATGGTGGCGAAACCGGTGTCGCCCATGTTATTCTGCAGGTAGCTGGGAGTCAGTGCGCCAAAGAAGTCGCGCATGACATAGAAGGGAGTGGTGAAGCCGTTGCCCTCTGCATAGACACCCACGTTGGAGCCAAGGCCGATATTCATCAGCATCAGGCCGATAGCGGGAGAGATGCCCAGACGGATGCCGAGGGGAATGGCCTCCACGATCTTCTCGCGGACGTTGAAGATGGACAGGACAACGAAGACGATGCCCTCCAGCAGGATGATGACCAGAGCGGCCTGGAAGGAAGCCACGTAGGTCATGCCGGTCATGGCAACGATGTTGCCGACGACCACGGCAAAGAAGCTGTTCAGACCCATACCGGGAGCCATTGCGAAGGGCTTGTTGGCCAGGAACGCCATGCAGAACGTACCGATGGCAGACGCGATGCAGGTTGCCAGGAACACGCCGTTCCACAGATCCTGTCCGGCGGCGCCGAAGCCGGTGAGCAGGTTCGGGTTCAACGCGATGATGTAGGCCATCGTCATGAACGTCGTGAGGCCAGCCACGACCTCAGTCTTGACGGTGGTCTTGTTCTCGGAGAGCTTGAAAACTTTCTCTAACATAGTATCGACCTTTCTTTTTAGTTTTCCGGCAGCGCCGGTGGAAAAGTACAGGTTCATTGTAACATTTTCCAAAAATAATACAATACAGAAGACAACACAAACTTGTGAATAAATTATGTCCTGTTTTCGTCGTTTTGACAAATCGCCGCTTTTCCCGGTGTTTTCTGCGGCGATTCCTTTGGATTTTCACCCGTTTTGGAAACGAATCTATGAACATCGCTCTGAATCGTACCGGAATAAGTATCGATATTTAAGGGGCTTCCTCAATTTTGGGAGGAAGCCCCTTACTGTTAAAGTTCTGTTTTTGATTGCTTTTACTGCTTCGGCGCGCGTTTCCGGCAGAGATAGATGTCCAGCTTTTCCTTCATGTTCTCCGGCATCTCCCGGGCTACGGGGCACCGGGCAGCGTTCGCCATGCGCTCCGCAAAGGCAATGAGAAAATCCGTATCCAGCACCATCTGCTCGCCCTTCATCAGCGCCATGGTGTCATAGCGGTTGTGAATGGTGGCAGTATTGGGGGGCGCGATGCGGGCGAAGGACACCGCCGGGACGCCCTTGTCGGCGAAGGGCGTGGAGTCGCTGGAATACACGTCCTGCTTCACCTCCACCGGGAAGCCCAGCTCGTCGCACAGATAGGAAATATAATGGCACATCTTTTCCTCGCCGGTGACGCAGGAGATAAACTTGCCCATAATGCAGCCGATCATGTCCAGATTGATGTTCAGCACGCAGTTTTTGAGCTTCTCCTCGTCGGCGCAGTACGCCTTGGAGCCCAGCAGTCCCCGCTCCTCGCTACCGCACCAGATGAAGCGCAGGCCGTAACGGTGGGGGTGCGCCGCGAAATGCTCCGCAATGCCCAGAATTCCCAGAGAGCCGGACATATTGTCATAAGCGCCCTGTGACAGGGACGTGGAATCGTAGTGGGCGGTGAAGGCAATATACTCGTCCACCTGTCCCGGCATGTCCAGAACGACGTTGTGGGACTGGCCGGTATACTCCTCCTGCTTCAGCGTGATCTTCGCCGTGGAAGCCCCTCTGCGGATCAGCTCCACCGCATCTTTTGCGTTGATGTTCACGCCGGGAATTCGGTTTCCGTTGTGGACGTAAGAGCGCAGCTCCCGCTGGTCGATGTCCCGGTCGGCGTAATTGGTGTTTCCGTCATAGGTGACGAAGCCCACCGCGCCGTTTTCCAGCAGATCGTGGTAGACCCAGTAGCCCAGATAGCCGTCGATCATCACGATTTTCCCCCGGCACTTGCTCAGCGCGTAAGGGCTGGAATCCCGCAGATAATAGAAAGGCGCTTCCACCTCCCCGCTTCCTGCGCACAGGTAGCCCTTGCAGGTCACTTCCACGCCGTCCACCTGCAAAACCGCCTCCTGTATTCTGGACATCGGCACGTCGAACGGCACGATCTCGGCTTTCAGCCCCAGCCCGGCAATCTTATCCTGCAAATACTGTGCCGTGCGCAGCTCCTCCGGGCTGCCGCCGGTGCGGATATAGGCCGTATCCGCAAATATTTTCATAATCTGTTCCGCGTTCATGGCGTTTCCTCCCTTTTTATATCTTATATATAGTAATCCATCCGTGCCAAATTTGCAAGTCCCGGACGGCATCAATATTTTGCTCCACTTTCCAAAGAAATCGCTTGACATGCGTCTGGTTCGATGCTATAATATCACCCGTGGTGATTGAATGCACCCGTGATTTTCATGGGCCTTTAGCTCAGTTGGTCAGAGCCTCCGGCTCATAACCGGATCGTCCCGGGTTCAAATCCCTGAAGGCCCACCAGATTTTTCAGGTCTTTCGCCTTCAAATATAAATACATAGGGGTATAGCTCAATTGGTAGAGCGGCGGTCTCCAAAACCGTAGGCTCTGGGTTCAAGTCCTAGTGCCCCTGCCAGGAATGGGAATTCTCAGTGTCTGCTGAGAATTCCCATTCTTTTTGTATTCAGTTGATTTTTCGGGGTTATTCCCGGTATTTGCGGGATTCCGTGATCCAGTCATCCAGAAACCGCATCTGCTCGTCCGTGTGGAACCAATGCTCGCCGCCGGGCATGACGGTCAGTACCGCGCCGGTTTTCTCCGCAAAGGCCGATATGGTTTCCAGCGAGGTCAGATTGTCATGCTCTCCGTACAAAATACGGGTGGGAACGCGCCATGAAATCGGGTGTTCCCGCACATAGCACAGGTACTTCCACGACAGCGTTTCCCCAAAATCCGTTGGAATCTCCAACTTTTCTGCAAGCTCCTGTTCGGTCACGTCTGCCCACAGCATCATATTTTCAATCAACTTTTCCATATCCACAACGGGAGAAATCAGGCAGGCACTATCAACCAGCGCTCCGTCCAGCGAGGACAGCGAGAAAAACGCGCCGATGCTGTTCGCTACCAGTGTGAGACGATCGCAGTGCTTCCGCTGCTGGGCGAAAAACTCCGGGAATTCTTCCTTGGCCTCCCACGGGGTTTGTGCGTGGTAATCAAAGCCGATCACTTCACTGTCCGGGAACAGCTGTCTGTAATGCTCGGCTTCCGCCGCAGAGCCGCCCTTTCCGTGGACATAAATCACAATATTCTTCATAAAAACTCCTTAATCAGACATTTCCGTTGACAATTTTATACTGAACTCCAATTAAAATCTTTAGAAAAGATTTTAATTGCCCGAAGGGCAAGGAGTTCATATGAGACTTGTTTTGTGATTTCTTTCCTTATAAATCACAAAACCGGCAGCGCCATCAGGCGATGCCTTCCTGATTAAAATCAAAGATTTTAATCAGGAAATAGTATTAATCTTTTTCGGCCATAGCAAATGGTCTGCCGCAAAATCTGCGACAGACCGTTTGGTTATCCCCTGTTGTCTGACTCAGCGTCCTATCTTGATACCGGTCAAACGCTCGTAATACTTGGCGATGGCGCTGTGGTCGTTGCCGCCGCAGTCATTGTTGTGCAGCCACTGCAGAATTTCCTGAACGGAAGCGGTCATGGGGACGGGCGCACCTACAGCATGGGCGCAGTCCAAAGCGTTGTTCAAATCCTTGATGTGCAGGTCGATCTTGAAGCCGGGCTTGTCGTTGCCCGCGATCATCATGGGGCCCTTGGCATCCATAACCGTGGAACCGGCGAGGCCGCCGCGGATGGCGCGGTAGACCACCTCAGGGTCAACACCGGCCTTCTGCGCCAGCGTGAATGCCTCGGCCACCGCCTGAATGTTGCAGGCAACGATGATCTGGTTGGCAAGCTTTGTGGTATTGCCCGCGCCCACATCGCCGCAGAGGGTCACGGAAGCGCCCATCGCGGCGAGGATGTCCTTGCAGGCGTCGAAGACCTCCTGCTTACCGCCCACCATGAAGCTCAGCGTGCCGTCAATGGCCTTTGGCTCGCCGCCGGAAACGGGGGCGTCCAGCATTTCGACGCCTTTCTCCGCCAGAACCGCGGCGATCTCCTTGGAGACCACGGGGCTGATGGAGCTGCAGTCGATGAATATCTGACCAGCGTGCATGTAGTTGACCACATCCCCCAGCATGACCTCCTTGACCTGCGGGCCGTTGGGCAGCATGGTGATGATGATTTCGGCATTTTCCGCCAGCTCCTGACGGGAGACGGCATGGGCGCCGTCCTTCACCAGCTCCTCCATGGGAGCTTTGCTGCGGTTGTTTACCCAGACCTCATGGCCTGCTTTCAGAAGGTTTCTGACCATAGGCTTGCCCATGATACCAAGACCAATAAATCCGATTTTCATGTAACATTACCTCCCGGAAGAATACGCCGCCGCGCGGCTTCTCTTTATTATCACGCAGTTTTCAGCTACCTGCCTACATTGTAGCGGATGAAATGAATTCTGTCTATTCGTGGAATGTCCAAATCTGACGCACAAAAATCAGGTAAACCGTGAATTCTGGAAAAGACCTGCTGTCCAAGGGTATTTTACTGGCAGACATCTAAAGATGTATTGAATAATCTGGCATCTGCATCAAATGTCCTGCCGCCCCTGAAGGGGCAATGTATCTTTTTATTCTAAGGCAACACCGCACAATTGCGTCTGCG
>ERZ780226.2568-NODE-2568-length-12239-cov-2.423342_pt1 | contig 12239 bp, 8 predicted proteins | sample MGYA00511165_ERZ780226 | MGnify/ENA primary metagenome ERZ780226 (study PRJEB29588, sample SAMEA2152373) | human gut metagenome | biome: human gut; feature: human-associated habitat; material: faeces | place: Denmark | collected 2008/2010 ...
AGCGCCTCTTCGTCGGTCGTGCCCGTCTTGGGGTCGTAGCCGGGCGCGAACTCGACGTCGAGCCGCTGCGCGCGGGCGCAGTCCCACGCGCGGTCGAGCTGGGTCGGTTTGACCTGTGAGGAACCGCCGCCTTGATAGTGCGGCTCTTTTGCAAATGCTCCTATGAAGGCGATGTGGTCGGTCGTGGCAAACGGCAGTGCCTCGTCGTTCTTGAGCAGGACGGCGCTCTCTGCAGCCGCCTGCGCCGCGAGCAGCAGGTGCGCATCGTCATCGCAGACAAAGTCGAGCTGGCGGCCCCTCTCGCATCTATCGGACAGGCGCGCCAGGCGTTGCAGCGCAGCGTCTACGACGCCCTCGTCGAGCACGCCTTCTTCCACGGCTTGCGCAAGGGCACGCGCATGGCATTCCTGGGGTCCGGGCATCACGAGGTCGAGCCCGGCCTTGAGAGAGCCGACGCTTTCGCTGAGCGCGCCCCAGTCCGTGACCACCACACCGTCCCAACCCCATTCGTCTCTGAGCTTGTCGGTGAGCAGCGCCTTGCTCTCGGTCGCATGGACGCCGTTGACCTTGTTGTAGGCCGCCATGACCATCCAGGGGTCTGCCCGTTCGACGACGAGCTCGAACGCGCGCAGGTATATCTCGTTGAGCGCCCGCTCGTCGACGATGGAATCCGAGGTGAGGCGCGCGAGCTCCTGCGAGTTGCAGGCAAAGTGCTTGAGGCAGGCGCCCACGCCCTGCTGCTGCACGCCTTTGACAAACGACGAGGCCAAGGTCCCGGCTAGGTAGGGGTCTTCGCTGTAGTACTCGAAGTTCCTGCCGCACAGGGGGCTTCGCTTCATGTTGACGCCGGGGCCGAGCAGGATGTTCACGCTCGCACGGCGGTATTCTTCCGCTATCGCCTTGCCGACTGCCCAGACGAGCTGGGTGTCGAAGCTCGAGGCAAGGGCGCTTGCCGTGGGAAAGCAGGTCGCGGGAAGCGTCGGGTTGAAGCCCGCGTGGTCGGCTCCTGCCTGCGGGACTTCTTTGCGCAGCCCATGCGGCCCATCGGACATCACGATGCTCGTGATGCCCAGCGAGGCATCGGAATGCGTGCGCCACGAGGTTCTGCCCGCCAGAAGGCGAGTCTTTTTTCGCAGGGCGTCTTGTTCGCGTTGCGTGTTCGAAGTGGTCATGTGCCCTCATTGCTGCGTGAAAACCGGCGGAACTAATCCTTTGACAATGGGTATCATGTAGGTAGATACATGGGCATACTACCGCAATGTCGATTGGGGTGATTGACATGGAGGGTCTCAGACTAGGAATCGACCTGGGGGGAACGACGGTCAAGGTGGGGCTCGTCGACGAGGAACTCGAGATCGTCGACAAGGTCATCTACCGTTCGCGTCCCCTCGACGAGATGGCTGCCTGTGCGGAGTTTTCCGACCAGCTCAAGGCCTTCGTCGTGGAGGCGCGCTACGACCCTGCCGAAATCGAGGGCATCGGGGTCGCCATCCCCGGGACCGTGCTCGGCGCAGAAGTCGAGTTGCTCCCCAACATCCAACTCGACCTGCAGCTCCTGCTCGAATCGCTGCGCGACTACTTTCCCAACGCCGACCTTGCCTACCTCAACGACGCCAACGCGGGCGCGCTCGCCGAGGCGGCATTCGGGGCGGGCGTCGGCTACCGCAACGTCTTGTACGTGACGATCGGCACGGGCATCGGCGCCGGTGTCGTCATCGGTGGAAAGGTCATCGCGGGCGCGCATGGGGCGGCAGGCGAGATCGGCCATGTCTCCGTTGCGAAGGGCGGCAGGCGCTGCTCGTGCGGCAGGCGCGGCTGCCTGGAGCAGTATGCGTCGGCGCGTGGCATCGTCCGCACGTTCAGGGAGGTCGGGGCCAACGCCCCGTCTGTCTACGAGTCGCTCGACCACCAGCAAGACCATCTCGCGCACATGCTCATGCCCAAGCACGATGCGGACAGCCTGACGGTGTTTCGCGCCTACGAGGAAGGCGATTTCCGCGCGGTCAAGGCGGTCGACGTGTTCGCCAAGTCCCTGGGGTTTGCCCTCGGGCAGGTCTGCACGGTGCTCGACCCGGATGTCGTGCTGCTCGGCGGGGGCGTGGCCGGGAGCGCGCACGTGTACCTGTCCAAGGTCCAGCAGGTGTTTTCCGAAAGCGTCATCGAGCCGTGTCGCGAGACGGAAATCCTGCCGGGCAAGCTCGGCAACAGCGCCAACTTGCTCGGTGCCGCCTACTACTCGATGATTCAGTAGGCGGCTTCTATTCTCCAAAACGAATCGAGGTCCCCGGCGTGTTGTTCGGGGACCTCGATTCGTTTGCAGCTGCTGCCCGGTCTCTAGATGACCCAGCACCACGGGTCTTCGGGTTTGTTGGGGTCTTTCACGAAGACCTCCTGGTTCTTGAGCGAGACGCGCGATCCCGGTGGGACCGACTGCGTGACAAACGCGCTGCCCGCGATGACCGAGCCTTCGCCGATGACGGTGTCGCCGCCGAGGATGCTCGCGTTGGAGTAAATCGTGACGTTGTCCTCGATGGTGGGGTGGCGCTTGACGCCCTTGAGCTTCTGGCCGGCACGCGTGGAGAGCGCGCCGAGCGTGACGCCCTGGTAGATCTTGACGTGGTCGCCAATCTTCGTCGTCTCGCCGATGACGACGCCCGAGGCGTGGTCGATGAAGAAGTACTCGCCGATCTCTGCGCCGGATCCGATGTCGATGCCGGTGATGCTGTGCGCGTACTCGTTCATGATGCGCGGGATGAGGGGGACGTCCTTGATCGCGAAATAGTGGGCGATGCGGTAGACGTAGATGGCGAAGAAGCCGGGGTAGCAGAAGATGATCTCTTCCTTGCTGTCGGCGGCGGGGTCTCCATCGAAGGCGGCCTGCACGTCCTTGAGCAGGATCTTCTGGATTTCCGGGATCTTGTAGAAGAACTCCGAGCAGATATCGCTCACCTGCGTCTCGATCTCGTCGAGCGGGCGCGTGTGGTCGTCCCTGAACAGGAAGGCCTCGGTGAGCTCGTGGTGGAGGTTCTCCTCGATGTGGGTCAGCGTGTCGCCGATGAAGTACTTGGGGCCGGCCTCGGTCGGCACCTCGTCGCCGAAGTAGCGGGGGAACATGATGCGGCGCACGTCGTTGATAACTTCGATGATCGCGTTGCGCGACGGAAAATGCCAGTCGGGGTTCGTGAAGAAGATCTCTTCGGAATCGTAGTAGTTCTTCTCTATACGCGCGACGACATCGTCAAGCTTCTTGTTAAAAATGAGAGCATCCTCTCTCTTCAGGCATCGTGCGCGGAGCCCGTGTGGCCCCGATGCGTTTGTCGTCTGAATAATAGCAAGTTGCGCATTCGGTACCGCGCTTGTTTCGATTTTGTTGTTTTTGCGAGCACCATGGCATGCGAGCACCATCCGTATAATGGAACGAGTTTCAGTGTCGAGCGAAGCGACAGGAAGGAAACCGCATGTCAGATTCCACGTTGCCCGATGGTCAGGGGTTTCGGCCCGAGCAGGAGCAGGGTGCTGTCGAGAGCACCGGTTCCGTGATCGCCGCGGTTGCCGCGAACATTCTCGTCGGCATCGTCAAGTTCATCGCAGCCGCCATCTCGGGGTCTTCGGCGATGGTCTCCGAGGGTATACACTCCATCGTGGATTCCGGCAACGGCCTGCTCATCTTGCTTGGCATCAAGAAGTCGTCGCGCAAGCCCGACGTGGAGCACCCCTTTGGCTACGGGCAGGAGCTCTACTTCTGGACGCTCGTCGTGGCCATCATGATCTTCGCGCTGGGCGGGGGCGTCTCCATCTACGAGGGCATCTCCCATATCCGCGAAGTCGGGCCGGACACGGTGCTCGGCGACCCCACCGTGAACTACGTGGTGCTGCTCGTCGCTGCCGCGATCGAGGGATCCTCGCTGTTCATCGCCGTGCGCAACTTCAACAAGGCACGCGGCGACGTGCGGCCGGCGCAGTTCATCCGTGAGGCAAAGGACCCGAGCCTGTTCACGGTCGTGCTCGAGGATTCCGCGGCAGAGCTCGGCCTGCTGTTCGCGTTTCTGGGCGTCTTCTTGAGCCACCTGTTCAACAACCCCTACCTTGACGGTGCGGCCTCGGTGCTCGTCGGGCTGCTGCTCGCGAGCGTGTCGGTCATCTTGCTGCGCGAGACCAAGGGGCTGCTCATCGGCGAGGGGCTCAAGGCATCTGAACTGCGCGATCTCGAGGCGCTCGTCGAGAGCGACCCGCGCGTCGTCGAGTGCGGCCGCATCCTCACGTACTACATGGGCCCGCACGACATGCTCATGAACATGGACGTGACGTTTTCGGAGGAGCTCGACCGCGATCAGGTGACCGACGCGATCGATGACATAGAGGGTGTCATCGTCGCGCACTACCCGCAGACGACGAAGGTCTTCATCGAGTCGGAGAGCTACAGGTTCACCCATGCGCAGAGCCTGCGCGGCGCCCAGATGAACGTGAGCGTGCCGCACGAGCCGCCATCACCCGAAGAGGGGCGCTAGGACAGCCTCTCGGCTGCCTTCAGCCAAAACCAATGCAGCCCGGGCATGGCAGAGGCGCCATGACCCGGGCTGCGCTGCGTTCGGCGGTTTCTCGCTGCCGAAAAAACGCTAGTTTGCCTCGAGCAGCTCGATTTCGAAGTTGAGTGCCTTGCCGGCAAGCTCATGGTTCATGTCGAACGTGATCTCGGTGTCGGTCACCTCGGAGACGAGCGCGGGGAAGCGGTTGCCCATGGGGTCGCTCAGCACGATTTTCTCGCCCGCCTTGAGGGTCTCTGCGCCGGGCATGTTGGAAAGCGCGATGGTCTGCACCGCGTCATCCCTGCGCTCGCCGTAGGCGTCCTTGGGCTCGAGGTGGACGGTCAGCTTCTGCCCGACTTCCATGTCCTTTACCGCGCGGTCGAAGCCGGGGATCATCTGGCCCGCCATGCACGTGAACTCGAGCGGCTGGTTGCGGTCGTAGGAGGAATCGAACTTGGTGCCGTCGTCAAGGGTGCCCGTGTAGTGGACTTTGACTTTCTTGCCTTCGTTGCTCATGAGTACTCTTTTCGGTCGTCGACGCATGTCGGTTGGTGTTTCAAGCGTCGTACAGTCTAGCGTATTTGACGATTCTGGCAGATGGGGCCGAGGATTTGTCAAGTCTTCGCCATGAGAGATGGTATAGTTAAGTGATTCATTCGACGAGGTAGGGAAGCGTTTTGCTCACCGAAAAGGATATCATCCGGCACTGCGATTCAAGGGTCTTGAGGCGTGCGCGCAACCTGGTGAAGGCTGACGCATCCATCTTCGACCGTCGTTGCCAGTACAAGCCCGGAAAGAAGCCCGCAACCCAACTCCACGCAAACGTCTCGAGCGCTGACGACTGGCGCACGAGCTACGATGTTATCTTGAAGGTGGACGAAAGCGAGGGCGAGGTTCTCGACTACGACTGCACCTGCCCCTCGTCGCTGTCCCATTCGGGCATGTGCAAGCACGTGACGGCCGTTGCGCTCGTCTTCCTCGAGCACCCGGACACGTTTTTAGGCTACGACCTCAACCGCAACGCCAAGTCGTCCGATGGCATCTCCAAGCTTCTCAAGTCCGTCGAGGACAGAAGGACGGCGGGCTCGGGCGAGGGCAAGCGCCCCGAGACCGAGCATCTCGGCACGATCGACCTGGGCGTGCTGCTCACACATGACACGCAACGCTGGTCGGCCAAGTTCAGGATCTCCGGCGCCACCGCACGCTACGTCATCAAGGACCTGCCCGCGTTTCTCGATGCCGTCGACAAGCAGGAAACCTACTCGTACGGCACGAAGCTCTCGTTTGCGCACCGCAAGGCGATGTTCACGGACCACGCCCTCGACATCATCGCGTTTCTGCAGCGTGCGGTGTCCATCCGCCAGGAGCTCGAAAACGACCAGCTCAGCTCCTACCACCTGCGCCCGAAGGATCTGGAGCACGACCTGTTCCTTTCCATGCCCGAGCTGGTCGAGCTGCTCGACCTGCTCGACAGGCACGTCTTCTACGTCGACGACTTGAACAAGCTCAATCACAAGGCGCGAAAGGCACACGTCATTGATGGCAACCCACCCATCAGGGTCGAGTTCACGTCGGTGGGTGACGGCGGTTTCGAGATGCACCGCGACGAGCCCATCACGCTCGTGGCAAGCGGCAACAGCCGCTATATCTGGCAAAACGGCGCGTTCTACCGCTGCACGCCCGACTACGCAGAGGTCGAGGAGTTCCTCCGCGACGTCTACAGCAACAAAAACGAGGTGCAGTTCATCAGCGAGCAAGATGCGCCCGCCTTCTGCTCGAACGTGCTGCCTTCGCTCGAGAAACATCTCGAGGTCATCGAGCCGCCCGAGATGGAGGTCATGCGCCCACGCCCCTGCGAGGTCATCGTGTGCCTCGATAGGGCGGGCAAGGGCATCTCCTGCGAGGCGTACGCGCAGTACGACGACGAGCGCTGCGGGCTGTTCGAGGCCAAGGCCGAGCGCACCAAGCTCAGCTACGGCTTGCGCGACCTGGGCGCCGAGCGTGTGGTCAGGCGCCTGCTCGCACGTTATTTCCCCGTGGTCGAGGGCAAGACGACCGGCACGCAGGACTCGCCGATGCGCCTTTCGGACGAAGAGGACATAACGCGGCTGCTCTTCGAGGGCCTGCGCGAGCTCAGAGCCCATGCGACGCTGCTCACGACCCCCGAGTTCGACGGGCTGATCAGCAGACGCCACCCGCATGCGAGTGTTGGCATCTCGTTCAAGGCAAACCTTATCAACCTCACGGTCTCGGCCGACGACCTGCCCCGCGGTGAGCTCGTCGCGCTGCTCAACAGCTACCGTCGACGCAAACGCTACCACCGCCTGAAGGACGGCTCGTTTGTCGATCTCGCGAACGCCGACCTGGCAGAGGCCGACGACCTGCTCGTCGACCTCGACCTCATGCCCGAGGACCTGCGCGACGGCAGTGCCGTGCTGCCTGCGTATCGCGCGCTCCAGCTCGACGACCTCGTCGCCGACGAGCAAAAGGACGCGTCGTTCGTCCAGTACGTGAACAACTTCGAGCAGCGCGGCCTGGCAAACTACCAGGTGCCCGCCGGCCTTCACGCGACGCTTCGCCCCTACCAGGTCGAGGGCTTCGAGTGGCTGTGCACGCTGTCCGACATGGGCTTTGGGGGGATTCTTGCCGACGAGATGGGCCTGGGCAAGTCCGTGCAGCTCATCTCGTACCTGCTCGCGCAGAAGGAAGCTCGCGCAGACTGTGCCCCCGCGCTCATCGTCTGCCCGGCGTCCCTCGTCTACAACTGGATCGCCGAGTTCGAGAAGTTCGCCCCCGGACTTCGCGCAATCGCCGTGGCGGGCTCCAAGCCCGAGCGCGACGACATCCTCATCGAGTACGCCGGCGAGAACCCCACGGGCACGGCGGACGTGCTCGTTACCTCGTACGACCTGATGCGCCGTGACGTCGAGGTGTACCAGCAGATCGAGTTTTCGTGCGTTGCGCTCGACGAGGCGCAGTACATCAAGAACCACGCGACGCTTGCCGCGCAGGCGGTGAAGAGCGTCCCCTCCAAGCACCGCTTCGCGCTCACGGGTACGCCCATCGAAAACCGCCTGTCCGAGCTTTGGAGTATCTTCGACTTTTTGATGCCGGGTCTTCTGGGCACGCGCGACTCATTTGCCAAGCGCTTTGAGAGCCCCGTCGAGCATGCCGAGGGCGACAGTGCCGCTCGTCTGCAGGCGCTCGTGTCGCCGTTTGTGCTGCGTCGCGTCAAGGAAGATGTGGTGGCCGATCTGCCCGAGAAGATCGAGGATACGGTGATGGCACAGCTTGCCGGCGAACAGCGCAAGCTCTACCTGGCCAACCAAGACCGCATCGCCCAGCAGGTGCAGCACCGCGAGGCCGGGGAGTTTAAGAAAGATAAGCTCAAGGTGCTCGCCGAGCTCACCAAGCTGCGCCAGATCTGCTGCGACCCGCGTCTACACTACGAGGATTACAAGGCGGGGAGCGCCAAGCTCGATACGTGCATGGAGCTCGTGCACGGCGCACTCGACGGCGGGCATCGCATCCTGTTGTTCAGCCAGTTTACGGGTATGCTCGATATCATCGGCAAGCGCCTGTCTAAGGAGGACATCGCCTTCCTTAAGCTCACGGGCGCTTCGTCTAAGGAGAGCCGCGCCAAGATGGTTGCGCAGTTCCAGGCGGGCGAGGTGCCGGTGTTCTTGATTTCGCTCAAGGCGGGCGGTGTTGGCCTTAATTTGACGGCTGCCGACGTGGTCATCCACTACGACCCGTGGTGGAACGTGGCCGCGCAGGACCAGGCGACCGATCGCGCCCACCGCATTGGCCAGCAGCACACCGTGACCGTGTACAAGCTCATCGCCAAGGACACGATCGAGGAGCGCATTATGCAGATGCAGGAGTCCAAGCGCGATCTGGTTAACAGCGTGCTCGGCGGCGATGGCATCTCATCGGCACTGTTCACGCGCGAGGATGTTCTGGCACTGCTCGGTGGCGACGGTCGCTAGCTGCGCTCGGGATGGGGCTGCCGGGTCGGACCAGGTCACCGGTTCGTCCTGGCCCGACCGCTTGCCTTATCCGTTATGTGTTCATTTGCCATGCCGTGGATGGTTCGCCTACCTTTGGGCATAAGAAGCATCAGGAATATTGGCACATCAGCAAAGGAGAACATCATGGCGAAATTCTTTAAGGACTCCGACGGCAAGCTCGTTGCCGCCCTTGGCGACGGCGTTGCGACCCCTGCCGGCTGCACGGAGCTGACGGCAAACACCGAGGATGCGGCGCACGAGAAGCACGTGCCTGTTGTCGAGATCGAGCGCGACGGCCACGTCATTCGCGCGCGCGTGGGCTCGACGGAGCACCCCATGCTGCCCGAGCACTACATCGAGTGGATCGCGCTTGAGGCCGAGGGCCGCCTGGAGGTCCATTACCTTGAGCCCGGCATGAAGCCCACGACGTTTTTCGCTGGCGGCTCCAAGACCGGTACTGTCTATGCCTACTGCAACCTGCATGGGCTGTGGTCCGCGACGTTCTAGGAGCGCGCCCCCGCTCGGGGTATCATAGCTAGCATATGCACATGCGAGCGCCGGCTGCATTATGCGGCCGGCGCTTTTACTACGACAACGACGATTTACGACGGAAAGGGCTGGGCCATGAAGCTCGCACTTGCACAGATCGATATGCGCTTGGGTGACATCGAGGGCATTTGCGGCCGCATCGAGGACCAGGCTCGCCTGGCCCATGAGCGCGGCGCGCGCGTGCTGTGCGTTCCGGCCCCGCTCTTTATGGGTGCCATGCCGGGCAGCCTGGTGGGCGCTGCCGATTTTGAGCACGATATGCTGACGGGCCTGACGGGCGTTGCCGAGCGCATCCAAGAGCTCGATATGATCTGCATCGTGCCCGCTGCGGTTTCGTTTGAGGGCCAGCCCCTGCTTGACTATATGATGCTTAAGGATGGTCGCGTGGTGCCTGCGCGCGCAAGTATTGCCCTGCAGCGCGGTGAGAACAACGACGCACGTTGGGCACCGCCGGTGTTTGACGTGGACGGCGTGCGCATCGCCGTGGTGTTTGACCTGGATCGCGAGCTCGAGATGCTGCCGACCGGTGTCGACCTCATTGCCTATTTCCAATTCAACGCGTTTGACATGACCGATCGCGAGACCGCCGCCGTCGCCGCCGTGCGCAGCGGTGCCTACCGCAAGATCGCCTCCAAGCGCAGCGTGTGGTTTGCCTGCATGGCGCCGGTCGGCGCCTATGACGAGTCGGTGTATACCGGCGGGTCGTTTGTGCTCGACGATTGCGGTCGCGTGGTGGCCCAGGCGCCGTGTTTTGAGGAGAGCCTGCTGGTTCAGGAGATTCAGCGCGGCGTGATGCTCGATGCCCTGGAGGACCATGAGCTGCCCCAGTTTCGCTCCGAGGAGTGGCTGTGGCAGGCGCTGGTGCTTGCCGTGCGCGACAATGCCCGCGCCCGCGGTGCGTCGCGTGCCGTGGTGGCGCTCGAGGGCGATTTGCCGTCGTCCCTGTTGGCGGCACTTGCCGTCGATGCCTTGGGCCCGCGTAATGTGATTGGCCTGGTGCTGGGGCGCAATCGCATCTTTACGCCGGCGCAGGAGGAGGCCGAGGCCGCCCGTTGTTCCGCTGTTCGCTCAATCGCCGAGCGCTTGCACATTCGCACTGTCGAGCGCGATGCGCCGGATGCGGCGCGCGTGCTCGATCGCGACGTGTCGGCGGGCGATGCCGAGCGTCTGCGCTCGCGCACGTTGGGCCTCATGTTGGAGGACACGGCGCTCGAACTGGGTGCGATGGCGCTGAGCCCGCTTTCCAAGACCGAGTACGCGCTAGCGGCGCCCGCGCTTTGCGGTGGCTACCAGGGCGATTACGCGCCCTTTGGCGATGTGTATCTGTCGACCCTCGAGTTTGTGGCGCGCGTGCGCAACCGCACGTCTGCCGTGGTGCCGCAGGAGCTCGTGACGCTCAACGCGGTGGAAGATTGCATGGAGCGCGTGCTGGCGCGGGCGCTCTCGACGCTCGACGGCCCGGTCGACATGCTCGATCGCGCGGCGCAGCTACTCGGTGGGCTCGAGCCGGGCGAGGTCGATGGCACGCTCGAGGCGCACGTGGACCGCAACCGACCCTTCGACGACATCCCGATGGCCACCGGCAAGCCCGAGGCTTGCTCGCTGCTGCTGATGCTCGTGCGTCAGGGCGAGGCCGCCCGCCGCATGCTGCCGACGGCGCCGATCGTCTCGGCCCGTTCGTTTGTCGAGCGCGCTTGGCCGTACATGCTCGCGTGGTCCGACCTGGGGCTGAGCGGCAAGGAACGCATGACGGTCGATGCGCTGGCGCGCGCCGAGGTGAACCGCTTTGCCGACGAGGATACAAGCGAGCGTATGCGTGGCGAGATGATGGGCATACTGGGTGACCTGTTGGGTATTTCGCCCGAGCAGATGGAGGAGCTGCGCTCCGAGGATGGCCAGCGTCGCCTGCATGAGGGTATGAAAAAGTTTGAGGGTGAGGTCCAGGACGCCATCGAAAAGATGATGGGCGGCCAGGGCGGACCGCAAGGTGGCCCGCAAGGCGGGCCGATGCCGCAGCCGCCGGTGGATCCGAGGCAGTTCCCGTTCTTCTCGCAGAACTAAATTGGGGATGAGATTCGTTCTCAACCCCGATACTTCAACTAAGCATCTTGGCCCCGTTGTGTTATTCTAGAACAGACGTTCGTGAATAGTGCGCGGGGCCTTGTCTTGCGTCGTGCTTGTGGCGAGGGGAGGTTGGCTTGGTCATTTTGGGTATCGACCCCGGTTTGGCCCATACGGGCTGGGGGATTATCGAGGAGCGGCGCGGAGAGGTTCGCTGTCGTGCCTACGGTTGTATTGAGACCAGTGCCGGAAGCCCGCTCGCGGTGCGCTTGTCGCATATCGCCCGCGACCTCAAGGGTGTCGTGGAGCGTTATCGACCCGACACCGCTGCTATCGAGAGCATTTACTTTGGCGCCAACGTTCGCTCGGCCATCCCTACGGCGCATGCCCGCGGTGCTGCACTCGTGGCGCTTTCGGAATGCGCGCTCGAGATTGGCGAGTACACGCCTATGCAGATTAAGCAGGCTGTGGTGGGTACCGGTGCCGCAGATAAGCGGCAGGTTGCCTACATGGTGCGCACGCTCACACAGCTCGATCACGACCCGCATCCCGACCATGCCGCCGATGCCCTGGCCTGCGCCATCTGCCACGTTAACCTCAGCCGCACCCGGGCGCTTACCGGTGGCGAGTTCTATCAACAGAGAGGAACCGGATACTGATGATCTCCCAGCTCCATGGAACGCTTGTCGAGGCCACGATGAGCTCGACCGTTGTCGATGTATCGGGCGTGGGCTTTGAGCTCGGCATCTCGGGCAGCACTGCGGCCACGCTGCCTACACCCGGCGGCGAGGTTCGCCTCTATACCCGTATGCAGGTGCGCGAGGACGCCATGACGCTCTTTGGTTTTGCCTCCAAGGACGAGCGCACGATGTTCGATCGACTCGTTTCCGTCTCGGGCGTCGGCCCGCGTCTGGCGCTTGCCGTGCTTTCCACCTATACCGTGGGACAGCTGTATTCCCTGGTAATGGCCGAGGACGACAAGGGTATGGCCAAGGTTCCCGGTGTGGGCAAAAAGACCGCGCAGCGTCTGATCCTGGAGCTCAAGAGCACCTTTGCCAAGGACAAGGGCTTTGTGCCGGTCGACGTGATTCCC
>ERZ780226.2569-NODE-2569-length-12238-cov-7.272921_pt1 | contig 12238 bp, 9 predicted proteins | sample MGYA00511165_ERZ780226 | MGnify/ENA primary metagenome ERZ780226 (study PRJEB29588, sample SAMEA2152373) | human gut metagenome | biome: human gut; feature: human-associated habitat; material: faeces | place: Denmark | collected 2008/2010 ...
GGCTGACGAGGGACCCCGCCTGCCGGTTGAATTCCTCGGGATAGGGGCTGTAGATATTCCGCGTGCGCAGCCCGGCCTCCACATGCCCCACCGGGATGCGCAGATAGTAGGCCGCGAGCGCGGCGGCAAAGGCGGTCGTCGTGTCGCCCTGCACGAGGACGATGTCCGGCTTTTCCGCTTCCAGCACGCCCTTGAGCCCTTCGAGAACGCCGGTTGTTACGTCAAAGAGCGTCTGCGAATCCTTCATAACGGAGAGATCGTAGTCCGGCACGACGGAAAACGTTGCAAGGATCTGGTCGAGCATCTCGCGGTGCTGTCCCGTGACGCAGACAACGGTTTTTATTTCGCGCCGGGCGCGCAGTTCCTGCACGAGCGGGCACATTTTCACGGCCTCCGGCCGCGTGCCGAAAACCAGCAGGATCTTTTTCATGGCGTTCCTTTCCTTTTGCGCGCCGGATGTCTGTGCTTGTCAGAGGATCCAGCGCTCGGTCTCAAAGACCTCGGCGTACTGCCGTCCGATCTGCACGCCGTGGCTCATGGCCAGTGCGCGGATATACTCGCCGGAGGCATAAATGCGCCCACGCTGCGAGATATATCGCTCCACGGCGGCGATCTTCTTTTCTACATGGCGTTCTTCAAGCGTAACATATACCTGATTGTTGAACGTCAGATTGTTCCACGGCTCCTCGTAGCCGAGGATGCTCGTGCGCTTGAAGGCCCGGATGGCCTCCTCGGCGATGGTGTGGTGATCCTGATGCACATCGTGCAGCGACGGGGCAAGCACGAGATCCGGCACGATGCGCCGATTGAGCCGCACGAGCTCTTCCAAAATCTCCTGCCTGTGCGCCGGGAAATGACGAACCTGAAAATCGAAAAGGATAAGCTGTTCCGCCGGTATTCCGTAGCTCTCCATGGCGGAGAGAAACTCCGTTTTCAGCTCGTCCGCCGGAAAGCCCGCCGGGACGGACTCCGCGCAGGTGGAGAACACAGCGAAATGCACCTCGCAGCCTTCCTCCAGCAGCCGTGCCACCGTTCCGCCGCAGCCAAGCTCGCCGTCGTCGGTGTGCGGGGCGAGGACTAGAACTTTCTTCATATCATCAGCTCCTTTACCAGTCAAGTCGGTTTCCGGCGGCGTCGAAAAACGCCTCCTGATACCGCCGGGACATACGCGTGCCGAAATGAGGCGTCAGCTCCGGCAGCGGCTCGCCGAGCAGCCGCTTCATACCGAGATCCGGCAGGTTGACCCCCGCCGCCGCGCACGATACAACGCCCGCGGTCAGGCGCGGATTGATCTCGATAACATATGGCGTTTCATCGTTGGCATTATAGAGAAGATCAAAGCCGAAATTGCCGTCGAGCTCAAGAGAGCGCACGACCTGCGTGCAGATTTCCTTGACTGCCGGATTGTCGTCCACGACAAGCGACATCATGTTGCTCGTGACGACCGAGAGGCCGCGGCGCGATACCGTATAGATCGGCTCACCATGGTCGGCAAGAAAATCAACGCTGTATTCGGTGCCGGGAAGGTATTCCATGACGAGCATTTCCGGCATGGTCTCCCGCTCGGAGAGCGTGCGGATCAGCTCCTCATAGCTGATGAACATGGAGTTCGGCTTCTGCTCAAAGAAAAGGTCAAAGCGCGAAATGTTCGCGTTGAGCATGCGGATGCCGTAAAAGGCGCGGCTGCCGTTGCCGACCGCCGCCTTGACGCACAGCGCCTTTTCCGGATAGCCCAGCGCGGAGACGGCGGCCTTCAGCGTCTCCACGGTATGCACGCGCCGGTACTCCGGCGTGCGCAGGCCATGCGCGCGCATTGCATCGAGCAGGTGTGCTTTGTTATTAACGATCTCCAGCTTGTCCGGCTCCATCACGGATACCTTCGCGCCGAGAGCCTCAAACTCCGCTCGCGCGCGGGCAAATTTCATGAGCTCGCGCGTCACGATGGGGATGACGACCTGCACGCTCTCACGGCGGCAGATATCCAGCACGGCGGGAAGGAAGTCCTCCTTTTCCGCCGAGGGAACGGTATAAAATGCATCGACAAGATCGCGCGCACCGGCGTTTTCATTGCGGTCTACGGCAACGATGCGGATGTCCCGCTCGCCGTTTTTGCGCAGACACCGGATAATCCCCGGCGCGCCCGGCGCGCCGCAGCCGGTCATGAGAACCGTGCATTCTTTCATAGCTCTTTCTTACTCCTCGAAAACATATTGAGCGAATATTTCCTCCGCCGTCTGCGCCCGCTTGATGAGGCGCAGGGAATCGTCGCCCTTGCGGTACTCGATCATCGGCACGTCCGGGTGGATGAACGGCGGCTTGAGAACGTTGGAATAGGAGCCGATGTTATCAAAGATCACGCTGCTGCCAACATCGAGCGGCCCGGTGTAGCCCCGGTACAGGATGTCGTATTCGAGACAGGTGTAGCCGGTGAAATTCAGATTTTCCCGCGGCGTTTTCGCGTCGAGCACGAGCAGCGGAAGATTTCGCATCTGCGAGATGACGCCGGCGGTATGGATGCTCGCGTCGAGCACCGCGCAGTCGTTCCCCGGCAGGGATTTGATCGCCGTTACGGGCGCGGCAAACTGCATCGTGTCGGCCACGAGCGTTGTACCCGGCTCCGTGATGAGCGCGGGGCGTTCGCTTACCGGCAGCGCGCCGTACTGCGCCCGAAAAAGCGTACCGACCGCCGCGCCGTACTCGGCAAACGTCGGGATATTCTGACCGAACGAAGCGCGCATTTCCTCCGGCAGACGGCCGAACATACCGCTGCCGAGATCAATAAATTTCGGCGGTGCATCCGGGAAAAGCTCCCGTGCGAGCGCGAGCATGACTCTCGCGCGGCTCTCCCATCCGGCAATGCTGCGGCTGCCGCTGATGTGGCACTGGATGCCGTCAAAGGAGATGTTCCCCGCCGCGCGCAGCCGCGCGGCGAGCGTTTTCAGATACTCCGGCTCGGCGCACAGACCGAAGCGCGAGGGCTTGCCGCTGCCGATATCGACATGCAGCCGCAGCGCCGTATGACAGACGCATTCCGGGTGAGCGGATGCCGCGCGGAGCACCGCGGCGAGTTCCTCCGCATTATCGATGATGACGCATGCGCCGTCGAGCAGCGCGGCAATTCCGTCCTCGCCCTTGCACGGGCCGTTGAAGAGGATATTCTCCGGCGCGTTGCCGACGCGCCGCGCCAGAGCGTACTCCATGCCGGAGACAACTTCCGCCATGCCGCCGAGCGAGCGCACCAGTGAAACGATGCGGGGCGTGTAGTTGGTTTTGTAGGAATAGGCCGCACGGTAGGGCGCATAAGCGGCGCTCATGCCCTCCGTGAGCAGGCGATAGTTTTCGCAGAACCGGTCGGAATCAAAAATATAGGCAGGAAAGCCATATTCTTTTTTTATACGGCGATATGTGGATTCATCCAGCATGGATCATTCTCCTTTGAGAGACAGCAGCTCTTCGTACAGCGCCAGCAGTTTTTTCTCCTCGGTCTGCCAGTTAAAGCGGGTTTGCAGCGCGCCGTAGCCGCGCTCGCCCATGGCCGCCCGGCGCTCGGGATCGTCCAGCAGCGTCCGGATAGCGGCGGCGATCTCCTCCGGTTTATCCGGGTCGACGCAGACGCAGCAGTCAAACTTCTCTTCAAGCTCCCGGGCCGAGAGCGTATCGGAAACGATAGACGGGAGTCCCGCGCCCATATATTCAAAGACCTTGGTGGGCAGATTGTCAGTGCAGACGTACTGGTGGATATTTAAAAGCGTTGCGCAGCCGACGGAAAAATGACGGCAGTATTCCGGCACCTCGGCATACGGAACGACACCGGCATAGTCCACGCACGCAAACTCCGGCATTTTCTTCAGCTCTTCGAGATACGCCGGCCAGACGGGGCCGGCCAGATGCAGCTGCGCCCCGGCGATGGCGCATGCGCGGATGAGATTTGTAATGCCGCGCTCGGCGGTCACGCCGCCGACATAGCCGACGGTGTTCTCCGCGTCCGGATAGAGCTTTTCCGGTGGCGGGAAGCGTCCGGCGTCTGGGAGATTATCCACGATCACAGTGCGTTTGGCGCACTTCTCAAACGGGTTTTTCCCGAACGAGGTGCAGGGAATGATGACCGCGTCGAGTTTTTTGAAAACGCCCGCTTCCAGCGCGCCGTAAATGCGCGACGCCGGTTTTTTGAGAAAGCCGGGGATATACCCCTTTTCCTGAATGAGCAGGGAATAAAATTCGTGGCTGTCGAAAATCACGGTTTTCCCGTGCCGCTTGAGCTTGAGCGCATACGGCAGCAGCTCCGGATCGTGCAGATGGTAGAGCTCGCAGTCGAGCGCGAGCGCCGCTTCGTAGGCGTACTTCACAAAGGGCGACGTGAGCCGGTTGAGCGTGCCGACGGGCTTTTCCCCCACGCCGACGATATGCACGCCGAGCTCTTCCCGGCTCTCTCCGGGGGCAACAAGATAAACCTCATACCCTGCTTCGGCAAGTGACGCGCATTCCTTGTGAAATATTCTAGTATCGTCGCTGCTGTGCACGCTGGTGAGATGGCAGACTCGCTTCATTCCGTCTCCGATCCGGCTTCCGGCGCGGGAAGCGCAAAGGTCTCGTCCGTCAGCGACGCGCCGATGGCGCGGAATTTCCGGATGCCGCGGACGGTATACAGTACGCCGCTCCAGACCGCGAGCGGCAGCGGGACGCGGACGTAGCGATACGTTCCAAACGTCATGCGCGCGGCCTTGAGTTTGTTGCCGGATTTGGACGAGCGCGACACGCGGTAAACGAGCAGCGGCTCGTTTACGCCGTAGGCCCATGGCTCTTCGCGGAGAATCTTCAGCCAGACGGCGAAATCCTCGTGGATGGCGTCGTTCCCCATGGGGAATTTCTCCATCAGCTCCCGGCGGACGAGAACCGACGAGCAGGAAATAACATTCTGCCCAAGCAGACGGCGGTAATTCACGCGCTCCGGCACGGAGAGCGTGTAGCCGTATTTGTGATCGTCTTCGGAAATGAACGCCGAGCCCGTGAAAAAGAGGCCCGCTTCCGGGTGCCGCGCCGCGAGCGCCATCTGGCGCTCGAGCTTTTCGGGCATCCAGAGATCGTCGCTGTCGAGAAAGGCGATCCATTCGCCCCGCGCCTCGCGCACGCCGCGGTTGCGCGCTTTCGATACGCCGCCGTTCTCCGGCTGCGCGATCACACGGACGCGCGGATCTTTCGCCGCGTAGCTCTGTGCCAGAGCGAGCGTTCCGTCCGGCGAGGCGTCGTCCACGACGAGCACCTCGAGCTCACGCCATGTCTGCAAGAGGATGGAATCGAGCGTGGCGGCAAGCGTTTTTTCGGCACGCCACGCCGGCACGACCACACTGATGAGACTCCGTTCGCCCATTTCCCTGTTCCTTCCGATGATCTGTATAGTTTATCAAGGTATTTTACCAATAAACCACGGAAAATGCAATCCTTAATATGAGCAGCTGATACCTTGTGTGTTCTTATATTTTTCCTTGACTTCCGTTGTCTAACCGTGTAGACTATGCATAGAGTCTATCAACGTAGACAAGGAGGGCTTACCCATGGAGATTCCGAAGATTCACGAGGGTGAATACCGTTTCTGCCTGATTTTGTGGGAGCATGGACCGGTCGCCGCCGCGCAGCTTGCAAGGCTGTGTCAGGAGCAGCTGGGATGGAAGCGGACCACGACCTATACGGTCATCAAACGTCTTGGGGAGCGCGGCGTCCTGAAAAATGAAGACGGCATGGTAACGGCGCTTGTATCAAAGGACGAGGCGCAGGCGTGGGAGATCGACGAGCTGGTGGAAAAGAAATTTGAAGGCTCTCTCCCCGCGTTTATCGCCGCCTTTACCAGACGTCAGGATCTCTCCGATGATGAGCTCGACGAGGTGCAGCAGATGATCGACCGTATCCGAAAGGGGGAGAGATCGTGAGCGAGCTGTTTCTGGAGATCGTCAACCGGAGCATAGCCGCGAGCTGGATCGTGATCGCGGTTCTGGTATTGCGGCTCTGCCTGAAAAAAGCGCCAAAATGGGTGAATGTTCTGCTCTGGGGCATTGTCGCCGTGCGGTTGATCTTCCCGTTTTCGATCGAGAGCGCTTTGAGCCTGATCCCGAGCGCGGAAACGGTCAGCCCGAGCATTATGATGGAGCAGACGCCTTCCGTCCAGACGGGCGTTCCCGCTCTCGATCAGGTCATCAACCCGGTCATTGACCCTTCGCTTGCGCCCGCGCCGGGCGCAAGCGCCAATCCGCTGCAAATATGGATCCCGGTTTTAACGGTGATTTGGCTTTGGGGAGTAGCTGCACTTTTCCTCTACTCCGCCGTGAGCTACCGGCGTTTGCGCCGCAGGGTCTGCGAAGCGGTGATATTGCGGGACAATATCTATCAAAGCGAAAATGTTTGTTCTCCGTTCGTGCTGGGGATCATCCGGCCAAAGATCTATCTCCCGTATCATATGGACAAACGCGAGATGGATCATGTGATCGCCCACGAGCAGGCGCATATCCGCCGCGGGGATCACTGGTGGAAGCCGCTCGGTTTTCTGCTGCTGACGGTCCACTGGTTCAATCCGCTGCTATGGCTCAGCTATATCCTGCTGTGCCGGGATATAGAGCTTGCCTGCGACGAAAGAGTCATCCGGGAAATGGGCAATGAGCAAAGAGCCGATTATACGCAGGCGCTTGTATCCTGCAGCGTCAGCCGCCGCAGCATTGCGGCGTGTCCCCTCGCTTTCGGCGAGGTGGGAGTAAAGACTCGGGTAAAGTCTGTGATGAACTATAAGAAGCCCGCGTTCTGGATCATTTTGGCCTCTGCGCTCATCTGCGCCGCGGCAGCGGTCTGCTTTCTGACAAATCCAAAAACAGAGCAGATCCCTCCCAGCGGCGGTGATAATGTGTCCGATATGGGGCCGGCGCAAGTGGAAAAGTGGTTCGACTATCTGGAAAAACCCGAGATAACGAACTGGAACGGACGCCTTGAAATCGATCTCCCAGAATATCCGGGCGTAACGTTTCGCTGCTATCCGGAGAAGATGGAAGCCGTGACGGAAAACGAGATCACACCGCTTTATACCGGAATGCCCATCTGGAACACATATTTCTGCGACCTCACCGGTGACGGACTTCCCGATCTGTGCTCCACAGTCACCTTCGGCTCCGGCATCATCGACAGCCGCATCATAGTCTGCGACTATGCCAACGGTGAGAGTTACACGCTGGAAGACCGCGGGAAATACGACTATTCCCTTCGGCTGGATGAATCGGACGGCAGCCTGTGTGTCGTTCAAAGCGCGCATGACAGCGGTGATATCGCTGCCGTCGGCGAGCTGTTTTTCAGCGACAGCGGCTTACACTTACAGGTTATCAAAACAAACTTTGAAACGCATAAATTTACATCGGTGACGATCCGCAACTACGGAGAGGACACTCTGCATATTACGATTGGCTCTGATGAAACAGCTCTTCCCACGGGTGAGGAGACGACCCTGACCTATGCGGCCTTTGAGGTGAGAACGATCCGGCTCTCGTCTTTCGGAGAGCTGAGCTATACAGTCGCATACGATTGACGCGCGGAGGTTCTGCCGTCGTATCAAAATGCAATCAGAAACGAAAACCGCCGCGAATTTTCCTCCTATATCCTATATGGAGCAGGAAATTCGCAGCGGTTTTTTAGCGAAAGAGCAGCAAAATTATTTGGTTTCTCCGGCGCAGGCCGGTTCTTTCTTCTCCGGCTCGGCGGGTTTGGTGTCCACGCCCTCGGTGCTCTCCTTGACGAAGATGATCTTCAGCGTATAGAAAATGAGCTGCAGATCCCAGAGGAAGGACGCCTTCTGGATATAGTACATATCAAGCAGCGCCTTGTCCGCGAAGGTGGTGTTGTATTTCCCGTAGAGCTGGGCGTAGCCGGTGAGGCCAGCCTTGGCCCGCAGGCGGTAGGCAAACTCCGGGTACTCGGCGCAGTATTTCTGATAAAACTCCGGCCGTTCCGGACGAGGGCCGACGAGCGTCATATCGCCGTTGAGAATGTTGAGAAGCTGCGGCAGCTCGTCGATGCGCGTGGCGCGGAGGAACGCCCCCACCTTCGTGATGCGGGAATCGCTCTTCCCTGCCAGTACCGCGCCAGTGGCGGATTCCGCGTTCACGACCATGCTGCGGAACTTGGTAAGGTAAAACGGCTTGCCGTTCAGCGTGAGACGCTTCTGCCGGTAAAATACCGGCCCGCCGTCCTGAATTTTGATGGCAGTGGCGACGGCAAGGAAGATCGGGCTGCAAATGATAAGGCCGCATACGGACGCAACGATATCGAGCACGCGCTTCGCCGTCAGATAGCCGCGGTCGTGGTTGCCGGTGTGCACGGCGCAGAGCGGCACATCGCTCATGATGACCGTGTCGGCACAGTTTACCATGATGTCCTGCATATCCGGCTTGAGCATGATGGCGATGCCATGCCAGAAGCAGTCGTCCATGATGCGGCGGCGCAGCTCCTTTTCCATCGGCATCAGCACGACTGTAGTGTAGGAGTGCATGATCTCGCACAGCTCCTCCCACGGCATATCCGCGGAAACGACGCGGTCGATGGAGTAGCGCGTGCGGCGGCGGTCAAACTTACTGCGGACGTTCTCCTCGGCATCCTTCTCCGGCACGATCAGCAGCGCCGGCGCCGGCGGCTCGAGCCGGTCGGCCAGAATGCGGGCGAGAATAAAGATCCCTGTCTCCACGAGGCACTGCAGCAGCAGCGTGAGGATGACGTACTTCGGCGGCAGGAGCATTTTTGCGATCATGCACATGAGGAAATAGGCAATGGTGTCCGTGAAAAAGCTCGAAAGGCCGAACGCGAACACCAGCTCCCGCGTGCGGTATTTCCGCACGCTGAAGCTGCCGTAGATCGTCATGAACAGCACGAGGATCGCGAAATAGACAACGAAGAACAGCACATTGCCCCGCAGAAAAAACGTCGCTGACGGGTAATGGTGAACGTATGTATAGAAGAACAGCAGCGCCGGCACGACCGCCAGCGATATTTCCAGCAGCGCGCTGAAAGCCGCCTGTCCGGTATGTCCCGTATGGGAAGTCTTTTTCATCGTATCCGCCCATTCTGTCGAAAGGATATAAAAACGCCCTTATCCGTATATTGTACCAGATAAGGGCATAAAACGCAATATGTATCCCACGCTTCGGCGAGAAAAACGTCTGAAAGAGTCTTTAACGGTCTCTGTCGTGCTCTCCCCAGTCCATCGTGGCCTCAAACTCCGGATCAAGCGGATACCGGACACCGTCGATGATCTTGCAGTGGATGATGCCAGTGCCGTTCATATAGAACATATGGCCGAGAGCATCGCGCATGTCGTAGTAATCCTGATCGTACCGCCAGGGGTCCTCGTTGGACTGTACCCAGTCGTACACGCCGTGATATACGATGTCCGGGTGCGCCTCCTGCAGTTTTTCCTGCTCCTCCTGCGTGAGAACGCCGTAGCTGAACCACACGCGCTCGATTTTGTCCATTTCCATCAGCGTCTGGAACGTGTCCTCCGGCTGAAGGAGCGTCATAAACGTGATGTTCAGATCGCGCAGGCTCTTGCAGTCCTTGAGCGGGGCGATGCTGGTGGCGTAAGCGCGGTTGAGCTCCAACCAGATGAGATTGTCGCACGAGGCGATCGGCGAGAGATCGAGTGCATGGCAGTCGAGCAGGACAAGATATTTAAGATTGGGCATCTGATAGAGGAAGCTCAGATCCTCGATCGGCCGATGGCCGAGATCGAGCGCGATCATGTCCGGGCAGTAAGCGAGCTTCTTGATCGTTTCGTTCGTGAAGTATCCGTAATAGCGGGAGGAGGCGCGGAAATAGGTGGTGTCTGTGCGGATGTTGTAGTGCGTTATGTGCAGCGTCCACACAAAGCGCACATTCTCGTACTTCTTATTCAGCGCGTCCATTTCCTCATCGGAAAAGCCGCAGTCAGACATATCGACCTTTTCAAGCTTGTGCATCACGGGAAGGATGCTCTCCACCGGTTCAGTGGATTCCATCTCGATGCCGGTAAAGTCAAGAAGTGTGTCCTCGGTGCTGATCGGCACGCCGTAAAGCTCGAACGTGAATGCAAAATCGACCGCCGGGTATTTCTCGCAGACCGGCGTCATCTGTTCGACCGTCACGCCGGTGCCGGTGAGATCGACGCGCGTGAGCTTCGGCAGCGAGGCGAGCTTTTCCGAAAGCTCCGCAACATCCGCTTCGGAAAATGTGCGTCCGGCAAAGCTCAGCTCCGCGGTATCGCTCGGGTAAGTATCGCCGAAGATCGCCACGGGCCAGACGAACGCAACGGCGGGAAACTCGGCGCGCAGCGCGTTCTTTTCTGTCTCGCTCCACGGGCACGCGGGGAACGACACGGTCTGCGCCGCCGGAAGATACCGCAGCGCCTCGCGCAGCGCGTCCGGTGTGATGGAGATATCGTCCACGGCGATCTCCGTGGCGCTGTCAAGATACTCCGTGCTGCCGAGCGGCACCTGCCACTCCAGTTTGAGCGCCGGGTATTTCTCCCGCAGGGCGAGAAGAGCGTCGTAGCACGCGCAGCCTCGCGCATCGGCAGAGCGCAGCGCCGTGAAGTAGTCAAAAAGCGGCAGCTCGGAAACAGTGAAGTCCGTCAGCGTGATGCTTTCAGCATCCGATGGATACCGGCTCGCGCCGATGGGGATGCTCCAGCGCACCGAAAGCGCCGGATACGCCGCGCGGACGGCATCAAAGCGCTCCGGAGAAACGTCCGCCGCCGTAAGATCGAGCTCCGCGAGCGCGGGGAAAAACGCCAGACGGGCGACGTCCTCTTCCGTGAGCGACGTGAGCACGATGGCCGTGCTCTCGCAGTCGATCACCGCGCCGCCGATGGGAACGTCCCAGTATATTTTGCAGTCCGGCAGCTGCTCGCGCAGACGAAGATACCTTTCCTCCGAAATGCTCTTGCCGCGCAGGTCGATCTGCGCGCTGTCGCGGCGGTGGAGGCCGCCGGCGTAAACATACACCGAGTTCAGCCACACCAGCGCCGCCGCAATGATGAGAACGGCGATCACCGGGATCAGTATCCACAGCTTTTTCCCGGCGCGGCCGGTATCGGTATGCTTGGACATATGGGGGTTCCTCCCATGTGTATAAAATTCCTTTTATATTTTATCTTGTAAAGCGTGGAATGTCAATGCGCTTCTCCCCTTCTGCACGGGCGTGCCGATTGACTTTCCCGCCGATGCTCCGTATAATGAAAGCGCCGAAAGGGGTGTTTTTCATGCGCCACGCATGGCTTATCATTACGCACGGAAACTTTGAAATTCTTGAAAAGCAGCTGCGCTTTCTCGACAGCGAAAACGCCGATTTTTATATTCATGCAGACGCCAAGGCGGCGTTCGATCCCGAGCGTTTTCGTGCCGTGCCCAAAAAGTCGCGTGTCACGTTCGTGCCGCGCCACCGCATTTCATGGGGCCATTTTGCCATGGTCGAGGCGGAGCTGGAGCTTCTCCGCGCCGCTGTGCCGGGTGGGTATGACTACTACCATCTTCTCTCCGGCGTGGACGTGCCGGTCAAAACGCGCGCGTACATTGAAAACTATTTTACCCGCGCACCCGGGAGAAACTATGTAAGCTTTCTCTCGCCGGAGATTTCCCGCACGGATCTCTACCGCGTCCGGTTTTACTACCCCCTGCAGCGCTATAACATCCGAAAACCCGCCGTGCGCCGGACGCTGCGCAATCTCTCCGCCGCGCTGCAGCTCGGCTTCGGCGTAGACCGGACGCGGCGGCGGTCGGACGGCTTCGTTTTCCAGAAGGGCGCGCAGTGGTTCAGCATCACGCACGCGCTCGCGCAGTATCTGCTCGAAAAAGAGAGCGAGATCCGTGAGTTTTTCTCCGATACCTACTGTCCGGACGAAATGTTCGTCCAGACGGAGATCGTAAACTCCCCCTTCCGCGATACGCTGCCGGAGCACGCGTTTGAGAACGACTACGCGAGCTGTCTCCGGTACATCGACTGGCAGCGCGGCAATCCCTACACATTCACGGACGGCGACCTCGATGAGCTTCTCGCCGCACCGGAAACGGCGCTCTTCGCGCGGAAGTTTGATTACCGCACGAGCCCCGGCGTCGTTGACGCGCTCTTTGACCGTTTCGGATAATTTTCTCTCCGGCGCACGGAAGCATCCGTGCGCCGGAGCTTGTCAAAAAGTATTTTTGACAAGCTCTCAAACGAGACCCACTTCGTTGGGCTCTCGTTT
>ERZ780226.2575-NODE-2575-length-12223-cov-2.874096_pt1 | contig 12223 bp, 8 predicted proteins | sample MGYA00511165_ERZ780226 | MGnify/ENA primary metagenome ERZ780226 (study PRJEB29588, sample SAMEA2152373) | human gut metagenome | biome: human gut; feature: human-associated habitat; material: faeces | place: Denmark | collected 2008/2010 ...
GCCCGTGGAGCAGCCTGCGCAGACAGATGTTGCCGCTGCAAAGCAGGACATCATCGACCGCACCAATGCCCTGCGCAAAGAAAACGGCGTTGCCGCGCTGGTCAGCTGCGGCACCACCGGCGAGCCCTCCACCCTGTCGCTGGAAGAACGGGAACTGGTCATCCGGGAGACGGTGAAGGCCGTGAACGGCCGTGTACCGGTCATTTGCGGCACGGGGGCCAACTGCACCCAGACCGTCATCGACAACGAGCGCCGCTTCCGCGACCTGGGCTGCGCGGCCCAGCTGGTGGTCACGCCCTACTACAACAAGACCTCACAGGAGGGCCTGTACGCTCATTTTATGGCCATTGCCGAGCATACGGAGCTGCCTATCGTCCTCTACAACGTGCCCAGCCGCACCACGCTGGAAATTCTTCCCGATACTCTGCGGCGGCTGATCCCCTCGGGCCGGTTCATCGCCCTGAAGGAAGCCAGCGCCAATCTGTCGCTGGTGCTGGAAAAACTGGACGCCATTGACGGACGGCTGACCCTGTACAGCGGCAACGACGACCTGACCTATCCGCTGCTGGCCATGGGCGCGGAGGGCGTGATCTCCGTAGTGTCCAACGTGTTGCCCGGGGAAATGGCCGCGCTGTGTCAGGCGTATTTCGACGGCGACGCGCAGGATTCCCTGCGCCGCCAGATTCGCCTGATGTCTTTCATCCGTGCCCTGTTCCGGGAGGTCAGCCCCATTCCCTGCAAGTGCGCCATGGAAATGATGGGCCAGTGCTCCGGGGAGCTGCGGCTGCCCCTGATCCCCGCCGCAGAGGAAACCAGAATGGCGCTGAAAAAGTGCCTGACGGAGCTTGGGTATCTGAAAAACTAAAAGCCGAGGGACAGAGCCATGCTCTGCCCCTCTCCATTTGACAAAGAAACGAGGTAGTTTGTCCTATGAAAATTCTCCTTGGCGGCGCACTGGGCCGCATGGGCCGGGAAGTGACCGCCGCAGCCGCAGAGGCTCAGGTAGAGATCGTCTGCGGCGTGGACGTGGCCTATACGGGTCAGCCGTCGGATTACCCCATCGTGACTGCTTTCGATCAGGCGACGCAGAAGGCCGACGTACTGATCGACTTTTCCCGTCCCTCGGCGCTGCCGGAGCTTTTGCAGCTGGCGCGGAAAGAAAAAATGCCGACCGTGCTGTGTACGACCGGTTATAACGAAGCGGAATTGCAGATGATCGAGGAAGCCAGCCGGGAAATCCCCGTTTTCCGCAGCGCCAACATGAGCCTTGGCGTGAACGTCCTGCGCCATCTGGTGCAGGAGGCCGCCCGCGCGCTGGGTGAGGACTTCGACGTGGAGATCGTGGAGCGCCATCACCGCATGAAGGCGGACAGCCCCAGCGGCACCGCGCTGATGCTTTACGACTCGGTGAAGGAAGCCACGGAAACCCTGCGCCAGCCGGTATTCGGCCGCTATGGGCGCACCGCCCAGCGCCAGCCCGGCGAAGTGGGCATCCACGCCGTGCGCGGCGGAACCATTACCGGCGAACACGAGGTCTGCTTCTATGGCGACGGCGAAGAACTGATCCTGACCCATCGTGCGGAAAAACGTTCTCTCTTTGCCCGGGGTGCGCTGCGGGCCGCCGCCTTCCTGATGGACAAGCCTGCCGGAAAGTACGACATGCAGGACCTGATCGAAGAAATGCTTCGTTAACCCTCGGCGGACGGGCCGTTCCAGTCGTCCAGATGGCTCTGCAGGGTGGACAGAATCTCATGCATTACATAGCGCTGGCCGCGGCTTAGACCGTCGGGGCCGCTGTCGTTACGCACGGTATTCAGGCTGTCGCACAGAAGGTAATCCACGCCCACGTGCAGGGCGTTGGCCAGCGCTACCAGTGTTTCCAGACTGGCCTTGCGGGAGCCGCGCTCCAGATGGCCGATGAAGGAAGTAGTCACGCCCACCTGCCGGGCCAGCTGCTCCTGAGTCATGCCCTGCTCCACCCGGCGCTTGCGGATTCTTTTTCCCAACGCGAAATAGTCCATATTTGACGCTCCTTTCGTTCAAAAACTTCGTTCGGAAAAATATTCCATTTTTCGACATATTTCGTGGTAATTTGTACCATCATCTTTAGAAAAAAACCTCCGTTTCATTTTTCGCTTTGCGGGGGATGAGCGGAGGTTTTTGCGTTTGTTAATAGGGGCGTTCCTTTCCGAAGAAGCACACGGCTACCGTGCCCGGGCCGCAGTGTGCGCCGATCACAGGGCCCACATAGCGGGTGGAGATATTGCCCAGACCGGGGATCTTCTCCCGGAGCAGCTGCGCCAGCCGGTCGGCGTCCTCGGGCGCGTCGGCGTGCAGCACATACATTTCCGCCTCGGCGGGATCGTCGATGTTCTGAGCGGCCAGCTCCGCCAGCGTGCGCAGCGCCTGCTTGCGGCCCCGCACCTTATCCGTGGAAAGCAGCTTGCCGTTCTTCCCCTCGGTGATGATGGGCTTCAGATCCAGCATAGTGCCTACGGTAGCGGCCACGGCGCTGATGCGTCCGCCACGGCGCAGGTAGGTCAAATCGTCCACCGTAAAGAAGGCCTGCGAACGGCTCTTGTTTTCTTCCAGCCACGCGGCCACTTCGTCCATGGTCTTGCCCTGCCGGTACAGTTCATGTGCCTTCAGCACCAGAATGCTCTGTGGCAGCGAAATGCTCAGCGTGTCCACCACAATCATGCGGCGCTCGGGATAACGCTGCAGAAGCTCCTCCCGGGCGGCGTAGATATTCTGAATGGTGCCGGACAGCTGGCTGGAAAACGCCACGAACAGGATATCCCGGCCCGCAGCGAACACGGGCTCGAAGTATTCCTCGTAGGCGGCGGTAGGCAGCAGGGATGTGACCGGCGCGGCGCCCTTGCGCATGGCGTCGAAGAACTCCTTTTCCCTGCCGTTGCGGCCCAGATCGTCAAAGTATTCCTTGCCGTCCACCATATAGGGCATGTAGACCATGTTCAGCTCCAGCTCGTCTACAAACCGAAACGGCAGATCGGAGTCCGAATCCGTGAAGAATGCGTATGAATTCATAGTTCCTCCTTGTGTCAGATGATTCCATGAAATGATATAATGGCGTATAAATCCAATGCTATTGTAGCGGATTTTTGTCTGAAAAGCAATGTTCCGGGGCGGCAAGTTTCAAATGTGTCTTTTCCCTTAGCGGGTGGTTTCCATCTGGCTGTCGAAAAACAGGGGCGTTCCGCCTGTATGCAGGAACAAAATCCGCTCGTTTCGCAGCCCCAGCCGGCGAATTTCCTGCACCATGCCGTAATAGCCCTTACCCACGTAGGTCAGATCCATGGGCATTCCGTAGCGGCGGAAGACCTGCCGGGCGCATTCCGCCATTTCCGGGGTGGATACGCCATATTGCAGCGCGTAGCGGTCGGTGAACTGAAGCTCCGGGTCGTGGTATTCCTCCCCCAGAAAAGCCTCCACATACCGGCGCAGATGCGCCTTGCCGTTTTCCTCACTCCGGGCGATAGAGATACCGTGAATCTCCGTATCGCCCCCATCCAGCAGACGGCCGCACAATAGTCCGGCCTGCGTCATGCCCGTGCCCGCCGCCAGAAACAGCCGGTCAAAGGAACAGCCCAGCTCCTGCTGCTGGCGCAGAATTTCCGGCCATACCTTTCGATAAGCGCGCACCGGCGTGGCCAGATTGCCCTGCCCGGTGGAGTCGCCGTAAATATAATAAGGCTTCCGCCCCTGACGCAGGCTGTCGTTCAGCGCCTGTTCGACCGTCTCCTTCACGCCGGTTTTCAGGCAGGGGACGATCTGCGCTCCGAAGCTTTCGCAGAAGCGCTGGTTAAAGCTGGGGCGGCGCTGGCCGTCATCGTCCGCCGGGGACAGGATGGTGCAGGGAATGTTCCGGGCGCAGCAAAGGTTGCTCAGCACCCGGCAGAGGTTGGAGCGGGCGGTTCCATAGGCGATCAGGTGGTCTTTCCCCTGCCGCTCCATATCCGCCAGATATTCCAGCCCGATGCGGGCCTTGTTGCCGCCGAAGGAGTAGGGCAGCAGGTCTTCACGCTTTACATAGACGCGGTTTCCCTGCTCGTCCTCCCAAAGAAATTGGATCGGCGTGGGGGCAAAATCCATGGCGGGCACTTCCTTTTCTGATTCAATGCTTGCTTTCCTTGGCTTCCCGGCGTTTTAGCGCGTCGATCCAGCGGCGGGGAAGAAGGTGCTTGGCGGCGTATACACATTTCTGCTTCAGGGGCAGCTGCCGCCGCACCCGGCGCAGGTCGGCCTGATGGGCGGGATGCTTTTCATCCGTATTCCACAATTCCACAAACAGATAGCGGTCCCGCAGGGGTGCAAGCCCGGCCCGATAGCGTCCGCCGGTCATTTCGTCCACCTCATCCAGCATGTCTACCACGCTGGCCGCCCGGCGGGCGGTACGGACGGCGTTTTCCTTTTTCCACACCTGAAAGGCGCTGCCGGGCACGTTTTCCCGGTACACGCAGGCGTAGCGGTGCAGATACTCTCCGCTGCCCAGCGCGGTAAAATACAGCCGCATTTTCAGATCGCCGTGCTCGCACATCCGGTGGTGATACGCCTCGCTGACCTGCTCCCACAGGACCCGGGGGAAGAAAAACCCCGCGGTGGGCACAAAGCTCAGCGCCGCCATTTCCCCCAGATCGTAGCGATGATCCGCCCCGTAATAGGCGGGCCGCTCCGACTCATAATAGGGCACGAACTCCCGGGCGTGTTCCCGCCAGTCCGGGCCGAAGGACTGGCTTTCCTCCACGATATATCCGTTGGTAAAACAGAAGGTGCAGTCGGGGTGGCTTTCCATATAATCGGCCTGTGCCTGCAGCTTGCCGTCATCGCACCAGAAATCGTCGCCTTCGCACAGGGCGATATACTTTCCCCTCGCCCGGGGAAAATTGAAGGTCTCGTTGATGGGCACGCCCTTGGAATACTGGTTTTCCTTCTCGAACACAGGGCAGACGACGTCCGGGTAACGCCGGGCGTATTCCGCCAGAATTTCCACGGTGCCGTCGCTGGAGCAATCATCATGCACCAGAATTTCGAAAGGAAAATCCGTTTTCTGGCTCAGAAAGCTGTCCAGCGTCTGCCGGATGTAGCGGCGGTGCTGATAGGTAGTGGTGCAAATGCTCACCAACGGTTCCATGGGCAGACCTCCTTGGGATGATCAAACACATAAATCATCCAAAATTGTACCCGAGCGGCAGAAAACTGTCAACCGCAGGGGGACAGACAAAAGCCGCGGCAAAATTGCCGCGGCTTTTGGGTTGGTTTCAGGATCAGTCGAAGGGCACGTAATCAGGATCGTCACGGTCGTCTTCGTAGATCTTCTTAGGCTCGGTGGTTTCGGGCTTCACGGTTTCCTTGGACTCCTCAACCTTGGCAGGTTCCTTGTTGCCCTCGGCCTCCGCGGCCTTGCCGTTCTCGCTTTCCTTCTCGGCGGGCTTGCTTTCCTTGATGACACGGGGCTTGGCGATACCGGGAGCCACGGTCACATGGAAGCTGGCATAGCTGCCTTCGCTGTACAGGTTGCCGTCCGCGTCCTTGTAGCGGGCCCGGATGCGCAGCACCTGATCCTCGCCGGTGGGGTTCTCGGTGACGTACAGCTCGCCGTCCACGATGCTGGCCTTGACGGTCTCGTCCGAGCAATAGACGCTCCACACGATGTCGTAGCCTTCCACCGCGCAGGAGACTTCCGCGCTGAAGGTGTACACCTTGCCGGGCACGACCTTGGCCACGTCGGGGCCGTAGACGGTCACGCCGATCTCGGCGGGCGCTTCTTCCTTCTTAACGGGCTTCTGCTCCTTGGCGTCCTTCTTTTCCTTTTCGTTCACCACGACGGTTTCTTTCTCCGTCTCGGCTTCGGCGGGCGCTTCGTCCTTGGTTTCTTCGGGCTGGGCGGGTTCCTCGTCGCCGCCGGAGATCACCAGCTTGATGTTCTCATTCTTGGTATCGATCTCCGTCTTCTTTTCCTCGGCTGCGGGTTCGGCAGACTGTTCGTCCTTCCGAGTTTCCTCAGGCTGTTCAGCCGGCTGGATCTCTTCGGGCTGGGCGGTTTCTTCCTCGCCGCCGGAGATCACCAGCTTGATGTTCTCATTCTTGGTATTGATCTCCGTCTTTCTGACGGCGGGCTCGGCAGGCTTTTCCTCCGCCTTGGGCTCCTCGGCGGGCTTTTCTTCCGTCTCGGGCGCTTCCTTGCTTTCTTCGCCCTTGGCGGCAGGCTCTTCCTCGCCGCCGGAGATGACCAGCGAAATGTTGTCGCTCTTCGTGTCGATGCCCTTGGCGGGAGCCGTCGCGGCTTCCTCCGGCTGGGCGGCGGGCTCGTCCGCCACGGCGAAGTCATCGTCGGGCAGGAGCGCCGCACCTTCCAGCGTCATGGTGGCGGCCTTGGCCTCCGGGGCGGTCTCCGTAATGATGAAGCTGTACTTGGCGCTGACCTCATGCTCCTTGCCGTCCTCGTCCTTGCAGGCATAGCGGGCGGTAACGAAGATTTCCTTGCCCACCAGAGAAGGCTCAGCGGGTACCTTCACGGTGCAGGTCGTATTGTCGACAGGGGTGGCGGTCACGTCGGCCTTACCATTGTTGGCAGCTACAGCGAATTCGGCCTTGGGATTGGCTTCGCTGGCGGAAATCGCGACCTTGAAGGTAGCGGACTGGCCGATGCTGACGCTCTTCTGGCCTTCCACGAAGGTGATGCTGATGGGGGCCTCCGCGTACACCACGGTGACGTAGCACACGGCGGTCTCGCCGGTGGGCACTGCGGTGGCGGTGACTTTCAGCTGCTTGACAGTCTCAAACTTGCTGATCTTCAGGATACCAGTGGAGGAGCCGATGGTGGTGCCGGAGCTCTTGGTCCCGTCCACGCCTTCCACGCTCCAACGCACGGTCTCGTTGTTGCTGTTCTGCACGGTGGCGATGAAGGTGGTCTCCTTGCCCGCCTGCAGCTCGCTGACGGACTTGACGATGGTCACGACAGGGGCCAGATCGCCGGTGGAGTTGTCCGTCGCGGTCTTAATGGTAGTGGAAGCGCTGTAAGCCTTGCCTTCCACGGTGGTGGAGGCCGTCACCAGCAGCTCCAGACCGGCCTTTTCGTCCGCGTCGATGGTGACGATACCGTTCTGATCGATCTTGGTCTCATCGGCGGTGCCGTTGGCCAGCGTCCAGCTCCACGTCAGGCTGTCCTGATCGCCGGTGAAGCCGGACAGCAGGGCGGTGCAGACCACGTACTTCTTGCTGGTGCCCACGGTCACGCTGCTGCGGTCGGCGTAAACTTCCGCCTTGGTCGCGGTGGTGATGGGGTTAAAGGTCGCGGTCACGGTGGCGGTATGGTCGCCAGTCTTGTTGTATTCCGCGCTGACCGCGCCGGGAACGGTGAACAGGCTCTTACCGCTGTTGGGGAAGGTGTACTCCGCAGCGGAGGTCAGGCTGATGACGGCCTTGTAGACCTTATTGGCCTCGAAGATCGTAACAGCATTGCCCTTTTCATCCTGCCAGGCCACGGTTCCCTTATACTGGGCACAATCGCGGATATCCTTCACCGGGGTCTTGCCCTTTTCGGGGGCGGTCACGCCATAGATGCAGAAGTTGTCCACTTCCTGCGTGGCGGTCAGCTTGCCAAAGTTGATGGTCACAGTGTTGCCCACCAGAGAACCGGACACGGAGGTCTTGCCGTCCACATCGGTGGCGCTGACGGAGCCCAGACGGTAGCCGCCGGTCAGGCTGGTGAAGTTCACCACGGCCTTGTAGCTCTCGCCGGTGCGGAAGGTGCCGTTGTCCGACAGGCTGGGAGACCAGGTGATGGTGGCGCTGTAAACAACGTCCTTGCCAGAGGCATCCTTCAAGGTATTGTTGTTCAGCTTCAGCACAGGGCTCTGACCCACCTTGGGGGTGATAGCAGCAGGCAGGGTCACATTGATCGGCTGGCCGCCCGCAACGGTGGTGCTCGCCGTGAAAAATTTATCCTTGTTATTGATAGCATAGTTGCCCTGAGCTTCTACCTTGACCGTCAGCGGTCTGCCCGCATCGGCGGCGGTCACCACATAGCTGGCGCCACTGCCGACATTCGTCGTGGTCTTGTTGTCAGCTTCCGTCCGAGTCCACGTATACTTCACGCAGCCGGAGGCCGCCGCTTCAGACGGGTTGACCTTCACAGAGATCGTCTGGCCCACCTGAGGCTGGCTGCCGATGTTCTGCTTGGTGCTTTCGTTATAGAGGTAGATGCCGGTAATATTCTTGCTCTTCAGTACAGCGCTGGTAGCGGCGCTGGTGGCGGTCGCGCCGTTGTACTTCAGCGTGACGCGGATCTGCTTGCCCACATCGTCGGAGGTGACGGTGTAGGTATTATCCGTGCTGCTCTTGGTCACGGTGCCGATCTGCCACAGATACAGGCAGTCTGCCTTGGACAGATTCTGCGGGTCGGACACAGCGGTGATCACGTCGCCCACCACAGGCTCCGTCACGGTGAGGGACACGCCGTTCAGGGTGTACTTGCTGTTCACCGGGCTGGTGATGGCGCTGGCCACCACGCCGCCGTAGATACCCTGACCATAGGCGCGCACGTAGATCGCCTTGCCGACATACTTGTCTTCCACCGTATAGGTGTTGCTCCAGCCGCTCTGGACAGGCTTGTCCTCGCCGGAAACATACCAGTAGTACAGCACGGAGTTGGCAGTCCGGGCCTCTGCCGGTTCGGCAGTGGCGGTCAGGGTCATGCCCACCACGGGAGCATTGCTGTCCAGCGACACCTTGGTCAGGTTGACCATCTTCACAGGCTGGCTGGCAGCGCTTTCCACCGTACCGGCGCACTTGTCCGTGCCGGTGGCCTTCACGGTGATGACCTTGCCCATATCAAAGGCGGTAGGCGTATAGGAAGCGCCGGAGCCCATCTTGATGCCGTCCACATACCAGACATAGCTGGCGGTGGCGCTGCCGGGGGTCACGGTAGCGGTGATCGCCTGACCCACCACGGGGAAGGACGTGCTCAGTTTGACTTCTTTCAGTTCCAGCGCGTCGGCGACCTTGGAGGTCATATCGCTGGCGGCCTGGCCGGAAAAATCGCCGGTGCCGGTGGCGTAGACCTGGATCTGCTTGCCGGAATCGGAGGCCTGCACCACATAGGTGGCTTCCTTGCCCTTTTCCACACCGGCAACGCGCCAGCTATAGGTGACGGTCGCGGAGGAAGGCGCAACGACGGCCTTCAGAATGTCACCCGCCAAAGGCGCGGAATGGTCGGCGATGGTGTTGACAATCATCACGCCAGCAACCTTGCGTTCCTTGGTCACAGGCTGAGACAGCACGCTGACCTTCTGCCCCGCCCACTGGCCGTTGCCGGGCACTTCCACGCAGATCTTGTGGCCCACGTCGGCGGTGGTGGCGGTATAAGCCGCAGCGGTGCTCAGCTTGGTGCCGCCCACTTCGTCCCGATACCACTGATAGTCCACCGTGGCCTGTGCGGGCGTAATCGTCGCCGTCAGGGTATCTCCCACCAGCGGATACTCATAATTGAGCTCCACCTTGGTCAGAGCGCTGTAGGGAATGGGCGTGGGTTCGGGCGTAGGCGCGGGCAGGGCGATATACTTGGTCATCATATAGCCCACGCTGGAGCCGATCATGACCCGGGTCCATTGGCCCTTGTAGCCCAGAATGGTCAAAGGCGTGCCATCGCTGTACAGGCCCAGACGGCGGCCGTTAGGCGCGGTGCGCAGCCACGTGCGCAGGCCGTTGCCCGCATACACGGTAGCGGTGCCCAGCGAAGGAGTGCTGGACGTGCTGCTGCCGCTGCTGGAAACCAGGAACTTGCTCATCATGTAGCCGCTGAGCGTGCCCGCCTGAATGCGCGTCCAGACAGTTCCCTTCTCCAACACGGTAACGACCGTGCCGGAAGGCAGCGTGGTCTGGCTGGCATAGCTGGTGCTGGGGCCAAGGCGCAGACGCACCCCGTACTGGTTGCCGCTCTGCACGGTCGCATAGCTGGCCTCTGCCAACGTGGCGCTCATGGGCGTCATGGCCAGCAGAATCGCAGCCAGCAGCAATGTGACGACGATCTTCTTCATAGTCCGTATCCCTCCATAAACAGCGTATCGCGGCGGTCAAACCGACAGGCCCGCCTTGTATACTGCGATAATCCATTGCAAATGATACCAGATTCATTGCAATTTGTAAATAGGTTGTAATATTTTCGTGATAATTTTTGGAACATTTATTGACGAATTTGTTCCAGTACTTTCACGATTCCATCACGGATGGCGGGTTCTTCCTGCGAAATGGTGCAGACATGGGGTACGCCGTGGAGCCACAGCTTCCACTTTTTTTCGCTGCCGACGCCGTTCAGGATGCAGTCCGCGCTGCCTTCCCAGATCGTTTCATCGTCTTCGGACTGCACCGCCAGCACCGGGCAGGTAATATTAAAAAGATTCTTCCGGGCCAGCCGGATCAGGTGGTAAAGGTCCGCGCCCTTGGCCGTAGGGAAGCCGGTGTAGCCGAAATCGTAGTCCGCGTTCAGCGCCACGCTCCGTTCCGGGTGATCGCCCCACGAAATGCGCGGGATCACCTTGCCCATCACCCCCGACAGGCACAGGAAGCGATTCTTCGTGGCCATAGGCGCGGAGATGGGAATACACGCGTCCACCTGCATCTGCTCCGCCAGCAGCAGGGCCAGCACGCCGCCCATGCTCAGGCCGCAGACCGTCACGGTCTTGCAGGTCTTCTTCATTTCCAGAACGGCGGTCTTGGCCGCCTGCAGCCAGCTCTGCCAGCTTTCCTTCGCCATCTCCTCCTCGGTGGAGGCATGGCCCGGCAGGCAGATGGAGCGCACGGTGTAGCCCCGCTCCGCCAGATCGTCCGCCAGCATCCGCATATGGGCGGGGCTGCCGGTAAAGCCGTGCATCAACAGAATGCCGTTGCCGTCTCCTTGAACATCGACGGGCTGGCACACGGGGCGGTCAAAATATCCTTCAGGCGTAGGTTTCATCTGATTTTCATCCTTTCGGGCCTGCTTGTCCGGACGTTATCAGCCTATGACCGACAGACCTCCTATATGTATGACGTTGGAGGGACTCCATTTTGTTCCCGTTTTTGGAAAAAATTCCGATTTTCGTTTACTTCCGCAGCTTTTCCACATCTTCCCGGCGGCCCATCACCAGCAGGGTGTCCCCGCTTTGAAAGGGCATATCCGGGGCAGGGGCCACCAGATAATGCCCCTCCCGGTGGACGGAGAGGATATTCACGCCGAATTTGTGGCGCGCATCGGTGCTGCGCAGACTTTCCCCCTCCCACCCGGACGGAAGCAGGATCTCCGCCAGCTGGTAATCGCCGCTCAATTCCATCAGATCCAGCACCGAGGGGGTGACGATGGAGCGAGCCAACCGAACGCCCATGTCCCGCTCCGGGAAGACCACCTTATCCACGCCGATCTTCCGAAGCACCTTGGCGTGCAGGTCGTCGTTGGCCTTGGCGATCAGGTAGGGAATGCCCATTTCTTTCAGCAGCACGCTGACCAGGATGCTATCCCGGGTGTTCTGCCCAATGGCCACCACCGCCGCGTCGAAATTCTTCACGCCCAGCGAGCGCAGGGCCTCCTCGTCCGTCGCGTCCAGCTGCAGGGCCTGCGTCACATGGGGCGCGATCTGGTTGACCAGCTCCTGATCGCTGTCCACAGCCAACACTTCCTGTCCCTGGGCGCACAGAGCCCGGGCCATACTGGAACCGAAGCGTCCCAGACCGAACACCAGATATTGCTTGTTCTTCATGATGAAAGTCCTTTCTCCCTATATAAGTGATTGCGTTTTTTCGTTTTGCGCTCAAAGCCCGCCGCCTTACCCGATCATGATCTTTTCCTCTGGGAAGCGCACCCGGTTCCGCGCGCCGTCCTTTTCCCGGCGGATCAGCGCCGTAGCCAGCGTCAGCGGGCCTACCCCGCCCAGATACATCAGGAGCATCAGCAAAATTTGTGAGCTGCGGCGCAGCACTCCCGTGCCCGCCGCGCTCAGGCCCGTGGTGGAAACGGCGGAGACCGTCTCAAAAACCAGATTCGTCAGGCTGACACCGTGTCGGTGCTCCAGAATCGACAGGGCGCAGGTAACGGCCAGCACGAAGGAGGTGGCAATGAAGGTCAGCGCCACGGCCCGGTGGCCGGTGTCCTGCGAAATTTCCTTTCGGAAGACGGTGATCCGGTCCCGGCCCCGCACCACGCTGTGCACCAGCAGCAGCAGCGCCACCA
>ERZ780226.2576-NODE-2576-length-12214-cov-9.538038_pt1 | contig 12214 bp, 6 predicted proteins | sample MGYA00511165_ERZ780226 | MGnify/ENA primary metagenome ERZ780226 (study PRJEB29588, sample SAMEA2152373) | human gut metagenome | biome: human gut; feature: human-associated habitat; material: faeces | place: Denmark | collected 2008/2010 ...
TCCAAATAACACTAGGAATCATATATGAACCAAAAATAGCACCAACACTACTTCCTATTGTAGTGGCTAAAAGTGAATAGATTACATATTTTAATGTAATATGAAAACTATTATATCCAAGAGATTTTAAAGTACCATTTTCAACTCTATCCTCTTCGATCATTCTCATCATTGAAATAAGACTTACAAGTACTGATATAGCAAAAAATATTATTGGGAATATATTACCAATTTTTTTAAGATTATCACTAGCATTTATAAGTTCTTTATATGAAGTATTATCAAGCCTATCATAAATATACCATTTTGGTTTAATAAAATTAGATTCATCAATACTTATACCATACATTTCACTTGTTTCAATTATATCAGAGTATAACTCATCATATCGAATATTTTGCTGTTTATCTTTAATTAAATCAATATCTTTTTTTACATTATTAATAAGTTTTTTATATGAATCACTATTAGTTAAGTATTTTTTTGCTCCCTTAACTGTTATATATATATTTGAATAAGCCTCTAAATCAAGAGAACCATTATAAACATAAATATAATAATCAACTTTACCACTACCTAAATTAGAATTTGGTCTTTCTGCAGAAAAATATAAAGGACTTATTACATTTCCCACAATAGAGTATTTTTTACCATCAATAGTAATACTATCTCCAAGTTTTAAATTATTATTTTCAAGTAAAGCATTATCAACTGAAACTTCATTACTATTTTTAGGTAATCTACCCTCTTTTATATAAACATTATTCATTTGACTATTATACTCAATTAATTTAACAACATAATTATTTTCCTCAATTTCTAAGTAAGTATCTTTTTCTTGAATATTAATAGCCAATTCAACATTTTTAATTTTTGAAAGTTTTAATAAATCATCTTCAGTAAGTCCTACATTTGAAATAACACTTATATCATAAACATTATTTTCATCATAAAAATTATCAAGTGTTTTTAACATATCAGGACTTGAGGATTGTATTCCTGCATAAAAGCCTACGCCTAAAAAAGCCATACAAATTAATGATAAAAATCTTTTATAATTATCTTTAATTTTCATAAAAATGTGTTTAAGTAATTTAGTTTTCATATTACCACTCAATATCCTCGATATTCTTAGGTTTATCATTTATAATTACATCACTTACTGTTCCATTTTTAAATTTAATAACTTTATCTGCCATAGGACTAATTGCACTATTATGAGTAATTATAATAACTGTCATTTGTTCATTTCTACATGTATCTTGTAAAAGTTTTAAAATTTGTTTACCAGTTTTATAATCAAGTGCTCCAGTTGGTTCATCACAAAGAAGTAATTTTGGATTTTTACATATTGCCCTTGCTATAGCTACCCTTTGTTGTTCTCCACCAGAAAGTTGAGCAGGAAAATTATTTTTTCTATTTTTTAAACCTACTTTATCTAATATATCACTAGGATCTAAAGAGTTTTTACATAATTGAGTTGCTAGTTCAACATTTTCAAGTACAGTCATGTTTTGTATTAAATTATAAAATTGAAATACAAAACCAATATCATTTCTTCGATATTTTATTAATTGTTTTTCATTTAAATCATTAATTATTTTTCCATCCACGATAACATTACCACTTGTTAGCCTATCCATTCCACCTAAAATATTTAAACAAGTAGTTTTACCAGCACCTGATGGACCTAATATACAAATAAGTTCTCCTTTTTCAATTTCAAAAGAAGTATTATTTAGAGCTTTAATTTCAACTTCGCCCATTTTATATACTTTATTTACTTTTTTAAATTCAATATACGCCATACTCAATCATTCCTTTTTAACTATACTTATATTTTACCAAATAATTGGCAAAAAAACACTATTTTATTTATTTATTCAAAATAAAATGCCATATTTCTATGACATTTTTATTTAATTAGTTTTCTCTTTTTTTAAGAAGTACTGATGCACCTAAAGCATTAACTAATAATATAAGTGCATAAATACTATTATTTGCTGATGTATGAGGTGGTTCAATTGGTTCAATTGGTTCAATAACACCTTGTCCATCAATTTTATAATATACATTAATAATATTTTTGCTTTCATCTTCACTTATTACAAGTGGTAGATTTTCAACAGTTTCTAGAGTGTAATCCTCTTTTACTTTATCAGTATAAGAAGTTATTTTATCACCAAATAATGCAGTGCCTTTTTCAGTTAAAGATTCATCTAATTCTCTATTAAAATAATATCTTACTTCATAAGTAAATGTATCTTTTTCATAATATACATCAATAACGCCTTTATTTTCAATAACCTCAGGTATTAATTCAGGATTTGTTTTAACAAATTTATATCCAACATATTTATCCTTTATATTAATTTCCTCAGATTTTACTGTTAAAGTATCAGACTCTAAAACTTGTTTAGTTTCATAAATAGTTTCAGTATCCTCTTTTACTAAATTACCATCTTTATAATAATTTACAGTATAAGTAAGTGTCTTTGTTTGACCATCATCAAGAATATAATATACTTTAATTATACCACCATTATTAATTTCACCTGGTATAGTTTCTGGACTAGTTTTTTCTAATTTATAACCAACATATTTATTCTCTGTATTAATTTTATCTTGATTTACTTGTAAAGTATTTGGTTGAAGTACATGAACAGTTACTACTTCAACTTGAGTATCATTTTCTACTTTTTTACCATTTTTATAGTATTCAACAGTATAAGATAACTCTTTTGTTTGACTTTCATCAAATACATAATAAACCTTAATTACACCTTTATCATTAATAGAATTTGGTATAGTTTCTGGATTTGTTTTTTCAAATTTATAACCAACATATTTATTAGTTACATTAATTTCACTCTTTTTAACAGTTAAAGTATCACTTTCTAATACTTGTTTAGTTTGCTTAACAACTTGTGTATCATTTTCTACTTTTTTACCATCTTTATAGTATTCAACAGTATAAGATAACTCTTTTGTTTGATTTTCATCAGTTACATAATATACTTTAATTACATTTTCCTCAGATGAAGAAATAACAATTTTTCTTGTAGAAGGATCAGTATTTACAAATGAATAACCCTCTTTAGCATTATTTTTAATACTTTCATCACTTACAGTGATTTCTTTACCTTTAACATCTTTACCAGTTTCAATTAAAGTATTATCAATTTGTCCATCATAGTAATATTCAATTTTGTAATCATATCTTTTTGCAACCCAATATACCTCAGGGTTTTTTGTACTTTTTATAGTCTTTGTAGTACCCTTTGGGTCAGTATATGTTAATTCAAAATCAGCATTTGTTGGATACCAACCATCTTCAGTAATATCATCTTCATTAATTTTTATATTAAATGAGAATGTTTTTCCAGCTTCTGTAATGTCAAATTTTTCGCTAGTATATTTATTACCTTGAGCATCAGTCATTACAAATTTTGCACCAATATTATCAGTTAAAACTGCATCAGTACCAGCATTAGCTTTACCCATTATAGTAGCAATATCGGTAAATTTAGTTACAATGGTTGTAGGATCTGATAAATATACATGATCCGCACCTGAAGCCACTTCACTTAATATTGTACCATTATAGTCATAACCAATAGCAAATACTTCAGCACTTTTTTGAACTGTTTTAGCCATTTCTTTTGTTTTTCTTTCAGTAGTAGCATCCATATATGAACCTGGGCCTTTTGTATAACCATTATCATCATAGTATAATGTTGGTTCTCCATCACTTATAACAACAACATATTTAATGGCATCTTTCTTTATATTTGATGCCGTTAATAATTCATTTGCTTCATAAAGTCCAGCATATAAATTTGTTCCACCATTTGGTGTACCAAAATTTACATTAGAAAAATCCTTATTATCAAAATTTCTTAAAACTTGAGCATCGTTATAGGCATTGTCAAATATTCCTAAAAAACCATCTTTATCAGCAAATGTTACAAGAGCAATATTTGCAGTTGGTATTTTTTCATGTAATGTTTTTGCAAATGTTTTTGCACCATTAACAACGCTTGTCCATTTTTCATCTCTAGAGCAATTATAACTATTACACATAGAATTAGACTTATCAAGAACTACAACAGCATAAACATCTTTTTTATTTGATGTATGAGTTTCAACATCTTTACCTTTTACTTCAAAAGTAACTTTGTAATTACCATTATCATCAATTTTAGATACTGTTTTGTTAATTTGGATATCGCCTTGTTTAACTAAATTACCCTCAGTTACAGTAATACTATTATTACTGATATTATTTCCAAATCTAATATCACCTTTCTGTTCTTTATATTCTGCAAAAACAATAGTTGAAACAGCTAACGCAACAAGAACAATTGCACTAGCAAAAAAATATTTTAGTTTCTTCATAAACCAAAAACCTCCTGATAGTTCCTTATACTACCATACATAACTATGTATGTCAACAATTTTTTCATATTAGTATTATAGGAAAAACAAGAGAAAAATATACAAAAAAATAACCAAATTTTGGAAATTTAGCTATTTTACTTCTTTTGCTATAACAAGCATATATTTTTTAGAATATTTACTATACTCTTTCATATTTGAACATGTTTGCATTATTAAAATTTTATCATTATTATTTACCTCAACTCCGGTATCATAAAATGATTTTCTTTTTAAATTTTGTAAGTGTTTTAAATATTCATCTTTACTTGCATAATTTAAATTCATATAGGACCAATCTGAAATCTCAACAAAAACAGAAAATATTTCATATTTTTTTACTTCTTTAATCGAAGATAAATAAATATATTTATGTTCTTTATAATAATCTTCATCTTTATAATTTTCGATTATCATAATAGGTAAAAAATAACTTGGTGAACTATGTCCAAATATAAGTAATTTATTGCTTTCATCAATATCTACCCTATAATCTAAAAATATTGAACCATTTATATTATAAGTTTTATCTGGTAAATGATTTAAATAATATGAATTATCATTTCCTTGCATTACTACTGTATTAAAATCTGTATTATCAATTGAAATTGTTCCCACCACGTCTTTATTATTATACTTTTCTTTTAAAGAGGTAATTTGCTCTATATATTCCTCTTTCATAACAGGAATAGTATTATTAATATAATATTCATCATACTTTCCTATATTAAAATAAGTTATACCAATGTAGACAGACAAACTAATTAATAATATAACTGGAATAATAACTATTAACTTTTTCATAAAAAAATCTTCCTTTTTCAAGAAAGATTATAACATTTTATTAAGTTAAATACAATTAGCATTTAATTTATAATGTTTATTTATTGGTTACCAACACTTATATATTCTGTAAAATACGTATCTACAGCATCATAAGGAACACACTGAGTACCTGTAGGAGTTCCTTTCTTATAATAAGTTATAGGATTATATACATTAAAGCAATTATCAGTAGCATTGTACCCATAAATTGTATAATAATGTCCAGTAGTTGTTGAAGCTAGACCTGTATTACTTGGAATACTACTTCCAACTTTTGAAGAAACAGATGCAACAACAACATTACCTGATTTTAATGATTTATAAATTTTTTCTGCATATCCAGCACCTGTACTATTTAAAGTACCACCACTATTATCAGTATCAACTTTTAAACCATAGTTATTTAAAAAACTATTCCCATTACTTGCGTAATTACCTTTACCGCCACAAAAATTATCACTACTAAAATCATGAGATGAAGGATTACCATTTAGTCCTTTTTTATACATTAATACATAAGATGCTGCAGCAGTTTCTGTTGCATTATTAGGCGTATATCCAAGTTCACTTTGTATATTTGATTTTAAACTATCTCCTTTGCCTAACATCATAATTGCTTCAGTCATAGCTATTGGACCACATGCACAATCCATATATACAGTAGTCCCATTTACATTAATAGTTTCCTGACTTTGATTAATTGTAACTGCACCAAAATTATTAACAGTAGATTTTTCTTTATTACCTCCATCCATATTAATAGGATTTTCTATTGGTTCTGTTTCAGTAGGAGTATTATTACTAGTTTCTGATGAACCTTTTCCAGAAATAGGGTCAACTTTTGATTCAAGGATTGCATCAACTTTATTTACTATATCAAATGTAGTAGTGTCACCCGCTACCTGGAATGTAGCAGATTTGCTTGAAACTTTAACACCAATTTTTGGAGGAGCTTCATAAACTTCAGTAAATTCTATAGTATAATTTGTTGTAAGTGATGCTTCTTCAGCAAACCTTCTTAAAAATACTTCATAGAACTTCTCTTTATTCATTTTAAGTTCTCCATAAGTACGATAATAACCATAATCAATTGCATCAACCATTGATGCCTCAGAAATTTCCTTAATTAAATAATAATCTTGAGTATTTGTCGATGTAAAGCTTTGGATAAGAAGGAGTACCACAATAATGAATACTCCAAATACCATTAGCCAATATCCCCAATAGGATTCTTTCATTGTTTACTCCCTCCTTACTTCCATGATGGTCCAACATCTGGAATTCCATCGCCATTTATATCTAATGTACTAAATGTATAAATTGTCCAATAATCATTTGTTACTATTAAGTTATCAGTATTGCTAACACCAGGTGCTACATAAGTCTTACTAAATTGTTCTTTTGCTTTAGTACGACCTGCTTTGTTTTTAATGTCTACTTCTCCACCAAATTTACCATCAGCTAAATCATCAACAAATGAAGAGTAACAGAATATATTTGCCATTACACATTTACCAGATTCTCCTTCTTTTTTCCATGTGTAACCATCCGTTTTACAATGATCTTCATCTCTTTCTATTTGATAATCATAGCAAGTCATTGTATCATTATTGTAAGATTCTTGAGATTTATTATATTCACGTATTTTAGTAATCATATCAGTGTCCATAACTACTTTTAATGAATAGTTTTCAACCTTAGGATTTCCAGAAGAAGGTGTTGTTTCCTCTGAAGTAGTATCTTTTGCTCTAGCAGTAATTTCATCAATTGTATCTTTTGCTTTTCTTGCTACTAAAGAATTATTATATACACTTGGATCACTTTCCCAGTTATAACCTTTTGGACGATCATTAGGGAATAGATTTCCTGGACTTATAGGTCTAAAGTCATAATTTGGTTTACTTCCTCCACCTTGAGAACCATCCGGTGTAACAGTACATACTCCAATACATTGAACAGTACAATTTGGACAACAATTGTAATTATTTTCACATTCTTCACCAGGTTGACATCCTACAGCAAGAAGTGCTTCTTCTCTAGAACCCTTTTGCTGACAACTTTCATCATAGTGAGTAGTACTACATACATAGTAACTTTGAGATTTTTCAACACAGTATGGTCCCCCTTGATTTACTGGGCAAAGTCTTTCTTGACATTTATCCCAGTCCTCATTAGGTTTACATTCAGTTTTATAATGTTTGTTGCCTGATGCATCAGTACAACTATTTTGATTTACTTCATATGTACATGCATATTCATTTGAGTTAACTGCATCATTATTTTTAGTTGTAGTATTTTCTCTTATTAATGAAGATAAACTATTTGTTAAATCACTATAAATTCTTCCGTTTTCATTTACATTAGAATAGAATGTACCAAAATTATTAAGAGTTAATTTATAATAATATGTTCCTGTAGGAGTATTAATTCCCACTGGAAGACCATCAACAATATCATAATTTTTAATTTCATGTTCTGGGGTTTTTTCTATTTTAATATCACCATCATCATGACCGCTATAATATACTCTTTCAGTTTTATATGTTCCTTTTGAAGATGCTATCTTATGAACATAATCAACTTTAGTAATAATATGTTTTGAATTAGTCATATTTGTACCAATTCGAATTTCGCTATCAATACCAGTATCAAGATCCTCATCAGGTACCATCCAATGATATTCATCAGCATAGTCTAATGTTGTACTTCCTTGACATTGTTCGTATTCATTATCAATATTACCATCACAATACCAAGTAGATTCATGTGTATCATCATCTACATCTTTAATTGATGTATTTTCAGAACATTTTACTTTGCCACCTGATGTATCAGCACATTTTTCTGCCTCTACTAAAGCATCAGGACTATACATAAAGTCACAATTCATTCCATGTTCACAAGAAGCACCTTGAACTGAACTAATCCATCTTGTTGTCGAAATACCGGGTTCCGGTTCTTCATAACTATATTGAATATCAGGATTATATCTATAAATCATATCCCAGAATGCGACTTCACCATAAGCCTGTGATTTGTCAGCTTGTTTACTTGCATAATCATGGTCAGCTGCACATGAATTATATTTATCAACTATTTGACGTAAGTCCTCTAGTAAAGTTTTAAGTGTTTGTTTTGCAGCTTGTGCTTTACTTTCAAAATTTCCCTTTTGATCCTCCCAATCTTTTTGAGCTGTTTTTTCTACTTTACATTCACCAGATGTTGAACAAGAATTTCCTGATGCAGAACAAGTTTTTTCATTTTTAAATTTTCCAAATTCTTTAGGGTCTTTTGAACATTCATCTACATCAATTGTCCATTTATCATCACCTTCAGTAATGGTAGCACATTTAAATTTATTACTATGAATTACATTGTAATAATAATCGTAAGTAGATGGGGTATTTGAACATCCAGAAAATTTCCTATTACCATTTGCATCAGTATAATAATTAGCTGTACAAGTTTGATTAGTACATTCCATTGCTTTACCTTGTGTCCATTGATATTGTTTATAATTTTCATAATTTTCTAACCATTCATTATATGTATCAAGTATTTCTTTTTGCTTATTAACAATATCTTCTGTATATTTTTTATAATCAAGTTTTGTTGTATAGCAATCTTGTTGTCCTTTTAGAGAAACACTAATTTGGAAATATCTTCCAGATTCCGTACTTTTCTTATAAGGAACACCAAATATATAATCTTCTTTACATTTTACTTCACAATAATCATTATCTGAAACCATTTGAGCATATTCATCATCTTTTAATTTATATTCATTTCCAGCTTTATCTTTACTATTTTTAGAAAGTAAACATTTCTTAATATTGTATTTTTTGCTTTCAGCATTATAAGCCTCTCTAAATTCATATTCGACATTTCCAGTTTCTTTATCAGGTTCTAAACCATCCTCACATATATTTGGAAGTGTTGAAGTTGGATCACAAGTAGTTTCATCACATAAACTTGTATCTAATTCAAATTCATCTTGAATAGGTTCACCCTCTGAAGCTATAAAGAATCTTTGCTGACCTGTTGTATTTCCAGATGCATATAGTACAGCACCTCCATCTTCGTTAGAATATTCATATTTAAATTTAATTTTTACTTCACAGTCTTCTTCTTCACTATCATCATCTGTAACTTCTTGTGAATCATCACTTGAAGGACGTGATACTAAGAAACCTACGTAAATTGTTCCATTTCTTTCCTCAAGTAACTTTGATAAGTCAGCACCTTCAGAAATAGGTTCCCAACCTTCTTCAGTGTTTATAAATTCTTTTGAAGCACCAAGAAGTTTTACTTCAGTAGCTTCATTTTGTTTTTCAACCTCAAATCCTAAATATTTAAAATATTCAGAGTCAGAACTTGTGTCTGTAATATTTTTTATATCAATTTTAACAGATACTATTTTCTTTATAATTCCATCAGCTTTTTCTGGTTCAGTTGCAGGGCCTTTTTCAACTTTACTTTCACCAGTTTCACTATTAAACTTTTCATTAGCATAATTCATTGCATCAATTAAAAGTTGTTTAATTCCATCAAAACCGCCACAACTTACAGATGCACCACTACCAGAACCAGAGCCACCAGAACCACCTGGATTAGGATCATCATCACCAGGTTTGGAAGAACCAGTTATTAATTGAAAACAGTTATTTCCAATTTTTTTACAAGTAATTCCTTTACCCTTATTAACCATTGTTTTGCATTCTTTTTCCGAATATTGATTTTTAGCCTTAATACATTTTGTAACCAATTTATAACACTTTGAAAAAAGTGAAACTTTTTGACATTCTGTTCCTTGACCATTCTTTACTCTATCATTACACTCATTTAAAGTATATTCACCTTTTTTTGCATTACATGAAGAACTAGAACCTCCACTAGAACCTTTTCTTTCTAATCTATAACAAATATTACTAGAATTTTTTGTACATGTCCAATCGTGATATTGTTCATTACTGTCTGAATTTTTAATATTTGCTTTATATATACAATCTTTATAGGCTAATTCATTTTGTTCACCGCTACAAGATGAAGCAATCTTACAACCAGTTGTTGATGACCTTTCATTTCCACAATATATACCTTGAGCCTCATTAGGAACGCATTCTTCGCATTTTGCACCATTAAGCTGATACCATTTTCCATCTCTTTCTCTACACTTTAACCCCGCTTTGTCTGAGCATTCAGCCGCTGTATCAAAAGAACAAGTATCAACTATTTTACAGCCGTGCTTTTCAGGAGATTGAAATCTTCCTGTATAACACTCAAAAATATCATTTTTTATTGTTGGACAAATATCAGTTGATGAAGTTGAAGGTATATAACAATTATTTGAATCTAAATGGCAACCTTTGCCTGTTGCATCAGCACATTGTGCAGCAGTAGTATATTTACATTTACCTTCTAACAAATTATATTTTTCAAATCCTAAAAGAGCTAAACTTTTACCACCTTCATCAGCATTTTCTTCATTATCACTACTTTTCTTGCTAGTATTTGATAAAAACTCAGTTAATGTTGAATTAAATGTTGAATCTGATTTCATACAATTAACAGCTGCATCGATTTTTGCTAAATAATCTGCTGTTCCAGTATGAGACCAATTAAGCATACCTTTTGATACAAGAAGTCTTATTGCTAAATGTATTTGTTCCTTATCAGCACCATTTTTCATTAAATATAGAACAGCTAAATCACCTTTAAGTTTTGGCATCATTCTATTTACAACGTAAGATGCACCTTGACCTGCAGCTTTACCTCTATCCATACAATATGCGTCATAAGTTTTTCCTCCACCAGTAACTGTATGAAGTTGATATTGTTCATTAAAACCATATGATGGTGAATGAGTTTGTGAAGCACCTGGTGTTAAGGTAAACTGATCACCAACATTAAGGGCTTCTACATTAACCATTATACATAATAATAAAAATATAAATATTGATTTAATTACTTTTTTCATATTATATCCTTTCTTCTTTTTACTCGAAGGAATACAACTACTCCTCCAACAACAAGTATCGTACATCCAGCCCCTATAAATACTTCTTTATGTTCTTTTATAAAATCTCCTAATTTTTGAAAAAAGTTTTTATTTTTTTCTATTTCATCTTGTTTCTTTTTATCTTCATATTCTTGAAATTTATCCATAAAATCTGTTATTTCCATGTTTTCAAAAGTAACATACTTTTCACAAAGATAAAATTCTGGATTATCTTGGCAAAAACCAAAATCATAGAATTCGTTATATCTTGGAGTTGTCAAATAAAATGTTCTTATTTTTTTCTTTGGACATGTTGTTTCAGTTGAGGGATAAACATCAAATGTAAAAGTATGTGCCTCCATAATATCATTTAAGTCAAAACTTACAACCCCATCTTTAACATCTGAATAACTGAAAGATTTATTGAAGTTTTTACTTTTAACATTAATTGTAAAGTCTTTACTTAAATTTAAAATAGATATTTTAAAATAATTATATCCTTCACACCCTCCTTGTCCATCATTACAAGAAAAAGATGAATCAAACTCTCCTGTTTGCTCCTCGTAAATTGCCTTTATTGTGGCAGCCTCACTATTAAGTTTAGCTTGAGTTTCATAACCACACTCCGCATGAACATTTTTTACCAGTAATACCATAACTAGTAAAACAAAAATTTTCTTTACTTTTTTCATAATGCTTAGCACCATCCCTACTATTAAAATAGTACCATAATCTAATTTTTTTTTCAATAAAAACTAGTAAGAAAACAAAAAATATGGTAATATTTTAATATAGGAAAGTGATTAAATGAAAAAAATTAAATTAGTTATAAAGGACATTGTAATATTAATGTCAACATTTTTACTTATGTTATTACTTACATATTTATTTTATCCAATTGTTAAGAAAAATATTAAATTTGAACCTGCTATAGAAACATTAATATATTTAATA
>ERZ780226.2580-NODE-2580-length-12200-cov-3.368794_pt1 | contig 12200 bp, 13 predicted proteins | sample MGYA00511165_ERZ780226 | MGnify/ENA primary metagenome ERZ780226 (study PRJEB29588, sample SAMEA2152373) | human gut metagenome | biome: human gut; feature: human-associated habitat; material: faeces | place: Denmark | collected 2008/2010 ...
AAATACACAAAGTATTCCTGCGGTTTTACACCTTTTTCTGACGAAAAATCTCTCGTCAGACTCTCTTGCCGATTTGTGTGTTATTGCCCTGATTTTAAATGTTCCGGAAAGGAGGCATATGCCATGGAAATTCCACAGGGACCCGATGAAATTCTCAATCGGCTGACGGCTGCGGGATTTCAGGCATATGCCGTGGGCGGCTGTGTGCGGGACAGTCTGTTGGGCGTTTTGCCCGGAGACTGGGACATTTGCACCTCCGCCCTGCCGGAGGAAACAGAAGCCTGTTTTCGCGACCTGCGGGTGGTGGAAACGGGCTTAAAGCACGGAACGGTTACGGTGATTTCAGAGGGAGTACCCTATGAAATTACCACCTTCCGCAGTGACGGAGCATATCTGGACCACAGAAGACCGCAGCAGGTGAATTTTGTCCATACCCTGCGGGAGGATCTTTTGCGCCGGGATTTTACCATCAATGCCATGGCGGTGGGCTTAGACGGCGTGATTCAGGACCCCTTCGGCGGGCAGCAGGATTTAAAGGACGGCGTGATTCGCTGTGTGGGCAATCCGGAAACCAGATTTTCCGAGGATGCCCTGCGGATTCTGCGGGGGCTGCGGTTTGCGTCACGGCTGGGCTTTTCCATTGCGCCGGAAACGGCTGCGGCGATGGAACGGCAAAAGGCGCTCCTTGCCTATGTCAGCGGCGAGCGGATTTATAAGGAGCTCACCGGTATTTTAATCGGAGCCTATGCCCAGCAGGTGCTGGAGCAGTATGGCAGTGTGCTGACAGCGGTCCTGCCGGAGCTTCAGCCGTCCATGGGCTTTTTGCAGCATAGTCCCTTCCATAATCGGGACGTATGGCAGCATACCCTGGAGGCGCTGGGAAAAAGCCAACCGGATCCTCTGGTGCGCTGGGCGCTGCTCCTCCATGATTTGGGAAAGCCTTACTGCTTTACGCTGGATAACCGGGGCATCGGACACTTTTATGGGCATCCGCAGCGCAGCATGGAGCTGGCAGAGATAATTTTTGACCGGCTGCACGGGGATAAAAAGACCCGGGATACCGTCTGCCTGCTGGTGCGGGATCACGACCGGGAAGCGCCGGCAAATCTGAAAAACGCCCGGCGGTGGATTGCACGCTATGGACGGGATACGGTGCGCCTGCTGCTGGAGGTCAAGCGCTGTGACTGCCTTGCCCACGTGGATACCCCCAAGACCCGGGCACGGTATGACAATCTCATGGAAATGACCCAGCTGATTCTGGAACTGCTGGAAAACGAAAGCTGCTTTTCCGTTCGGGAGCTTCCGGTGAAGGGCAGCGATGTGATGGCGCTGGGGGTGCCTGCGGGACCTCAGGTGGGTCAGATTTTGGAGTGGCTGCTGGATGATGTGCTGGACGGTACTTGTCCGCCGGAGCGGGAGGCGCTGCTGGAGCGGCTGAAGCGGCTAATCGATGAAAGAAAGGAACCCTGAATGGCGGTAGATATTATTTTGCTTCTGATTTTTATGGTCTGCATCCTGTCCGGCTATCGGAAGGGACTGATTCTGTCCCTGTGTACGCTGCTGATGCTGGCGCTCAGCTGTCTGGGTGCTGCGGCAGTGCAGCAGGCGCTAACACCTAAGGTTGCAGACTGGATGGAGCCGAAGGTCACGTCTTATGTTGCGGGAGTGATCCGGGACGGTGTAGAAACCAGCACAGAAAGCGCCATGGAGCAGACCGGCGAGGTGGGGCTTACCGTCGGCGGTCAGCAGGTAACCCTGGGCGACTTGGCGGGGATTCTCAGCGGCTTTGGGCTGGATGTGCAGGAATCTGTACAGGGCGCGGCGCAGGATGCAGCGGAGCCGCTGGTACAGAGTGTGGCAAAAAGCATCAGCCAGAGTATTGTGACATCCATAGCGGGACTTTTGATTTTTCTGGGTGCATTTCTGGTGATTTATCTGCTGCTGCATGCAGTCAGCTTGATTCTGAATCTGGTGGACCGATTGCCGGTGGTGCATACGCTGAACCGCGTGGGCGGTGCAGTGATCGGCGGCGTCAGCTGTGCGCTGGTCTTGACGGTTTTGATGGGACTGCTGGTGAATAGCGGCGCCATGGAGAGCAGCAGCTTTGGCGGTCCCGTGGCGCAGCTGCTGCGGAGGATTGCAGAGCGTATTGTTTGAGGCAAAGCCGACTAGCGTGGTACGGTCCGAAGCGGGAGGCTGCAATAGAAATATTACACAAATATTTCTCGAAAATTCATGAAAAAGAAACAAAAGTTTGGTGACTTATGTAATATCCGTCCGGTATTATATAGCCATAACAATTCTTTTTCATTTCTCCTTCTTCCTGATTAGACACGCAGACGGGCTGGTCACCTGTTTGCGTGTCTTTCTTTTGCGGGAGGAGAAGGGAACCTTGGCGCGCTATGCGCCGGAAAGAAGATGACATTGTGCTGCGGGAAAACGGCAGACTATTTTCAAAAAAAGACCTTGCCATGCTGCTGATCCCATTGATTGTGGAGCAGCTTTTTACTGCCCTGATGGGGACGGCGGATACCATGATGGTGGCGCGGGTAGGCGATGCGGCAGTGTCCGGCGTCTCACTGGTGGACTCCATCAACAATCTGGTGCTCATGATGATGACCGCCCTTGCAACCGGCGGAACCATTGCCTGCGCACAATATCTCGGTGCTCAGGATCGGGAAGGGGCAAACCAGTCGGCACGGCAGGTGCTCCTGTCGGTGACGGTGATTTCGCTGCTGTGCTGCATGATTTGCGTGGGACTGCGGAGCCCGATTTTACATCTGGTATTTGGCAGCGTGGAAGAAGACGTGATGGATGCGGCGCGGATTTATTTCCTGATTACGGCGCTGTCCTACCCGTTTATGGGCATTTATGATGCCAGCGCGGCACTGTACCGGGCAACAGGAAATTCGCGGCTGCCCATGGCGGTCAGCGCAGTGGGAAACCTTTTAAACATTGCGGGCAATGCGGTGTTTATGTTCGTATTCCATTGGGGCGTAATGGGCGCGGCGCTTTCCACCATGCTGTCCCGGGTGCTCCAGTGCATTGCAATCCTGTGGTTCCATCATCGTCCCGGACAGGTGATTGTGCTGAATCATTATGCCGCCATTCGTCCGGATTTTAAGATGATTCATACGATTTTGCGGATTGGAATTCCCACCGGTGTGGAAAACGGCATGTTCCAGTTTGGCAAGCTGGTGATTCAGAGCACGGTGGCAACTCTGCCGACCTCCGAAATCGCCGCGCAGGCGGTGGTGAATACCCTGGAGTATTTCACCAGCATGCCGTCCATGGCAGTGGGACTGGGACTGGTGACGGTAGCAGGGCAGTGCATGGGTGCGGGACGATCCAAGGAAGCAAAGCGGTACAGTCTGGAGCTTACGGGTATTTCCGAGCTGCTGGTCATCGGCACCGGCATTTTGATTTTCTTCTCGGTGGATACGGTATCCCGGCTGTCGGGACTGAGCGCGGAAAGTGCCCAAATCGTCCACCGGATGATGGTGCTCATTACGCTGGTAAAGCCATTTATCTGGCCTCTTGCCTTTACGCTGCCCAACGGTATGCGGGCTGCCGGCGATGTGAAATACAGCATGATCGTCTCGGCGGCGTCCATGTGGGTGTTCCGGGTGGCGCTGTGTATGATCCTGATCCGTGGCTTCGGCTTCGGGGTGCTGGGCGTCTGGATCGCCATGTTTGTGGACTGGTTTGATCGGGACATCTGGTATGTGGGACGGTTTATCAGCGGAAAATGGATGGAGAAAAAGGTCCTGGAAGATCGATAATTATGAAAAAGAGCAGAGCCTCCGGAGAAAATGGAGGTTCTGCTCTTTTTCCATGCTTGCATAATCACGAAGAAACTGCCGTAAAATGCTCCGTTGACAAGACTGAAAATCCTGATTATAATGAAGATAAACTGTTGATGAAAGAAACTGTTAGGGAGCTGAAGCTATGCAAACCCCACTGGTCAGCATCATTGTGCCGGTATACAATGGGGCAGGCACCATTGAAAAATGCCTGCGCCGGATTCAGCATCAGACTTATTCCAATATCGAGGTGCTGGTGATAGACGACGGCAGCACCGATGAAACCCGGACAATCTGTCAGCGGTTCTGCCGGCAGGACCGTCGGTTTCGGCTGCTGTGCCAAGGGCACCTTGGCGTAGCGGCTGGGCGCAATCTTGCCATGAAACAGGCAAGGGGGCAATACCTTCAGTTCTGCGACAGCGACGACTGGATGACCTGGGACGCCACGGAAACTCTGGTGCAGGCGGCAATCACCACCGGCAGCGAGCTCATTACCGCTGGCTTTTACCGTGTGGTGGGAGAACGGGTCTATGAGCATGCCCACATCGGCGTATCCGGGATTATGACAAAAAACGAATTTGTGGAGCACATGATGCATGCGCCGGGAAATTTCTATTACGGCGTACTGTGGAATAAGCTCTATCGACGGGCGCTGATTGAAAAGCATATGCTCTCCTGCCCGGAGGATCTCAGCTGGTGCGAGGACACCTATTTTAACTATACCTATCTCAAATACGTGGCAACGGTAACGGTTTTGACGCAGCCGGTGTATTTCTATCAGAAAACGAAAGGCAGCCTGTCTACCACCCATATTACCCTGCCGCGGACCATTCACACCCGTTCTGAGCTCTATGCCCATTATAAAGAGCTGACAGCCCCGGTCAGAAAAAGCCGGCTCCAGCTGGTGCCGTTTTGGGTATTGCCCGCGCTGGATGGCGGACTGGGAATTCCGAAAAACCGAAAAGAGGAGGATGCTTGATATGCAGTTGTGTTCGGATCGCAGCAATAAGATTTTGACCATTCCCAATCTGCTCAGCGCCTTTCGATTGGTGCTGGCAGGGGTGTTTGCCTATATTTACTGGAACGCCAGAGATCAGCATGACTACAACCTGGCGGTGGGCGTTCTGGTGCTGTCCGGCTTGACGGATTTTGCCGACGGAAAGATTGCGCGGCGATTTCATATGATCTCTGAGCTTGGAAAGGTGCTGGATCCCATTGCCGATAAGCTCACTCAGGCGGTGGTGGCGTGCTGTCTGGCAAAGCACTATGGACCCATGAAGCTGCTGTTTCTGGTGTTGGTGATTAAGGAGCTGACCCAGGGGATTTATGGCGCCTATGCGGTGAAGAAGGCGGGAAAAAACGACGGCGCCATGTGGTGCGGCAAGGTGACCACCTTCTATCTCTATGCCATGATGGCACTGCTGCTGTTGGCTTCCGGCATTCCGGAGGCGGTCTCCAGCATTTTGATCGGCATAGGAATTATTCTGCTGCTGTGGAGCTTTATTTCCTATCTGCTGAAGTTCAACCGAATGGTACGGGAAGCAGCATAAAAAACTCAGCCGTGAGCGGGGAATTCCGTGCTCACGGCTGAGCGGCGTCATAGGGAATATTGGCGGCGTCCCATTTCTGATGCTGCCAGGCAACCAGGTCTGCCAGGGTAATATGGTCTACCACCTGGTCAATGGCGCCGTCAATCCGGCGATAGACCTCTACGGTGACGCAGAGGGGCTGACGGGGACAGGGGGGAGCATCGTGGCTCAGACAGGCGATGGGGGCAAGGCTGCCCTCAATGGTCCGGAGAATCATGCCAACGGTATAGTCCTCCGGTGGCATGGTCAGGGGGTAGCCGCCCTGAGCGCCGCGAACCGAACGCACATAGCCAATGCGGGCAAGGGGCGTTACGATCTGCTCCAGATATTTCAGGGAAATCTCCTGCCGCCCGGAAACGGCACGGAGAGAGGTACAGGAGCCCTCCGGCTGAAGTGCCAGATCCAGCATGAGCCTGAGCGCATAGCGCCCTCGGGTGGATAGCTTCAAGGAAATTCCTCCTTCTGTGGAATAACACTAATATACTATAGGAATGGTAGGAAATCGAGCGCGAAAGAAGAATGTGGAAGAGAAATCGTCGGTGGTTGACAAAGTCCGCGCATATTTCGTATAATACCGGGAGACAACGACGGGGCAGCTGCCCCATGGATAGAAGGAGTGCTTGATTATGGCAGAGATTTTAGCTGTATGTATCAGTGAGAAGAAGGGGGAGCAGAAGCACCCGGTTGCCCAGGCGGAGCTGAAGGAGAACTGGGGCATTGTGGGCGACGCCCATGCAGGCAACTGGCACCGTCAGGTGTCGCTGCTGGGACAGGAGAGCGTGGATAAGCTCCAGAGTAAAATTACCCATGTAACCTTAAAGCCCGGCGATTTTGCGGAGAATATTCTGGTGAAGGGTATTACCCTGTATGAGCTGCCGGTGGGAACCCGGCTGAAAATCGGTCCCGATGCGGTGGGCGAGGTGACTCAGATCGGCAAGACCTGCCACTATGACTGTGCCATTCGCAAGGCAGCAGGAGACTGCGTAATGCCCAGAGAGGGAATCTTTGTAAAGATCCTGACCCCAGGTGTGGTTCGTCCTGGCGATCAGCTGGAAGTGATGGAAGAAGCATAATTTTGTCCCCTCTGCACGGGCTGTGGAGGGGACTTTTCATGTATCATCGGCGCGATCCTGTGGAATACTCATTGAGACGGAGGAATTAACAATGTGTACTGCGGCAACGTATCATACGAAGGATCATTATTTTGGCAGAACCCTGGACTATGAGGTGTCCTATGGGGAAGAGGTGGTGGTAACGCCGCGCAGCTTCCCGTTCCATTTCCGGTATATGGGCAGCCTGCCCAGGCATTATGCCATCATCGGCATGGCAACGGTGGCGGGGGAATATCCGCTGTATTACGATGCCACCAACGAAAAGGGACTTAGCATGGCGGGACTGAATTTTCCGGGCAATGCAGACTATAAGCCTCTGGCAGAGGGAAAGGACAATGTGGCAACCTTTGAGCTGATTCCCTGGATTCTGGGGCAGTGCGCAACGGTGCAGGAGGCAAGGGCGTATTTGGACCGCATGAATCTTGCCAACACGCCCTTTAGCCCGCAGTTTCCGGTATCGCCGCTGCACTGGATCATTGCGGATCGGGACTGTGCCATCACCGTGGAATCGGTGCGGGAGGGCATCCGAATCTATGACAACCCCGTGGGGATTCTCACCAACAATCCGCCATTTGACTATCAGATGACAAATCTCGCCAATTATATGAGCCTGTCCACCGAGCCGCCGGAAAACCATTTTTCTGACCGGCTTTCTCTGACGCCCTATAGTCGGGGCATGGGCATGCTGGGGATGCCCGGTGATTTATCCTCGGCATCCCGATTTGTGCGGGCAGCCTTTACCAAGCTCCATTCTGTTTCGGGAACATCGGAAAGCGAAAGCATCAGCCAGTTTTTCCACATTCTTGGCTCCGTGGCACAGCAGCGGGGCTGCGTGCATATGGGTGAGGGAAAGTATGAGATCACCATCTACACCTCCTGCTGCAATACGGACCGTGGCATTTACTATTACACCACCTATGAAAACAGTCAGATCACCGGGGTGGATATGTATCAGGAGAATCTGGAGGGACAGACGCTCAGCCGCTATCCATTGGTAACAGGACAACGGATTCACATGCAGAATTAAAATATCAAGGTACAGAAAAACGCCGGACAGAATACCGAAATGGTGTTCTGTCCGGCGTGTGTTTTTGCCGAAAATCAAAGACCGTAATAGGCAATGAAGCGATAGAGCATGGTTGCCATCTGGCAGCGGGGGGCGTTGGCATACGGGGCAATGGTGCCTGCTTCGACACCGTTGATGATTTTGGCACCCACAGCCCAGCGAACCGCAGGAAGCGCATAGCTGTCAATGCTACTGCGATCCGTGAACTTGGAAAGGGAATTGTAGGCGGAAGTAGCATAGCCCATTACCTGCGCGTAACGGTAGAGGAAGGTGGCAAGCTCCTGACGGAGCAGTTGCTTGTATGGTCCGAAGGCGGTTGCCGAGATGCCGTTGGTGATGCCGGTTTCGTATGCCCAGGCGACGCTTTTGGCAAAATAGTCGTCGCTTGAAACATCGGTGAAAACGGACGGCTGGGTGGCTTCGGGCTCGCCCGCAAGCCGCCAGAGTACCGTTACCAGCATGGCGCGATCTGTGGTTAGATTGGGAGAGAAGGTATAGTTGGAGGTGCCGTTGATGAACTTGCGCGCGGTCATTTCCTGAACGGCATCGAAGTAATACGCATCGGACGCTACGTCGCGGAATGGGCAAACCGGCTGACTGTCTGCCTCGGTGGGCACATAGTCCGTCTGGGACAGCGGATAAGCGGCGGTAAACTCGCTGGTGAGATATTCCTTGGAGGCGGTATGATCCTGGAATGCTTCAGAGCCCTTCAGCAAATAGTTGTGGGTGCTGACGTCGGAGCTGCCGTCCCAGGTGGCGTCCATGTTATACCATAGATCGCCCAGCTTGACAATGTTCCAGGCGTGATCCGAGCTGGTGATGATCCGGACAGGAAGCCCCATGGCGCGGCACATGGCATAGAACAGGGTGGCATAGCCCTGACATACTGCCTTGCCGTTATGAAGGGCGGCATAGGCGGTGTAGATATAGACGTTGCCGCTTTTCAGCCCGTCATAATCATAATCCACGTGGTCGGTGATGTAGTCATAGATGCCGCAGTATTTCTGGTAGTCGCTGGAACTCCAAAGGTCCAGCTCGTCTACTACGCTTTTTACATGGGAAATCAGCCAGACCTCATCGTTGGCGGTGGAATAGTAGGTGAAATACATGGTAATCTCCAGGTAGCTGTCAACGCTGGAGGTCCAGGTATAACGGACCTTTGCCCAGCTCCAGCGGAGATAGTCGCCGCTGTTAATGTCCACTGCCAGGTCCTCGCTATACGCCATGGGCATCAGAACGCGATTGACCAGTCTGGTCACAGAGGGCTTGTCTGCGGTGTAGCCCGGCGCATAAACCGGAATGGTAAATACAGTGGTGCGGGTCCGCATCTGGTCCCGAAGCTCCGCCGCAGCATCTTCGATGGAAAGAAAGCCGCCGGATTGGGTTCGAGGCGCGGTGATAGAGGCGCTGTCGTCAGTCTCGGCATCCTCCGATATGGAATCCGGAATCGAAACATCGGGATACAGAGGATTGGTGTAGGTGGCGCTGCCTGTTTCCGGCGCTTCTGCGGCATGGACCGGAACAGCGGACAGGCTCAGCAGCATTGCCAAACTCAGCAGCAGACAGAGCAGACGCTTGGAATATTTCATGGGAACCTCCTTGTGGTGCCATAGCGAATCCGTGGAAAAACAAAAATGAGTAAGGCTATTTTAGGGGAAATACAGGGGTGCTGTCAAGGGGCGAACACCAAAAACTCAATTTGGTATCATAATTTTTTACAAATTGTAAACAATATAGAGCGCTGAAATTAAGGCAATACCGCAGACGCATTTGTACAGTGTTGCCTGAAAAGGCACAGAGGAGGAATTGCCGGTGAAATGGAAGAAAAGCGTTGTAAGCTGCCTAATCTTGGCGGCGCTGCTGGTGGGGTCAGTATGGGCGGAGAGCCCCATTGAGAAGGAGCAGCAGCCAACGGGCTATATTGCGTTGACCTTTGACGATGGTCCCTCCGGCGCACTGACGGAGCAGCTGCTGGATGGACTGAGACAGCGAAATGCCAGAGCTACATTTTTTCTTTGCGGCTATCGCATGGACCAGTATCCCTCGGCGCTGAATCGCTATCTGGAGGAGGGACATGAGCTGGGGGTTCACTCCACGGTGCATACGGATCTTACCAAGCTGACGCCACAGGAGGTCCAGCAGGATATGGCACAGACGGCAGGAAAGATTCGGGAGCTTACCGGAATCTCTCCTGTGGTCATGCGTCCGCCCGGAGGCGCATATGATGAAACGGTCTGCCGAGAAGCGGGGGCAGAGGGGATGAGCGTGATCCTCTGGTCCGTGGACCCCAGAGATTGGGCGTCCCACGATGCCGGTGCCGTGCTCCATACCATGGCGCGGGAGGCTGGCGACGGGGATGTTATTCTGATGCACGATCTCTCCAAAAGCTCCGTGGAGGCGGCGCTGCGGCTGGTGGATATGCTGGAGGAAAAGGGCTACTGCTTTGTGACAGTCAGCGAATTGGCGGCACTGCGGGGGACGGAGCTGGAGCCGGGAAATGTGTATACGGATTTTCCGGAAAAATAGTTGTGCAATTCCTGCTCTCTGTGATATAATGAACTTGATATATTTTTTCAGGAAGGATGCATTCAAATGCTCAAAGGTAAAAACATTGTAATGGGTGTTACCGGCGGAATTGCTGCCTGGAAGGCTTGCCTGATTCTCAATAAGCTGGTAATTGACCTGCACGCCAATGTGGACGTGATTATGACAAAGAACTCCGAGACGTTTATCACGGAGCAGACCATTCGTACCCTGTCCCGGAACATTGTCACCCGGGATATGTTCAAGGAGCCCGCTGTTTGGAGCGTGGAGCACATCTCTCTGGCGCGGAAGGCAGACTGCTTCCTGATTGCGCCCTGCACCGCCAACGTTATCGGCAAGATCGCCAACGGCATTGCTGACGATATGCTCACCACCACCGTTATGGCAACCCGCGCCCCTGTGGTCATTGCGCCTGCCATGAACGACGCTATGTATACCAACCCCATTGTCCAGGGCAACATGCAGAAGCTCAAGGATCTGGGTCAGTATAAGTTCATCGAGCCCCATGAGGGTGTGCTGGCTTATGGCGGCAAGGGCACCGGCGAGCTGGCTACCGCCGACGAGATCGGCGATTATATTGTCAACCTGATCGGCAATAAATAAGGAGGATATTTTATGAAAATCTCTATTGTTTACTTTACATCCACCGGTCGCACTGCTTCCATGGCAGAGGAGATCAAAAAGGGCATTGCGGCTGCAGACGCTTCCATCGAGGTCGGTCTGTTCCCTATCTCTGAGGTGACCTCTTACCACGAGGAGAACGTGAACTTTGTCAACGACTCCGCAGCGGTAATCGTCGGCACCCCCGACTACTATGCTGCCGAGGCAAACCAGCTCAAGACCTGGCTGGACAACTGCCCCTGCAAGCTGGCAGATAAGCTCTGCGGCGCTTATGCTACCGCAAACTTCCTCCAGGGCGGCGGCGACATCGCCATTCAGTCCGTTCTGACCCAGCTGCTGGTAAAGGGCACTGTGATTTATTCCAGCGGCACTGCCCAGGGGTTGCCCTTTATCCATCTTGGACCCATCTGCCTCAAGGGCGGCGAGGAAGAGGCTGCACCCCTGTTCCAGACCTATGGCACCCGGTTCGCCAAGAAGGTACTGGAGCTGTTCAAGTAAGTTTATCGAGGAAAAGAGGGTGACTGGAAATCAGTCACCCTCTGTTTATTTATAGTTAGGAGCGCAGATAAATGAGAAGAAAAGACCGGGAGGTTACGGAGCTTTCTCAGCTGGAGAAGATCATCCGGAAATGTGACTGCATCCATTTGGGACTGCTGGACGGGGATTATCCCTATGTGGTGCCCATGAACTTCGGCTATGAGCGGACTGGGGACCAATTTACCTTTTACATGCACGCAGCTTCGGAGGGAAAAAAGCTGGAGCTGATAAAAGCTCATCCCCAGGCGTCCTTCTGTATGGATACCGGGCACGAACTGGTAAAGGGCGAGGCGCCGTGCAGCTGGTCGTTCCGCTATGAGAGTGTTATGGGGCAGGGGGAGTTGACTCAGGTTCAGGACCCGGGGGAAAAGCGCCATGGTCTGCAAACGGTGATGGAGCACTATTCCGGCAGCAAGGCGCCGGTGGAATTCCCGGACGAAATGATGCGTCGTGTGGTGATTTTGAAGCTGAATGCCAAAAATCTCACCGGAAAGCAACATAAATAGGGCAAAAAAGCGGCGTTGTTTGTACACAATGCCGCTTTTTTCGGAGAAGTGCAAGTTCCTCTTGACTTTAGCGTAATGATTCGCTAATATAATAGCAACTTGAGAGCAAGAACGCACGGGCGCGATTGCCAAAACCCTGCGGCAGTGCAGCCGCAGAAACGATAGGAGAGACTACGATGAAAAAACTGCTTGCACTGCTTCCGGAAGACCTGGCACTGGGATTTTATGAATGCCCGTATCCATATAAGAGAGTAATTTCTCCGGAACTTCTGGAATGGTGCGCAAATACCGGAAGATTTTATTTCATTAAGGACACAAGCTGTGATATCCACAATATGGAAGCAAAACTTGCAAAGATCAAGGGCAGCAACCTCAAACTTTTTAATGCGAACTCATCTACGTTATTAGAAACTTTGAAGCTT
>ERZ780226.2585-NODE-2585-length-12191-cov-3.623929_pt1 | contig 12191 bp, 10 predicted proteins | sample MGYA00511165_ERZ780226 | MGnify/ENA primary metagenome ERZ780226 (study PRJEB29588, sample SAMEA2152373) | human gut metagenome | biome: human gut; feature: human-associated habitat; material: faeces | place: Denmark | collected 2008/2010 ...
GGAGAATTTTAGTGTTAAATTATCAAAGATTGTTAATAATATGAAGCTGGATAAGCTATACTACCCCGATCACGAGGTTATGGTTACAACGGCCGACCTTAACAGACCGGGACTTCAGATTACCGGGTTCTTTGATTATTTTGACCCGAGGCGTATTCAGGTTTTCGGAATGGTCGAAAATACTTATCTCGCTACCCTCACCTCAGAGGAAAGATATAACGCCCTGCGGAGCCTGTTTGAAAAGCGTGTTTCCGCGGTGGTAATGACCAGAAACGGTAACGCAACGCCCGAAATGATGAAACTTGCAGAGGAATTTGACACCCCGGTTTTGCGTACGGCACAGCCGACATCATACTTTACAAGCGCGCTTAATTCATTTCTGAATGTTGAGCTTGCCCCCAGAATCACCCGTCACGGAGTTTTGGTTGAGGTTTACGGCCAGGGAGTATTTATAATGGGCGAGAGCGGTGTCGGAAAGAGCGAGGCCGCGGTTGAGCTTATCAAAAGAGGCCACCGTCTTGTTGCGGATGATGCGGTTGAGATTAAAAAGGTGTCATCTATTTCGCTGGTTGGATATTCGCCCGATATTATCAGGCACTTTATCGAAATCAGAGGTATCGGAATAGTCGATGTTAAGAACATCTTTGGTATGGGTGCAGTCAAGGAATCAGAGAAGATTGACCTCATTATTCACCTTAAAACGTGGGAACGCGGAAAGCAGTATGACAGGCTCGGCCTGGTTGACGAGTATACGAATATTCTCGGCCTTGATATTCCGTCGCTTACCATTCCGGTTCGGCCGGGAAGAAATCTGGCGGTAATATTTGAGGTTGCTGCTATGAACAACCGTCAGAAACAGATGGGCTATAATGCGGCGGAGGAGCTTAACCGCCGTATTGCGGAACATCTGGGTAACTTCGGCAATGAATAATAAACGAAATAATAAACGAATAATACATAGAATATCATATTTTAACAGGAGATGTACAAAATAATGATAAAGGTTTTGGTTGATACACACACGCATACGAATTGCAGCACACACGCACACAGCACACTTCTCGAAAACGCATCTGCCGCAGCGGAACGCGGACTTGAAATGCTTTGTATGACAAATCATACGCCCGCCCTCCCCGATTCACCGCATATTTGGCACTTTGAAACAATGGGAAGCCTTCCGAAAGAGATAAAAGGTGTTAAAATGGCTTACGGAGCAGAGACAAACCTGCTTGACCTCGACGGAAACGTTGACCTGCCGGAGGAAATACAGAAAAAGATGGATTTGATTGTTGCGTCGATTCATAGGCCCTGCCTTGCACCGGGAACGGCCGATGATTATACATCGACATATTTGGGTGCAATCAGGAATCCGTATATAACTATTCTCGGACACAGCGGAAGCGTTAATTATCCGTATGATATTGATACGGTGGTGAAGGCGGCGAAGGAGTATAACAAGTGTATAGAGATAAATAATCACACATTTACCGTGCGCAGACCGAGTATAGAAAATTGCAGGAAGATTGCCCTTGCCTGCAAGAAGTACGGAACGCATATAGTTGTATCATCTGATGCACATAATTCGTTTGATATAGGAAATTTTGATAACGCAATAAAAATGCTGACAGAGATTGACTTTCCGGAGGAATTGATTGCGAATGCAACAGCCGAAAGGTTTACCGAATATCTGAATAGTCTGAAAAAATAAATCAGCCGGAGGAAATAATTAAGCGATGTTAGAGACAGTATTGAGATTGATTACAGAAATTGTGGGAATGCCCGGTGTTTTGGTTGAAGAGCCGATGAGCAGGCATACCACTTTCAGAATAGGCGGAGCGGCAGATGTTATAATTGAGCCGCCGGGTGAAAAACAGCTTGCCGCCGTTATAAAAATGCTTAAAAGATTTAAGGTTCCGTATTTCGTTATGGGAAACGGCTCAAATCTTTTGGTGGGTGACGGAGGTATAAGAGGTGCGGTCATAAAGATTTCAGGCACTATGAGCAAGTGCTCTGTTGATGAAAATGACGATACGATAATACACGCCGAGAGCGGAGTCAAGCTCTCGAAGCTTGCAAACACAGCCTTAAATAACGCGCTTACGGGTTTTGAATTTGCGGCCGGGATTCCCGGTACGCTCGGCGGAGCGGTGTTTATGAATGCCGGGGCATACGGCGGCGAAATGAAGAATGTTATAAAAGAGGTATCGTTTATCGATACAGAGGATTGCAGTATTCACACCGTTCCGGTTCATGAATGTGATTTTGGCTACAGAAAAAGCCGCTTTTCAGATGGCGGAGCAATCATAACAGGCGCATCTGTTCAGCTTGAAAACGGAGATATGTCCGAAATCCGCGCAAAGATGGATGACCTCGCCGAGCGCCGGAGAAGTAAACAGCCTCTTGATAAGCCGAGTGCGGGAAGCACCTTTAAACGGCCGGAGGGTTACTTCGCGGGGACGCTTATCCAGGACGCAGGTCTTAAAGGCTATCGAATCGGCGGAGCGGAGGTTTCCCAAAAGCACGCAGGCTTTGTGATAAACGTCGGAGGTGCGACGGCTAAGGATGTCAGAGAGCTTATTGATTATGTCAGAGCAGAGGTCAAAAAGAAATACGGAGTAGAACTTGAACCCGAAGTCAAATTTGTAGGGGAGTTTTAAGATAAAAACAAAGGATGGAGAGAGAATGAGGTTTGTTATTATCACGGGACTCAGCGGAGCGGGAAAAACGCAGGTTGTAAAGGCATTTGAGGATATGGGCGATTATTGTGTTGACAATATGCCGCCCGAGCTTATACCTAAATTTGCCGAAATTTACAGAAGAAGTGCAAAGCCCGACGACTGTGTCGCCATTGTTTGTGATATAAGAGGCGGAGATATGTTCAGAAAGCTTGAGGGAAGCCTTAATGAGCTTGCTGAAATGGGTTATGAATACGAGATATTGTTTTTAGAGGCGTCGGACGAAACGCTTGTCAGAAGATATAAAGAAACGCGAAGGAATCATCCTCTTGCCGGCGGCGACAGGCTGATTGACGGAATCAGAAAGGAAAGACAGCTTCTTGACGGAGTTAAGAAAAAGGCGGCTAAGATTATCGACACATCAACACTCAGCGCCGCACAGCTCAGGAAGCAGATTGAAGCTGTCTATGGGGCGGAATCGAATTTCGGCGGTATGATGGTACATATTATGTCATTCGGCTTTAAGTATGGGATTCCCACCGATGCGGATTTGGTATTTGATGTCAGATTTATGCCGAATCCTTTTTATGTTCCCGAGCTTAAAGAACATACCGGCCTTGAGGCGTGCATAAGAAATTATGTTATGGATTCAGAAGTGAGCCGCGAATTCTTAAAGAAGCTTATTGATATGGTTGAATTTCTTGTGCCGCAGTATAAAAAAGAGGGAAAGCTTCGCCTTGTTATTGCGGTCGGCTGTACGGGCGGGCATCACAGAAGCGTTACTGTTGCGGAAGAGCTTTACAGCCGCATAACTATGTCGGGCTATAACACCATGGTATCACACAGAGATATTAAAAAGGGAATTTAAAATCCCGTGCCGAAAGGTGGACTATTATGAACAGAACGGGTTATAAGCCGAATATCTTAGCTATAGGCGGCGGAACCGGATTATCTACCATGCTCAGAGGTTTAAAGGCGTATACGCCGAATATCACGGCTGTGGTGACCGTTGCCGATGACGGCGGCGGAAGCGGTATGCTCAGAGATGAGCTTAAAATGCCGCCGCCGGGGGATATAAGAAACTGTATTCTGGCGCTTTCAGAGACAGAACCGATAATGGAGCGGCTTCTTCAATACCGGTTCAGAGCCGGAAGGCTTGAGGGTCAGAACTTCGGAAACCTTTTCCTCGCCGCTATGACCGGAATTTATGACGGTGATTTTGTTACTGCGGTTAAGAATGTCAGCGATGTTTTAAAGGTTACCGGTACGGTTCTGCCCGTCACCGATATGGATGTTGAGCTTAGAGCTGTTTTAAAAAACGGAACAACCGTTGTGGGTGAGTCGGCGATAGGCAAGAGTGTAAGCCGCTTCGGAAGTCCGATTGAGAGGATAACGCTTCGTTCTAAGGACGGGAGACCCGCAAGGCTTCTTCCTGATATAAAGGACAAAATCAATGCGGCGGACATAATTACCCTCGGCCCGGGAAGCCTTTATACAAGCGTTCTGTCAACCCTCGGCGCAGAGGAGTTTTATGAGAAACTAAAAGCGGCAAGAGCACCGATTGTCTACATAAATAATATAATGAGCCAGCCGGGCGAAACTGACGGCTATACCGCGTTTGACCACGTTAAGGCGATACTTGACCATACCTGCCCCGGGTTCATCGACTATTGTATAGTGAATTCAAAGACGATTAACACACCTCTCCTCAGAAAATATGCCGAGAAGGATTCGGAGGCGGTCTTGCTTGATGAGAAGAGGTTTGAGGGAAGCGGAATAAAGCTTGTTAAACGAGATATAGTCGGGCTTATAAATAACAGATATATCCGTCACGACCCCGAGGCTCTTGCGGATACGATAATTGATATAGCCAACCGAGAACATCACAAAGCAAATGATGTGAGTGATGAGGGTGTGGTTCTCTACAGACCGCAAAGAAGAAAACGCTGAAGAAAAGCCGAGGTTTATAATATGAAATCTTTTTCGGAACTGACAAAGGAAGAACTTTATAAAACCGATAATCTGAACAGCTGCTGTGATGCGGCTGAATTTGGCGGGATGCTGCTGATGGGATGCAGTATTTCTTGTGATGAAATAAAACTGGTGACCGAGAATCCGGATGTTCTCGGTTGCTTTGCAATGCTTGCAAGACGGCTCGGTTACAGCGCTGAAATAGGTCAGGCGGCAGATAAGGCCTCGAGATATTCGGCCGGAATAATCGACCCGACACAGATTTTTATGATTCTCAGCGAATATTTGCTGATTGACTCCGATACAAGGATAATAAAACATAAAATAGCGAGGCATATTGTCGAAAATGATTGCTGTCGGCGTGCGTTTGTACGCGGGGCATTCCTGGGCGGCGGAACGGTAATCGACCCGAAAAAGAATTACAACCTTGAGCTTGTGACACCGTATATGGGTCTCAGCCGTGATATATGCGAACTCCTTCGCACCGATGGGTTCACCTTTAAAACGGTTGTCAGAAAGTCTAAGTATGTTATATATATAAAAAACAGTGAGACAATACAGGATTTTCTTTCGTATATGGGTGCGTATAAGGCACAGATGGAGCTTATAAATGTTAAGATAGAAAAAGAGATACGAAATGATGTTACCCGATCGATTAACAGTGAGACGGCGAATTACGAAAAAACGATAGGTGCATCGGTGAAACAGATTCAAGCGATAGAAGAGATACAAAAGTTTATGAAGCTTGATGACCTCCCCGATGAGCTTCGGGAGATTGCGCGGCTCAGACTTAAATATAAATCGATGAGCCTGACCGAGCTTGGGGACAAGTGTACCCCGAAGCTCGGAAAGTCAGGGGTAAATCACAGAATGAAGAAGATACTGGCGCTTGCAGAAAAGCTTAAGACAAAACCGGAATAGGGGTGAATAAAATGGCATTTGTGCATCTGCACACACATACTGCGTACAGCCTTTTAGACGGCGAGGCGACCATTCCTAAGCTTATGGACAGGGCGAAGGAACTCGGTCAGAACTCCATCGCCATAACCGACCACGGAAATATGTACGGAGTGATTGATTTTTATGAGAGTGCACTCAGTCACGGAATAAAACCGATTATCGGCTGTGAGGTATATGTCGCCGCGCGGTCAAGGTTCGATAAGGTTCATGAGTTTGACGCTCAAAGCTATCACCTTATTCTCCTTGCCGAAAACGATAAGGGCTATCACAACCTGATGAGACTTGTTTCGGCGGGATTCATAGAGGGTTTTTATTATAAGCCGCGTGTGGATATGGAGCTTCTCAGAAAGTACAGCAACGGACTTATTGCACTCAGCGCGTGTATGTCGGGCGTCATTTCGAGGAATTTGCTTGCCGGAAATTATGATGAAGCAAGGCGCAGGGCAAAGGAGTTTTCGGAAATTTTCGGAAAGGACAACTATTTTATAGAGATACAGGATCACGGGATATTGGAACAGAAAAAGCTGAATCGTGACCTTATTTCGATTGCGCGGGAATTGGATTTAGGAATCGTTGCAACCAACGATATTCACTATGCAGAGCAGAAGGACGCGGAATATCAAGATGTTTTGATGTGTATTCAGATGGGAAAGACGGTTGACAGCGAGGACAGAATGAGGATGAATACCGATCAGCTGTATCTGAAATCCGAAGAGGAAATGGACGAGCTTTTCTCATATATCCCCGAGGCTCTTGAAAATACACAAAGGATAGCCGACCGCTGTAACGTAACGATTGAATTCGGGAAGTTTCACCTGCCGAAGTTTGAGATTCCGGGCGGAATTTCTTCTTATGAATATTTAAAGGAACTTGTAAACGAGGGTATGACAGAGAGGTATCCCGAAGATGACGGAACGGTTCGTGCGCGGATGGAATATGAGCTTGATACGATAAATATGATGGGTTATGTGGATTATTTTTTAATCGTATGGGATTTTATCAGATATGCCCGACAAAACGGAATCAAGGTCGGCCCGGGAAGAGGAAGTGCGGCGGGAAGCGTTGTTGCTTACTGTCTGCATATCACGAATGTTGACCCGATTAAGTACGGTCTGATTTTTGAAAGATTCTTAAACCCCGAGAGGGTAAGTATGCCGGATATTGACATTGACTTTTGTTACGAACGCCGCGGCGAGGTCATCGAATACGTAAACCGAAAATACGGCGAGGATAATGTGGCACAGATTGTCACCTTCGGAACAATGGCGGCGAGACTTGCTATACGCGATGTCGGAAGAGCACTTAACATTCCTTACGGAGTGGTGGACGAAGCGGCAAAGCAGGTTCCGAACGAGCTTAAAATGACAATCAAGAAGGCCTTGGTTGTTAATTATAAATTAAAGGAACTGTACGACGGGAATCCGCAGATTAAAAAGCTTATAGATACTGCGATTCAGCTTGAAGGCCTTCCGAGGCACACCTCGACCCATGCGGCCGGGGTGGTAATAACCAGCGGCGGGATAGGCAGCTATGTTCCGCTTCAGAAAAACGATGATGTCATAACCACACAGTTCACCATGACAACGATTGAGCGGCTCGGCCTTTTGAAGATGGATTTTCTTGGACTTCGTACTCTGACCGTTATACGCGATGCGGTTCGGAACATACAAGACGCGCATAACATCTGTATTGACACCGATAATCTTAAAATGGATGACAAGGCCGTTTTTGATATGATTTCAAGAGGCGAGACAGACGGCGTATTTCAGCTTGAAAGCTCGGGAATGAAACAGTTTATGAAAGAACTGAAGCCGAATTCGCTTGAGGATATAATAGCCGGAATATCATTGTATCGCCCCGGACCTATGGACTCAATTCCGACATATGTGGCGAACAAGAATAATCCGTCTTTGGTTAAGTATAAGCATCCTATGCTTGAGCATATACTTGATGTAACCTATGGCTGTATAGTGTATCAGGAACAAGTAATGCAGATTGTTCGTGAGCTTGGCGGATATTCGCTCGGACGTGCGGACTTGGTTCGGCGTGCAATGTCAAAGAAAAAGGCCGACGTAATGAAACAAGAGCGGCAGAATTTTATCTATGGCGTGGACGAGGACGGAACACACGTTGACGGAGCGGTGGCACGCGGTGTTGATGAAAAGACCGCCGCGGCGATTTTCGATGAGATGATGGACTTTGCTTCATACGCATTTAACAAGTCGCACGCCGCGGCGTATGCTGTTGTGGCATATCAGACGGCGTGGCTTAAATGCCACTATCCCGTGGAGTTCTTTGCGGCTCTTTTGACCTCGTTTATCGATAATAACAGCAAGGTGACAAAGTATATAGAGGTGGTAAAGCGGCTTGGAATAACGATGCTTCCGCCGTCCATCAATAAGAGCAGCAGAACCTTCTCGGTCGATGACGGAAAAATCAGATTCGGACTTGCCGCGGTCAAGAATGTCGGCGGCTCGGTTGTTGACGAGATAACTGACGAACGCAGGACTAACGGAAGATTCACCGGTTTTACGGATTTCTGTGAGCGAATGGTAGGAAGAAAACTCAATAAGCGCGTTGTGGAGGGTCTTATAAAATGCGGCGCATTTGATGAATTCGGCCTAAAACGGTCGGTCTTAATGTATGAGTATGAGCGCGTTATAGACAGTGCACTTGAAAAGGCAAAGAATGTTATGCCGGGTCAGATTGATATGTTCGGCACTCTTACTGAAATGACTTCCGTCGGTGACAATTTTGACGATAGAGAGGAGTATTCGGAAAAAGAACTTCTTGATATGGAAAAAGAGAGTATAGGAATGTACGTCTCGGGGCATCCGCTTGACAGCGTCAAGGCGGCGGTAGAAAAGAATTCAACCGCAAGGATTATCGATATAATCGAGAATGAAGAACATCAGTTTAACATAGGTTCACAGGTCACTCTTTCGGGAATTGTCACAAAGACACGTGACCAGCTGACGAAAAAAGGCGAGATAATGCGCTATGCCGAGCTTGAGGATTTAAGCGGAAGTATAGAGGTTATAATCTTTCCGAAGCTCTTGCGATGCTTTGACTATCTTCTTAAAGAGGGCGGATTTGTCACAATCAGCGGAAACCTCGATTTGAATGATGACACACCGCCGAAGCTTCGGCTTGAAAGCGTCCGCCCTTTGGATACTGCATCGGGAAAGAGTGCAAGGCTTTATCTCAGGATTGCATCTAAATCGGGCAATGATATGAGGGCGGTTAAAGATATTTTGAGCGGTGCAGGAGGAAGTATCGGCGTTGTAATAAAATTCAGCGACAGCGGCGAGGTGGTAAAAGCGCCGATGTCAATGATGATTAACAGGAACGACGGCAGGTACGAGAGGCTTCTTGGCTTGCTTGGAAGTGAAAATGTAAAGTTGGTGGAAAAATGAGAGAGAGACTGTCTGAGAATAAGATAAGACGGCTTTTGGGTGAAGATTCCGAGAGATTTAATTTGAGTGTGGCTGAGGTGACGGGGTCAACCAATACAGACATCAAAAATGCCGCACGTGCCGGCGCGCCGAATAACACGGTTCGGGTTGCTGACTGTCAGACAGAAGGCCGCGGCAGAATGGGAAGAGAATTCTATTCGCCGGCGGACAGCGGTATCTATCTCAGCTATTTGTATAAAGGCGGGTTTGAAACGGATACAATCCTCAGAATGACAACCGCCGCTTCGGTTGTGGCGTGCCGTGCAATAGAGAGGGTGACCGGAACCGAGCCGAAAATAAAATGGGTAAATGACTTGTATTTAAACGGAAGGAAGATAAGCGGAATCCTTGCTGAGTCGATAACCGACCCGAAAAGCGGAAGAATATGCGGCGTGGTTGTAGGTATCGGTGTGAACTGTACAAACGATAGCTTTCCTATGAGTATTTCAGAGGTGGCGGGGGCAATTTCGCAGGGCGGCAGAGTGCCGCGAAATGAGCTTGCTGCCGAGATGATAAAAGAATTTGAAAATGTAAAAAAAATTGCGGCGGACGGAAGCTATATTGATGAGTATAAGAGGCGTTCAATGGTCATCGGAAGAGAAATTCGCATTATCGGCACGAAAACCGAGGATGCTTCAGCAATCGACATAGATAAAAACGGCGGTCTTGTCGTAAAATATAATGATGGCAGAATAAAAACCTTGTCGTCGGGAGAAATAAGTATAAGAATTAAATAATAAATATATTTTAAGGAGTGGTAAGTATGAGAGGAAATTATTTTGGTTATTCAAAATGCTGCGCAAAAAGGGAAGGCGGTATTTGGAAAATGGTTTCGGCTGTTTTATTCGTGATAGCCGCTATGTCTGCGATAAGCGCGGCTTTGCTTAAGGTCAAAAACTGTAAGTATCGTGATAAGATTATCGAGATGAGTAAGAACTTTCCGAATACGCCCGAACAGGAGGCAGAGCTTGAAGAAATCCGAAAGAGAGAATGGAGCCGTGCTCATGCGCCTTCAAACCAACAGACAACAGAGGAACGAATGGCAGAGAACAGAGTGATGGAAGAAGCATAAAAGAAAAGAAGAAGGCTGTCCCACAGATGAGACAGCCTTCTTCGATAAGTAAAGATATTTTAGAGGATTGAGAGAATAACCTCTCGGATATATACAAAATCCACGAAATACAATATGTTGTGTTATATGTAGATTATTTGTACAAATATAGTATAATACTATATTTAATAAATGTCAACAGATTTTTATAAATTTTTTTGAAATAATGTGAGGGAGACATACATATGAAAATCATTGCAAGGGCGTATACTGACTTTCCGGAAAAGTTCGGGGTTCCGAGGCAAAGCGGACTTTCAGAGAAGCTATACGGGAAAATTGTGTTTGAACCTGAATTCAGAAATCCTGAGGCACTCCGCGGAATTGATGGGTTTTCTCATTTATGGCTAATCTGGGAATTTTCACAGCTGCCCGAAAGCCGACGGGAGTGGTCGCCGACGGTCAGACCGCCGCGTCTCGGCGGAAACAAACGTGTAGGAGTATTCGCGACTCGGTCGCCGTTTCGTCCGAATCCTATCGGACTTTCAAGCGTTAAGCTTGAAACGGTTCGGGATGAGGACGGTCTCGGAACGGTTTTGTATGTATCAGGGATAGACTTGGTCGATAAAACGCCTATATATGATATAAAACCGTATCTTCCTTATGTCGACTGTCACACTGATGCGACAGACGGCTTTGCGGCGGATACGGTTGATTATTCGGTTGATGTTGTGATTAGTGATGAGTTTAAGAATATGCTGCCCTCCGAGAAACTTGAGGCGCTTATATCGGTTCTCAGACAGGACCCGCGTCCTTCATATCAGAATGACCCAAGACGTGTATACGGAATGAAATTTTCGGGCTATGAAGTCAGGTTCTATGTGGATGACGGAACGCTTTATGTAAAGGAAATCACTCCCACGGAGTGATTTTATCACCGTCCACAAGATAGGCGTTGTCGGCGATGAGTGCGAGCGGCTCATCCGACCTCGAATCGGAATAGAAATTTTCTATTTCTCCGCCGTATTCCTTATAGAAGCGGCGGACCTTCTCCGCCCCAAAGCAGTTGATTCCACTGTAAAAGCCGGTATTTTTATCGACAACGGAAGCGATAAGATTTCGGATATTAAGCCGTCTGCATATGGGTTTAAGCAGAAATTCGGGCGAAGCCGAGATAATCACATCATCATCGCGATGCTGATTTTTGTACCAGTCCTTAATATTTCCCATATGTTCATCCCAAAAAAGCTCGGTTTCCCTGTCTATATCATCTATCTTTTGAAGAAACGAGTACATTCTTTCTTTGAAGTGCGTCTTTGAGCCGTTTTTTGTGATATATGCGAGGTAGGGAAGTCCGCAGGAGAACAGAGAAAGCACAAGAGAAGGCTTGCGCTTGACGCTCCATAAAATAAAATCCGCGGTGCTGTCACCCCTGTATATTGTATTATCAAAATCATATACGTTCATATGTTTTGACCTCTTTTCTTTTATATTTTTAAAAACTAAACGGCGGCTTGCTTTCACAAGTCGCCGTATGGAGCAGGTAACGGGAGTCGAACCCGCTTATGCAGCTTGGGAAGCTGCCGTTCTACCGGTGAACTATACCTGCGTACTATCTTATGATAGCACAGCGCGCCCGCGAATGCAAGCGAAAATTGGTGTTGATTTAGGACATGCTGTATAGTATAATACATTTATATACCATCTGCAAAGAAACCAAACGCTATGGGAGGACGGAGAAATGGCAGCACAGAAGGAAGACCGCAGAATCCGCAGAACCAAACGGCTGCTGCGTCAGGCGCTGGCGGAAATCATGAACGAGAAAGACTTCAAGGACATCACGGTAAAGGAAATCACAGACCGTGCAGACCTGAACCGCGGCACGTTCTATTTCCACTACACCGATACCTATGACCTGCGCAACCAGATTGAAGACGAGCTGGTTGAGGAGCTCAAGGAGGCGATTGCGGAATTTCAGCCGGAGCAGGCGGAGTTTTCGCTGCGCCCAATGCTCAAAAAGGTGTTTGACTACGTACTGAGCCAGAAGTTTTTGTTCCGCACGTTTTTCCGCAGCAGCTCCAA
>ERZ780226.2588-NODE-2588-length-12183-cov-4.599687_pt1 | contig 12183 bp, 6 predicted proteins | sample MGYA00511165_ERZ780226 | MGnify/ENA primary metagenome ERZ780226 (study PRJEB29588, sample SAMEA2152373) | human gut metagenome | biome: human gut; feature: human-associated habitat; material: faeces | place: Denmark | collected 2008/2010 ...
TGCCGGTGGACGGATTGCTCTTTCACTTCCCCTGCAACTACGGCTTTCCGCTCATTTTCAGAATAGTTTTCCGCCGAAGTCATCATCATTTTCCGATGCAAAATTTTATATATGAATATTATATGGTATACATATATGATTCTTGCAGAAATTCAAGAACTTTGGTACCTATTTTCTACCCAGTTATGCCAAGATATGAATATTGTCACATTTTATTTCTTTTAGTTTATCGTATTGCAATCACAACAAAAAATTATCATGTTCACAAAACGATAAACTTTATTAAGAAGATAAGGCTATATTCACTTTTGAAAATGATTCTTCTTCATCTTTATAAGAGATAATGTATAGACAATAGAGTTAATTATCTTTTTTGACATTTTTTCAAGTCTCGTATAATTGTACTTCCCATAACTTCTCCATAAATTTGTGTTGTAGCAAGGTTTTTATGCCCTAATAATTTTTGCACGGTTGTTATATTAGCACCTTTATATATCAATAAAGTAGCATTAGTATGCCTTGCAGAATGGAATGAAAAGTGTTTGCTTATTTTTGCCAATTTGCCAATTCGTATCAGCTCTTTATTTACACTTGAGTTATTTTTAATTGAAAAAAATGAGCTCCATTTTCCCTGGTATTTTTGTAATAAAGTTAAAGCCTTGCCTTCAAACAGCAAGTTTAAAGGCAATTTCACTTCTGTACCTGTTTTGACAGAGTCAAAGATTAGCCATAATTTTCCATCCATTTTTACGATATTTTTCTCATTCAAATTCACAAAATCAGAATACCGCAATCCCGTATAGCAGCAAAATAAAAATGCATCAAGAGTATGTTCCAGACAACTATTTCTTCCTGTCAAAGACACTTCTTCCAATTTTTTCATTTCTTCCGGTAATAAAAAAACATGTTTTCCTTCCTTCATTTTAATTTTATATCTTCTGAAGGCATAGTTATTGGGATCAATGTATCCTTTATTAATTGCAGCATTAACAAAAGATTTCAAATGCTTCATGTGTTTAGCTACTGTATTTGTTTGATAGTCGGAATCATAAAGAAATTTTTCAAAATCTGTAACGAAATTATAGGTTAAGTCTTCAAACTCAATTGTCGGTTTGAACGATTGTAAAAGGGATATTGTTGTTAAATGGTTGCGCTTAGTGCTATCTTTTAGCTGAGAAGACATTATTTCTTTACGCGCAAACCCTAAGAATGAAGCATCTGTATTCGATTTGAACTCTTCTTTTATGAGGCTTAAGGTTATTGTCTTTCCTTGCCTCCACAAACTTAATTCTTTCTTTTCTAATTCTATAATAAATTCATTAAGCATGCCATTCAGCGCATCTTGGTTAGGATGATCTTTGATGATTTTCCTTTTTACATCCCATTGTTCTGGCCGTAAATAAACATGTGTGGAAAAATACACTTTCTTTTTATTCAAGTAGGCTTCAACTTGGACCAAAGCGGTCCCTCTGTCATTTAAACTTTTTTTTCGATTGTAAACGAAACGATAACTGATTTTCCTCATAATTTAATTCTTTAATTGAAATTCTATAATAAGACGCAATAAAGAAAAGTAGAAAAGCATTATCCTACTATTTTGTTCTCATCTTTATATTTATTAGACGATTCGTTAACATTTATAGGTTAATGTATGTTTACCTGATCAGTTATAAATTGAAAGTTTCTCTTTTTAACGACTTAAAAAAAAGAATAAATATGAGGTTTATTTTCGTCTTTTGTGAGTTTTAAATGCCTAAAAGCATAAAAATATAGCAGTTTAGTATGTTTTTTACAATAATTTGTTTGATATTACAATTTTATTCATACCTTTGTCATTTGTTAGAGTGAATGAATTTATATTAATGTAAAGTTAAACTTTAAGAGAGAATTTTATGAAAAGAAAATTAATGCTGTTATTGACCTGCCTTTTTGTAGGTATAGGTTTGGTAACCGCTCAGATCACGAAGGTAACAGGTACTGTTATTTCGGAGGAGGACGGATTACCCGTAGTTGGCGCCTCTATTTTAGTAAAAGGTACTACTGTAGGTACAGTTACTGACATGGATGGTAAATTTACATTATCAAATGTTCCAAGTTCCGCAAAGACTTTGGTGGTTTCCTTTATCGGAATGGCTACACAAGAAGTGCCAGTTAAAGCAAACTTGAATATTGTATTGAAGTCTGATACAGAACAGCTTGAAGAGGTAATGGTGGTGGCTTATGGTACAGCGAAAAAATCTGCATTTACAGGTTCGGCTGCTACTATAAAAAATGAAAAAATAGCGACGAGACAAACTTCAAATGTGACAAATGCTTTGGCGGGTCAAGTAGCCGGAGTACAAACTACAAGTAATAATGGTCAGCCGGGTAAAGATGCTGAGGTGCGTATTCGTGGTATTGGATCTATATCGGCTAGTAACAAGCCTTTGTATGTAGTAGATGGAGTTCCGTATGATGGTGAAATTTCTGCTATCAGTACTTCTGATATAGAATCAATGACAGTGTTGAAAGATGCTGCTTCTAACGCTCTGTATGGTGCACGTGGTGCCAATGGTGTAATCTTGATTACTACCAAGCGTGGTAAGAGTGGGGAAGCCCGTGTTACTTTTGACGCTAAATGGGGTGTAAATAAACGTGGAGTACCTAATTATGAAACAATTACGGATCCGGCTACATTCTATGAATTAAACTATTCTTCTATTTATAATGCCGATTTGAAAGGATATGCGGCAGCCGGAGATTTGGCTAAAGCTAATGCGTACGCTAATCAAGAGATGCTTTCTTCTAAATATTTGGGATATCAAGTGTATTCCATTCCTCAAGGACAGCAACTGATCGGTATGAATGGCAAATTGAATCCTAATGCGACATTAGGTTATTCTGATGGTACATATTATTATACTCCGGATAATTGGTCGGATGAAATTTTTGAAAATAACCTGCGTCAAGAGTATAATTTAAGTATCAGCGGTGCGACTGAAAAAATGAATTATTATATGTCGGCCGGCTATTTGGATGATAAGGGAATTGTTCCTAACTCTGGTTTCCAACGTTATTCTGCACGTTTGAAAGCTGACTATCAAGTGAAGCCTTGGCTGAAGATGGGAGGAAATGTATCATTTACTCATTATGATAGCCGTGAACAGGATACTGAGGGTGGTACATCAAATGCAAACATCTTTTATGCATCAAATATTATGGGAGCCATTTATCCTATGTATGTTCGTGATGCACAGGGCAATATTATGGTAGATAATCGAGGTTTCCTTCGTTATGATTATGGAAAGCAAGGACAAGATTCGAATGGTAGCCGTAATACTATTCCTAATGCAAATCCGTTGGCAAGTTATATGCTGGATAAAATGAAATATTCGGGTGATGTGGTTAGTGGAAAATGGTCTGCTGATATTGATATTTGGAATGGAATCAAGGCAAAAGTGAATATAGGTGTTGATGTAAATAATGTGCGTTCTACAAATATGGTTAACCCCTTCTACGGACAGTATTCTGAAACTAGCGGAGTCGGAGGTTTGATCAGTGTAGCTAGTGAGCGTACATTTAGTGTAAATCAGCAGTATTTGTTGACATACAACAAAACATTTAATGATGTTCATAATGTGGATATTTTGGCCGGACATGAAAGTTATGACTATAAATATCAATATTTGTACGGACAACGTGAGAAATTATATGATCCAAATGTTCCTGAATTAGGCAATGGTATTATGAACCAGAGCAATAATTCATATTCTCGTAATTATGCAACAGAAGGATGGCTGTTCCGTGCGCAATATGACTATGATGGACGGTATTTTGTTTCAGCTTCTTTCCGTCGTGATGCTTCTTCTTGTTTTCACCCGGATAATCGTTGGGGTAACTTCTGGTCTGTAGGAGCAGGATGGTTGTTAAGCAAAGAGAAATTCTTGGAAAACCAGTCTTGGATTGATATGTTGAAATTTAAAATCAGCTATGGTTTGCAAGGTAATGATAACTTGATGTTCCAAGGTGGTTTGTACCGTAACTACTATCCGTATCAAGACCAGTATACATTGGCAAACAGTAATGGTGATTTTTCAACTTCTCTATATTATAAAGGTAATAAGGAAATTACTTGGGAAACTTCACACAGCTTTAATACTGGATTTGATTTTGCTTTTTGGGGTGGTAAGTTAGGTGGTTCTGTTGAGTACTTCTCACGTAAAACAACCGATATGCTTTATTTCAAACCGGTAGCAGCTTCAATGGGTTATTCCCGTTTCCCCGAGAATGTGGGTTCAATGGTAAACCGTGGGGTTGAATTGGATTTGTATTCCAATATAATTGAAAACAAGAACCTTTCCTGGAATGTAAATTTTAATCTTACACATTTCAAGAATAAAGTCTTGGAATTATCTCCTGAGCTGAATGGGCAATTGATTGACGGTGCCCGGATTTATCGTGAAGATGAGTCTATGTACCAGCTTTATTTACCTAAATATGTAGGTGTGGATTCTGAAACAGGAGAGAGCCTGTGGGCGCTGGTGACTCCGGATGAGAATGGTAATACAGTTACGAAATCTTATTCTGTCGCTTCTGAAAACAGATTCGCATCAGGTGACATTTTACCTAAAGTTTATGGTGGTTTTGGAACAAGTGTCACAGCCTATGGCTTTGATCTCTCTGTTTCGTTTGCATATCAGCTTGGTGGACGTATTCTGGACTATACTTATCAAGGATTAATGGATGTGGCAGCCACGGGTAGTGCTTTGCATAAAGATATGTTAAAAGCATGGACTCCTGAAAATAAAAATACGGATGTTCCTCGTATGAATATTAATGACCAATATACGAACAGATTAACAGATCGTTTCTTGACTAGTTCGGATTATTTAAGCTTGCAGAATATTACATTGGGTTATACTTTGCCGAAGAGTCTGACACGTAAAATGCAGATTGACGGTGTCCGTGTATTCTTTGTTGCAGATAATGTGGCTTTGCTGACAGCTCGCAAAGGGTTGGACCCACGTCAAGGTTATGTGGCTGCTGACAATGTATATTCACCTATCCGCACAATTTCCGGAGGTATATCTTTAAATTTCTAATTTAGCAACCCATTTTTAAGAATATGAAATTGTCAAATAAATATATAGCATTTGCAGGTGTCGCTTTATTAATGGCATCTTGCGATTTGGATAAATTCCCTGAAGGAGATTACATATCTGAAGAACAGAAAGAAGATATAATCAATGGCAGACCCAATTTGATAACTGCTGAAGTGAACGCCATGGCAGCCAAATTAAATACTTTTGGTACGATTTCAGATGATGCCACTACTTATCATAATGACTATGGAATTCCTGCCGTGTTTATGATACTGGAATCAGGAGGACAGGACTTGGTTGCATTGGTTAATGGATATAACTGGTTTAGAACATCTCAAAATTATAGCGACAGGGTATACGATAGTTCAAGCGATGAATTGATTTGGAAAACGTTCTATAATCACTTGAAAGCTGCAAACAATGTGCTGAAATTGATAGCGGCAGATACGGAAGATTCTTCTTTGAAGGTTTATCGTGGCCAAGCTTTAGCTGCTCGTGCTTATGACTATCTGAACTTGGTTCAAATTTATCAGTTTACTTATGCAGGTCATGAAAATAGTCTGGCAGTACCTATTGTTACAGAAACAATGACTGATGAAGATATGCAGAATAATCCGCGTGCAACTGTACAGCAGGTGTATGACCAAATTATGAGTGACCTGAATACGGCTGCTGATTTATTGGCCGGGTATGATAATGGCTCAAACAAAGATCAGATTGATGAGACGGTAGTTTACGGATTGCGTGCTCGTGCTAATCTGTTAATGCAAAAATGGGCGGATGCAGCTAAAGATGCAGAACGTGCCATTGCTGGCGGTACACCTCAGACTTTAGCTCAGGTGTCTACTCCTACCTTTAATTCGGCATCGGCAAGTTCATGGTTATGGGGAGTGATGATTACGCCTGATAATGATGTTGTCCAGACAGGTATTATCAACTGGCCTTCGCACTTGTGCTCTTTTACCGGGAACGGTTATACTTCAGGAGTGCCTGATGGATATAGAAAGGTGAATTCTGCATTATATGATTTAATACCCGAAACAGATATCCGTAAACAATGGTTCTTGTCTCCGGATAATAAATCTTCATTGATTGATAATGAGCAGATTGAGGGTACTTCCATCGTTGAATATTTTGGTTTGACTCCGTATGTAAATACAAAGTTCGGAGCTTATCAAAGTATATTTGGTAACACAACCAATGCGTCAGACTGGCCTTTGATGCGTGTTGAAGAAATGTATCTGATAAAGGCTGAGGCAGAAGCCATGGGTGGTAATCTGAGTGGCGGAAAGAGTACATTGGAAAATTTTGTACGGACATATCGGGATCCTTCTTTTACAAGTAAAGCTAATTCAGCACAGGATTTTCAGGATGAGGTTTGGTTGCAGCGTCGTATGGAACTTTGGGGAGAAGGTTTCTCACTGTTCGATATCCTACGCTTGAAAAAGCCGGTGGTTCGTAAGAATACGAATTATGACCCGTCTGTACAATATAATTCAGCAGCAGAAGCGCAGATCCTGATCTATCGGATTCCGCAATGTGAAATGGAAACCAATTCCGGAATCAGTGACACTGATAACAATCCGGCTGCTCCACAACCACAACTATAGGGAATAACTGTAATAAAAAAGAGGATGACGTTCAACGTTCATCCTCTTTTTTTGTTATATTTGTCGCGAACTTATTTAGATTGATAGATAAATGAAAGAATTTGTAATTTCTGAAGCACAGGTTGAAACTGCCATCTTAGTTGGTTTGATTACTCAGACACAAGATGAGCGTAAGACCAAGGAGTATTTGGATGAGTTGGAGTTCTTGGCCGAAACGGCCGGAGCAACAGTGGTGAAAAGGTTTACTCAGAAACTGCCTGCTGCCAATTCCGTGACTTATGTCGGTAAAGGAAAGCTGGAAGAAATCAAGGAATATATTCATCAGGAAGAGGAAAATGAGCGTGAAGTCGGAATGGTGATTTTTGATGATGAACTTTCTGCCAAGCAGATACGTAATATAGAAGCTGAACTGAAAGTGAAGATTTTGGACCGTACTTCGCTGATTCTGGATATTTTTGCCATGCGGGCTCAAACTGCAAATGCTAAAACACAAGTGGAGTTGGCCCAATATAAGTATATGCTGCCTCGTCTGCAACGTTTGTGGACTCACTTGGAGCGTCAGGGAGGTGGATCCGGTGCCGGTGGAGGTAAAGGCTCTGTGGGATTACGTGGGCCGGGTGAAACTCAGTTGGAAATGGACCGTCGTATCATTTTGAATCGTATGTCATTGTTGAAAGAACGGTTGGCTGAAATTGATAAACAGAAGTCCACTCAACGTAAAAACCGCGGGCGTATGATACGTGTAGCTTTGGTAGGGTATACCAATGTGGGAAAATCTACTTTAATGAATTTGCTTTCAAAAAGCGAGGTCTTTGCTGAAAATAAACTTTTTGCAACATTGGACACCACAGTACGCAAAGTGATTATTGAGAATCTGCCATTTCTGCTTACAGATACCGTAGGATTTATCCGTAAATTACCAACGGATTTGGTTGATTCCTTTAAATCAACCTTGGACGAAGTGCGTGAAGCTGATCTGCTGATTCATGTGGTGGATATTTCTCATCCGGATTTTGAGGAACAAATTTCTGTGGTTGATAAAACGATTGCTGATTTGGAGGCAGGTGGAAAGCCTACCATGATTGTTTTTAACAAGATAGATGCTTATACCTATATAGAGAAAGCAGAGGATGATTTGACTCCTAAAACCAGGGAGAATATTACATTGGAAGAACTGATGAAGACATGGATGGCAAAATTGAATGATAATTGTATCTTCATTTCTGCCAGAGAGAAAATAAATATGGATGAATTGAAGACTATTATATATAATAAGGTGCGCGAGCTACACGTACAGAAGTATCCTTATAACGATTTTCTTTATCAAACCTATGATGAAGAATAAATACATATAGAAGATGAAAACTTATCGTTCACTTACACAAGAAGAAATACAACAATTAAAAGAGAGATCATGCACTGCGGTTGATTGGGATGAAATTGAAGTAGTAGAGAACTTTAAGACGGACTATATTTATCATACCCGTTTTTCCGGAAAGGTCAGATTGGGGGTCTTTGAAGATGAGTTTACGTTGGCAGGTGGCATGCGTAAACATTCCGGATTGTATCATGCGACTTTGCATAATGTAACGGTGGGCGATAATTGTTGTATTGAGAATATAAAGAACTATATAGCCAACTATATCATTGGGGATTATGCATTTATAGAGAATGTAGATATCATTCTGGTAGATGGCCGGAGCAAGTTTGGGAATGGCGTTGAAGTAGCTGTATTGAATGAAACGGGTGGACGTGAAGTGCCTATTCATGATCGTCTGTCAGCGCATCAGGCCTATATTCTGGCATTGTACCGTCATCGTCCTGAATTGATTTGCCGGATGAAAGCCATTATTGACCGGTATGCTGAAGAGAATGCTTCGGATACAGGTACTATTGGCCACTATGTTACCATTGTTGATGCGGGATATATAAAGAATGTACGAATAGGTGATTATTGTAAGATAGAAGGGGCGGGACGATTGAAAAACGGTAGCTTGAACAGTAATGAGCAAGCGCCTATTCATATCGGCTATGGAGTGGTATGCGATGATTTTATTATATCAAGCGGCTCCAATGTGGAAGATGGAACTATGTTGACCCGTTGCTTTATCAGCCAGGCATGTCATTTGGGACATAACTATTCTGCATCCGATTCTTTGTTTTTCAGTAATTGTCAAGAAGAGAACGGTGAGGCATGTGCCATTTTTGCCGGACCCTTTACGGTGACTCATCATAAGTCTACTTTGCTGATTGCCGGAATGTTCTCTTTTATGAATGCGGGTTCCGGCTCTAATCAAAGCAACCATATGTATAAGTTAGGTCCGATTCATCAGGGAGCTATGGAGCGTGGGGCGAAGACTACTTCCGATTCTTATATTTTATGGCCCGCACGTGTAGGTGCATTTTCTTTGGTTATGGGGCGTCATGTAAATCATGCCGATACTTCTAATCTGCCTTTTTCTTATCTGATAGAGCAGCAAAATACCACTTATTTGGTGCCGGGGGTAAATTTGCGGAGTGTAGGTACGATTCGAGATGCTCAAAAGTGGCCTAAACGTGACAAACGTAAAGATCCGAACCGTTTGGATCAAATTAATTATAACCTGTTGAGTCCTTATACTATTCAGAAAATGATGAAAGGGCGTAGTATTCTGAAAGAATTACGTAAAGTATCCGGAGAAACTTCAGAAACTTACTCTTACCAAAGTGCGAAAATTAAGAATTCTTCTTTAAATAATGGCATTCGTTTTTATGAAACGGCTATTCATAAATTTTTGGGTAATTCATTAATCAAGCGTTTGGAGGAGGTTCGTTTTAGCAGTGATGAGGAAATCCGTGCCCGGTTGATTCCTGATACAGAGATAGGGACAGGAGAATGGGTGGATATTTCCGGATTGATCGCTCCTAAAAGTGAAATAGAGAAGTTGATGGCAGATATAGAATCTGGAATCCTGACTAATGTGGATCAGATTCATGACCGTTTTGTTGAGATGCATCGTAATTATTATACATACGAGTGGACATGGGCGTACGAGAAGATGCTTGAGTTTTATAATCTGCGTTCCGATGAAATAACGGCAAAGGATGTTATTGCTATCGTGAAGAAGTGGCAGGAGGCTGTTGTCGGATTGGATAAAATGGTCTATGCCGATGCGAAAAAGGAATTTTCTTTGTCTGCTATGACGGGGTTCGGTGCAGATGGATCACGTGAAGAAATGGAGCAGGATTTTGAACAGGTGCGTGGGGTATTTGAAAGTAATCCGTTTGTGACGGCGGTATTGCAGCATATTGAAGCGAAAACAGCGTTAGGTAACGAGTTGATAGAACGGATTGCTTCTATATGATATTTTTGATGAGAGTATTCAAACTAAGATGAACATTCGGAAAAGTTACAGATGGTAGTTACATATAAAAAGAGCCGTATGAATGCTGGAGTAGTCATACGGCTCTTGCTATTGGATGACATTTGAGCTTGTTTGGATACTTCCTTTTTATTTTTTTACCACAGGTAGTATAACTCTGCTTGCAGCTCCTTGCTGATGATAAATTTTGATCTTTTGTTTCATCACAAAATCTTCTACCGTACAATGATAGGTATCAATAAATTTTTGTGGATTGCGGTCAATAATGGGGAACCAGGAACTTTGAATTTGAATCATCAGTCTGTGTCCCGGCAGGAATGTGTGTGCCACATCATACAGTGTGTAATTAACCGGAGTTATTTCTTCCGGTTTGAAAGGCAGGGGATTGTCGAATCCCTTACGGAAGCGTCCTCTGAACAATTCGCCACGAATCATCAGCTGGTACCCACTCATTGGGTAGTCACTCTTTAAATAACTGCGTGCAGTTTTGGAATATTCAAATTTTTCAGGATATACATCAATTACTTTCACCATAAAATCAGCGTCAGTACTACTGATGGCAGTCATTAATTCCACTTCTATAGGACCGGCCAATGTTAATGTATCACATAGTGGCTCCGTCATGAAAGTAATGACATCGGGACGTGAAGTAGCAAAGCGTTGGTCATCTACCATGAATTCTTTTGTCCGGTAAGTGGTAGGGTTTGCCGTATAGGGTACCGGACGTGACATATCTGAAATATATTCTGAATAAGACTCTTGTTCTGCCGGTGCTTGTGTGGATACTGATCCGTTCTTATGTATATAATAAGGTGTACCGGCAGTCTTTTGTACAGGCCATTCGTCGTATGTTTTCCATTCGTTTTCACCTGTATGGAATATATTTACTTTATGCTTGGGCTTTTCTCCCTTTCCTTCCAGGAAATATCGGAAAAAAGGATATTCTATTTTGTCCATGTAATAAGCCGAAGTGCTTTTACCGAAATACAGATTACCGAAACCTTGGAACCCGCGTACTGTCCATGCTCCATGCCACCAAGGACCGAATGTCAGATATAAATCTGTGTCCGGTGATTGCTCTTTGATGGCTTTATAAAGATTCCAGGCTCCGTAACAGTCTTCGGAGTCATACAGTCCACCTACCACCAATATGGCTGGCTTCAAGTTATAACAGGAGGTGCGTGCATCGCGCTCTTTCCAGAAATCATCGAAATCAGGATGGTTTTTGATATCATTCCACAATGTCTGTGTGGTATCACGTACCAGGTCGTCTACATTCTTAAAGGTACCGAGTGCCAGAAAATCTGTGTAAACATCATTCTTTACAATTTGGTTCATCACTCCTTTTCCCATGTGGCGTCCTTCCAGTCTGGGAAGGAAATTAGTGGTTTGCAGCAAGGTGAAGGCTCCGTTGTGATGACGGTCATCTCCACGGAACCAGTCAGTAACGGGAGCTTGCGGAGAAACAGCTTTCAAAGCCGGATGATTGGAGGAGGCTGTCATAGTGGCATAGAAACCATCATAACTGATTCCCCATGTTCCTACATTTCCGTTATTATATGTGTTGTGAATCAACCATTCTATGGTATCGTATGTGTCCGTAGCTTCGTCTATATTCTTTTTATCTTTCTTACCCTTTTTGTTTTTGTTGAGAGGGCGTACTTGGATAAATATTCCTTCACTCTTATGTCGTCCACGTACATCTTGGAAGACGATAATATATCGGTGCTCTATATAGTTTTTCAGATTAGTTCTGAAATGACGGTCAAATCCTTCTCCGTATGGGGAACAAGAGTAAGGGCTGCGGTGCATCAGGATAGGATGCTGCCTGCTGTTGTCTTTCGGTTCGTAGACAGCGGTGTAAAGCTTGATTCCGTCACGCATGGGAATCATGACTTCCCGTTTCGTGTAGATTTCCTTCAGTTTGAGTTCGATACTGTCCGGTTGGTTTTTTGCTTGGGTTTGTGTCCATCCTCGAGGGATGAGAAAGCATAACAGTAATGAAGTAATAAATAAGAATTTGCCTAATCTTTTCATGTATAATGTGATGTTATTTTAATGAGTTGGCAAAGGTAAGTACATTCCTTGAAAGTTTTCACGCTAATTAAGGAAAAATTTCGATAATAGTTA
>ERZ780226.2591-NODE-2591-length-12173-cov-6.074847_pt1 | contig 12173 bp, 9 predicted proteins | sample MGYA00511165_ERZ780226 | MGnify/ENA primary metagenome ERZ780226 (study PRJEB29588, sample SAMEA2152373) | human gut metagenome | biome: human gut; feature: human-associated habitat; material: faeces | place: Denmark | collected 2008/2010 ...
TTAGAGCGCGCCCATGGCGCGCAAACAAAGAAAGGCTTCCGTCCTGTAATAGGACGAAAGCCTGAACTTCTCTCGTTAAACCACCTGTTACATCATACTTAGGCCTGATTTCTGACCTGCATATGGTATCCTTTAACGCCGGACACGCGTCAGTCCTTACTCTCTCTTTCTGCAGAAACCTCTTTTCTGCATCTGTTTCAGGAACTGCTGCTCTGGAGTGATCTTCAAAAATCTCTTACTTGCACCGGACTCCCACCATCTCCGGCTCGCTGTAACGTTCGGATAAATCCTACTGTCTCCGTCATCGCTTTACCTGTGAACTTCTACACACGGCTTATTATAAAGAGATTCTTGGCTCTAGTCAAGGTTTATTATGATAAAAAAAGTGCGAAAAAACGTTGTTTTCAGCGTTCTTTCGCAAATTTCTGTTTTCTTATCTGCGGCGTTTCTTCTTTCTTTTCACATTACCACTCTTTGCATTTCTTCTTTTTCCTTTTTTTCTTCTGCGACGTCTTATCTGCTTCCGGTAATTCGCAAGTACAACAATGATAATCAATAAAATCACAACTGCAATTACAACTCCGATCACAATTTTCATAAACTTTGAAATCCCGGTTACGACAGTTGAAGTTGTCTTATCTTTCTTTTTTCCCAAAACAGCTGCACTGCTTTCCTCTGTTTTTTCTATCGCAGCTTTCACACTGCCTACTTCCTGCCCTTTATAAGTAAATGTTACTGTTCCGGATCCATCCTTGTTGCTGTCTTCCTTCACTTCTGCTTTCACATCAGAAAATTGTGCACTCTTCGGAAGTATGATATAAGCATCTTCATCTTCATAAGACTTCACACCTTCCGGAAGCTTCTGATCCTTCAAAGATATTTTTGAAAAATTACTGTAAGCATAATCAAACATGGCACGAGTATCTATATAAGCATCATTTCCAAAATCATAAAGTACAACCGCAACAAGCTGCATATCTCCGTTATCAGCCATTGTCACAAGCGTTGTTCTTGCCTGATCTGTGTAGCCGGTCTTACCGCCCTTGCAGTATTCATAGTAATTATCATTCTGTGGCCAGAGCATCTTGTGCTTCTGCTGAAAAGTACGTTCTTCATTCACCAGATTCGTTGCCGGAATCGTATGGCTTAACGATTGGGAAATTGTCCGGAACGCTTCCTTCTGATAAACTGCTGCACCAATTCTTGCCATATCATGCGCCGTTGTATAATGTTGTTCATCATGAAGTCCGTTCGCATTCATCCAGTGTGAACCTGTACATCCAAGTTTTTCTGACTCATCATTCATCGCCTGAATAAATGTGTCATAACCCCCACCCATCTTCTTGCCAACACTCTCAGCTACTGCATAAGAGACCTCATTTGCCGATGCCAGCAGAACGGCATAGAGCGCGTCTTCCATACTGATCTGCTCCCCCGGTGTCATGCCGATATGGGCATCGCCATATTCCAGAAAGGAGATACTGTCCTGGGAAAATTCTACCGTATCTGTAAGCTCTGCATTGTCCAGCGCAACCAATGTTGTCAGAAGTTTTGTAATACTCGCCGGATAATGCTTCTTTTCAATCTGCTTGCTATATAAAACCGCCCCACTATTCATATCCATAACGATTGCAGAATCCGCATAAGTTGCCGGTCCCTGTGGCCAGTTCTCCACACTGTTTGAATCCGGTGCGATCGCATAACAGTTCTGACGCTGTGTCTCCCTGTCTTCTCCCGCTGTCTGAGTTGAATCTGTTGTGGCTGCCGCTGTTTCTTCCTCAGCAAATGTCTGTACTGCCGGCATTAATATCATAGATGCCGCCAGAAAAAGAGACAGACAGCGCTTTCCGTATTTCTTAAAATTTATCATAAAGGAAATCCTCCGGTTGTTTGAATTCATAACGCAAAAATCCCCACAGACCTTTCATCTGTGGGGAATCTGTGACTATTGTTATTATAATTCTACTGAAAGTTTTTTTCAATAGTCCGGAGGCTATTTTCTTTCAACTATCGAATCTCTTCCATCATGATCTCTGCTCCCGCAGCCTCTACCGCAAGACTGTCTTTCTGTGGATAGAACCGTGTGGTGAATACATACTCTCCATTATTTACAAATACTTCCACAGAGGATTTATCCACAAGAATTTCAACACTTGAAATTTTATCTACATCAACATAACGCATTCCTCTTCCTGCAGATACAGAATTTTTATCCTGACTTGTGAAATGCATCTCAAATCTTCCATTTTTGTACTCAAGAATCAATTCTTCATCAATCACTGTCCTGAATTCATTGTTCTGAATGCCTGAGATATTCACATTATAGACTTTATATCCATCTTTTTTCAACATTCCGGCTGACTTATCCACAAGAGTTTTCCTCTTTTGCAATTCTCTGACCGGTCTCTGACAAACTTTGCCGTCTTCCACAAATACTTCTCTTGGGAAAGTGAAGCAGTGCTGCCATCCTTCTGCAATCGTCTGATTGGTATATTCTTCACAATCCGGCATTCCCATCCAGCTGATGTGAACCCTTCTTCCATCTTCAGTCTTAAAACTCTGCGGTGCATAGAAATCAAATCCGTAATCCCAAAGCATGTATTCTGAAAGTTTATAATCATCTAAAATATTTCCATCAACCATGAAATATCCTGACTGATAAACATTTCTGTCATCCCATACTCCGCCTTCAAGTCCCTGCACAGAAGCAGAAAGAATTTTTGTCCCATCTACCTCAAAGTAATCCGGGCATTCCCACATATAACCAAACGGTTTCTCTGATTCCACACGGCTTCTGAACTTCCAGTTAATCTTATCTTTTGACCCGAAGATCAATGCCTGTCCGACATCTTCTTTTGTACGTGCACCCTGAATCATGTAGTAAGTATCTCCGTCTTTCCACACCTTCGGATCGCGCACATGGCAAGTCAGATCTGACGGGTAATCCACATTTCTCATCAGTTCTTTTTTTGATCCAAATGTCTTTCCATCCTCACTGACAACAAGAACCGTATTTGACTCGCGTCCTGTGTTGATATAGTCAAAATCTCCGTCTTCCAGCTTTACATTGCCTGTATAGTAAACATACATTTTGTCATCTTCGATAAATGCTGATCCGGAGTATACACCATGACAGTCAAATGGCTGATCCGGATATAACTTTACTCCCTGGTATTCCCAGTCGATCATATCTTCGCTTGTATAGTGCCCCCACATCTTCACGCCGCCTTCGGCATTAAATGGAGAATACTGAAAAAATGCATGATAGATTCCATTCAACTGGCACAGTCCGTTCGGATCGTTGAGCCAGCCAACAGGAGGCATCAGATGCAGCTTTTCACGATAAGCTGTGCCTTCTTTCTGCTCTTTTTCTTTCATCATCTCTTCCGTCATATCTACCAGTTTAATCAGATCCCTTGTTAATGCATTCATGCTCTTGTCTCCCTTTTTCCATTTACAGCCGTTCTATTCTGCAAGAATTCTTCTTTGAATAAAACGGCTGTATCTTTTTAATCACTGTTCAATTTATTTCTCAATCTTCATTGCGAGATCAGCTGTTGTAACTGTTCCCGCTGCTGTCTTCTCTACTTTGCTGAAGTCATCTGCATTCGTCAGTATCATCATCGTAGTTGCCGGATGTCCTGCTGCTTTGATAGCATCCAGATCTGCTTCGATCAGCACATCGCCCTTACGAACCTTTGCTCCGTCTGCTACTTTCTTTACAAATCCTTTTCCATCCATGGAAACTGTATCAATTCCAATGTGGATCAGAAGCTCTGCTCCTGCTTCCGTTGCGATGCATACTGCATGCCCTGTATCGAAGATATTCATTACTTCACCGTCACATGGTGCTACAATCTTTCCATCTGTTGGCTCAACTGCAACAGTTGTTCCAAGCATCTCTGATGCAAATGTCTCATCTGCTACTTCTGCTGTCGCAACAACATTTCCGTTTACCGGGCTTGTAATTTCTTCTGCTGAAACATTTTCTGCTTCTACTACATTCTCTGTCTCTTCTGTTTTCTCAACTGTTGTCTCTGTTGCGGCTGTCTTAACTACCGGATCTTTATCTTTGTAAATCATGAAGGAGATCACAAATGCTACTCCTACTGAAATTGCCATCTCGATAATGTACTGAAGCGGCTGATTCAGGCAAAGCAGGATACCGAAGATACCTGTTACTCCAGTTCCTTTTGCTCCGAGATGTACAAGTGATGCATACAATGCTCCGCATCCTCCACCAATACATCCTGCGATAAATGGTTTGAAGAATCTTAAGTTTACACCAAAGATTGCCGGCTCTGTGATTCCCATAAATGCACTAAGTGATGACGGAAGTGCAAGGGATTTAATCTTCTGATCTTTTGACTTAACACCAACTGCCAATGCTGCTGCACCCTGTGCTACATTCGCTGCACTTGCAAGTGGAAGCCAGTAAGTTACTCCGTATTTTGCCAGCTGACCAATATCAATGGCTGTGTACATCTGATGAATACCTGTTACTACTGTCGGTGCATACAAACCTCCCATGATCAGACTTCCAAGTCCGAGCGGAAGTGTCAGCATCCACTGGATTGCTCCAAGGATCGCATTCTCACCCCATACGAAGATCGGTCCTACGATAGAAAGTGTAAGATATCCTGTCACGAATACGCTGACAAGTGGTGTTACAAACAGGTCAAGTGCTGCCGGAACTACCTTGTGCAGCTTCTTCTCTAATACAGAAAGGATCCATACTGCAATAATAACCGGGATTACATGTCCCTGGTATCCAACCATGTCGATGTGATACAGTCCGAAGAATACGCTCTGTGTCTGCTGTACACCTTCTGTTGCAACTGTATATGCATTCTGCAGTGACGGATGAATCATGATCATACCGATAACAGCTCCAAGATACTGGTTTGCACCAAATGCTTTCGCAGCTGAAAATGCAATCAGAATCTGCAGAAATGTATAAGCGATATTACTGAACAGATTCGCAAACACATAAATAGAACTGCTTGTATCAATTGCTAAAAATCCATTTGCATTCATGAAATCCAGCGCATTCATGATTCCCATCAGGAAACCACTTGCTACGATGGCCGGAATGATCGGTACAAAAATATCACCTAACAGCTTGATGGCCTTCATAAACCAGTTCTGCTTCTCTGTCGCTGCTTCCTTTGCCTCAGCTTTTGTGCTTGCTGTAATACCTGCGATCGCGATAAATTCATCAAACACCTTATTCACTGTTCCTGTTCCAAGAATAATCTGAAGCTGTCCAGATGCCTCAAATACTCCCTTTACTCCATCCACATTCTCTATTGCCTCTTTATCTGCCTTACTATTATCTGCGATAACAAGACGAAGACGCGTTGCGCAGTGCGCTGCGGATACAATATTCTTACTTCCACCTACATATCCCAGAATCTCCTGGGCTGTTTTCCTGTAATCCATGATTACTCTCCCTTCCTTCTATGTTTTATGTGTAATCGTTTTCATATCTTATGATTTTATATTAAATAAAAAAATGCCATTTGTAAAGATGGCATTTTTACTAATTCTGATTCTTCTGTTTTGTTTAACTTGCACTATACTCTTAGTTACGTTCATTCAAACCTATTCACGATCTGGAATCCCAGCTTCATATGCACCGGCACCGGATTTTTCTCTTCAATCTGTTCAAGTAAGAGCTCTGCCCCCTTGATTCCACTCGTTTTATACCCAAAATGAACCGTTGGAATACCGCCTGTCACAGCCCTTAACATCTGATTATCACCAAATCCTGTGACACAGATACCAGACTGTTCCAAAATGTGTAGCATCCTTGCACCAGAATTCTGAACCGACTCCGGAACCGCCTTTTTACTCTGTGCGATCAATGCCTCGATTGCTCCTGCTGCAATCGTATCTGTTGCGCATGATATGATATCGATTCCATTTTCTTCACTCAACAAATCCACTACTGCTTCATATCCGCCGCTCATTGTAAATTCTGATTCGCGTCTGTACCGATGATCATCGAAAGTAATCCCCGCTTCCTGAAGTCCCTTGCGGAACCCGTCTTCTCTGGCAGCACCTGCTGCCTTATCTTCACGAGTAACACCAATATATGCAATCTTGCAATCTTCAGGTCTTCCACCATTCCGCTTCAGTGCTTTCACCGCAACTTCTTGTCCCATTGCTCTTCCCGCACCAAAATCATCATGATAGATACAGCTTGCCATTTCTGTCTCCTGTCCCACAATCACAACCGGAACCTTTGATTCTTTTAAAAATCTCCGATGCTCGTCTGTAAGCACTGTACCGATCAGTACAATTCCATCTACCGGATAACTTTCAAAGATTCTCAGATAAGTCAGCTCATTCTTTGGCTGATTATCCGTGCTTGCAAGAAGCATCTGGTACCCTCTTGCCGAAAGAACCTGTTCAATTCCCGCTGTGATCCGGCTGATTGATTCTGAATTGATCTTCGGAGCCACCACACCAACCAGATGTGTACGTCCGGTTCTTAGGATTCTTGCCTGAGTAGACGGCTGATATCCCGTCTTCTCAATCACTTTACGGATCTGCTCCTTTTTCTGTTCACTCACATATCCGCCATTCAAATATCTTGATACTGCTGCGCTGGACACCCCGGCCATCTGCGCAATCTCTTTTATCGTCATTGTATACTGCCTGCCTTTATTTCCCTGATTTTCGAAATTATCCAGATCCATTTTCGCTCTTTTTCTAGCTTTGACCTGAACCTGAATGACATTCACATTTTAACATTCAACAGACAAATATGCAACGACGTTGCGCTACATCATTCTTTATCTACCTGTCCCTGTTACTGTTCACACGATGTGCGACCAGCAACGCATCTCGCCATTTTAAATCGCCTTTGGCGATGGGGCGAGATGCATTCAAGTCAAAACACGCATCCTCCGTGTCAATCAGCGGAGTGATTGACACGGGAGTGAACAGTAACCTGTCCCTATCATATAAAAATCCATAAAGTATTACTCTTCCATTCGTCTGATCGTTAGAACAAGTAGATAAGCCAATGATCCTATTCCACCCCTCTTTTCCTTTTTTCTCAGGAAGACGATACTGCACGGCATGTGCCTTTATATATTCCATCAGTTCTTCCAGATTCTCTTTCTTATAATCTTGTGGATTATAAATAACTTCATCATACGCATCCGTCTCCACACAGGCGAACCACTGGATTTTTTCTAACTGTTCATTCAAATATAGCGTACCTGTTTTGTGCGATTCAAAATACTCCTTTTCTTTATAATTCATCACATCCCCAAACATTGCGCCATTATCCATATGGTGACCATATAATAAACTGTAACTGTCAATAAATTTTCTGTCATTTCTGCTATCCAGAAAAATACTTCCTGAAAGAGCAAATTCTCCATAAATATCCTGATTGATATATTCCAGATTTGTTTCTCCCTGCACAACCGGATAATCAATCTTTGTTCCGTCTACCGTCAGCCAGGCACACACATCCGGATTGATTTTCTGAAGTTCCTGCAGGGACGGACTTTCATCCGTTTTCCCTGCAGGTTTATATTTCATCAATTCTCCACTGATAAACGCACGTCGGTTGATCTGGCAGGTGTCCCATAATGAATAGGCACCATAAAGAAGCATAAGAATAATAAAGAGCGCTGCCAGAATTTCCAATATCTTATTTCCCGCTTTTATAACTTTAAAAAACAGCTCTTCCCTCTGCTCCCCTGCCTCCTGACCTTCTGTCGTTTCGTTTATCATGCTCTTTTTCTACGAAAGAAAACTGATCCAAATACGCCTGCCGCACCCACAAGTAATACGTATGGTGTGTATTTCTTTGCAACGCCTGTTACTACAGCCGCATCTTTCTCATTCACATACTGAACTACTGTACCATCTTCTTTTGTAGTTCCTGTCTTTGTTCCAGTCGCAGTTGTTTCTCCATCAATCGTAGTAGTATATCCATCTTTATTCGCATCGGTCTCTGTTACCGTGTATTTATCAGATTCTGTCAACCCATAAATTGTAATTGAACCTGTATCAGAAATCTGATAAGAAGTTTCTGCTTCATTGCTTGTGATGTATTCTGTAAGTGCCTGTGCATTTGCATTTTTCTTCACTACAACTTTGTAGAGTTCTCCCTGTCCACCATTCACCGCAACCTTGAATTCGAAGGATTTATTTTTAACTCCCTGATTACCTGTGATCGTTTTTTTGATTGTCACATCATGCGTTGTATCATTTTCTGCACCATAATCATTGATAAATTCAAGATCACCTTTTTCACCATTATTTTCTGTAATTACATTTCCAACATAAAGTGCTCCATCTGCTCCGTTATATACAAAAAGATAAACATCTCTGCCTGCTGTATCATAATCGATTCCTTCATAAGAGCCTGCATCTTCAGTCACAACATAATGATAAACACCAGCATGTTCAAATACCTCTGCATTAATTTCCAATGTTGCATTCTTGCTGTAAGCCGCTGCCAGTGTATCTTCTCCTGATGGCTGGAATCCGATTGTCTGGGTGGCCGTGATTCCACCTGTCACACCGGCATATACTACATTATCTCTCCAATTTTCTGCTGCTTCACCATTCTCTACATGAAACGAAAATGAAGTGTTTGGCTGGTATGTATTTCCATCCGTTGTCACCGTTTTCTTCAGATTCAGCTGTGTGATCGGTTCATTTTCCTCGGCTGCCGCATTTACCACGCAAACTGACATCATCATCATGCTCGCCATTGCCATTGCTGAAATACGTCCTGCTGTTTTCTTATTCATAATCTCTACCTCACTTTTTACTTTGATTTCCGGGTTTCAGATATCTGACCGACGGAGCACCGTAATTACTCTGCCTTTTATCTCCTTGTCCTTCACAGCTCCAAAATATCGGCTGTCTTTTGCATTTCCCCGCTGATCTCCCAGAATAAAATATTCTCCGCTATTCAGCGTCAGTGGATAGACCGTGTCACTTTCGTATTGCGGTGTATCATAGAAAATATCATTTTCCACAATCTTACTTCCATTGATCTTTACCTTTTCGTCCTCTGTAATCTCTACTGTATCGCCGCCACCTGCGATCACTCTGCCCACATATTTCTCTCCTGCTTTCTGAATGACCACCACATCCCCGCTTTTCGGTTTTTCCAGTCGATAATAAAAAAGCAGATCTCCCGCACTGATGCGTGGCGACATGTCATTGTTTTTCATGGTTGTAATGCCAAACAACAGCCCGAACAAAACCCACAGAAACACCAGAAGAAATGCAAGACGAATCAGAAAAAGATGAATCTCTCCTTTTAATTTCATGAATCTTTTTCTTTCCTCTTTCTTCGAAGAAACAGAAAAACTGCTCCTCCTGTTATACCTGCTGTTTCCATCAGGATTGTAGGAAACATCCTGTTCTCTACTCCTGTCGGAACAACCATAAGCGGTTGATACTGATTCGTATAAGTTACTGTTGCCGTCTGCTCCTTCGTTACATCAATTCGTGCTGTCATCCCCTCTGCCTGACTTTCCTGTCCCACGAGATAAAAGGTATGCTCCAGCCTGTAGTTATTCTGTTCCTGAGCAATCTCCGTCACTGTATATTCCCCAGGTTCAACCGCCTGAAGAGATGCACTCCACTGACCATTTTGCGGAATCTGCACTTCTTCGATCACTTCTTCTCCCCGTTTTATCTGAAATGTAAAGGACTCGTCCGGAATCTGACTTGCTGCAATTCCTTCCACCTGCTTTGTGATTATCAGATTACCTGTTTTGGCCGGTGGGTTTGGGAGATCCTTTCCAAAAGAAATGTTATCGAGCAGGTTTCCATTTGACAGATTTCCATTTGCTGCCGCTACTGCCACAAAATAAAATCGAGTAACATATTGCCCTGCCGGAACTGTATAATCTCCATAGTGATAAGTCCATTTCCCAGTTTTATCTGACAATACCGCCTGCACATCAGGATTACTCTGATCAAATCCAGATCCTGCCGGATTCCAATCAGAACTCATTGATTTCGTATCACTGATGATAACCGCCATCGTGTCTGTTCCCCAGCGTCCGGCATGTTCCAATCCCCAGTGAAGAACTGTCCCTGGTTCTGTCAAAACATCCTGATAAAGAGCCCCTGGTTCCTCACAGTTTAATTCTGCGAACTGATTTCCCTGTGCCGCACTGCTGATGTTATAAACCGGTTTTGGATCATTAACCGTATTTCCATAATAACTTCGGCTTCCATCTGCAATCTCGATATAATAATCTCTCTGAGTTCCAGAGCCAAAATATGCACCTTTCGCTGTTGTTTTCCAATATAAATCATTCGTTCCATTTGCCACCTGGATAAAATGTGCATTCTTATAAGTCAGTGTTCCTGCATCAGATACTTTTGGCGTCTCAAAACTTCCATTCTGAAGCTTGTCATAATAATTCACCTTGTATTCGGAAGAATAAACTGTCACCGCCTCATTTACTGTCACTTTCACACGAAATGTCTTCTGTGCACCATCTCTTGCAACTTCATAGGATTGCTTTCTACTATCCACAGTCGCTGTATCCTCAATGTCTTTCCATTGACCATTTTCACTTACCTGCCACTGATAAGTAATCTGATCTGATTCTGTTGTTCCACTAACATCTGCTGTCAGAGAACCTTTTGTAAGAATCTCATCTTTAAGAGCAACTGAAATTTTCTCTGAATCGGTACTTTTCCCTTCCTCTGTTACTACTCCAGACTCAGGGGGAGATTCTTTTGCGTCTGGTTTCTGCATTTCTGATCGGGAAGTCTCTTCCGCATCTGTTTCTTCCGGGAGCACGGTACAATCTGTTCCCTCTGTGGTTTGTACAGCCTCAACTTGTACACCTTCTGCCAGTACCTGAACACCCATCAACGACAGCATCATCAGTACCGCCATCAGAAATGCAAGATGTCTTCTTAACTTTCTTCGCATCTTACCCTCTCCTGTCTTAAATTGAATTGTTACCTTTCAGAAAGTGCTGTTGATATATTTTATATCAGCCCTCCTGTCTAATATATGTATGTCTCTGGATTTCTGATTATGACTTGAAAAAGATAAAATTAGATTTCTTTAAGATTTTTTACATTTTTTAAAATTTTCTCTTGCAAAGACCATTTAAATATGATAATATATTTTTCGTCGATAAGACAAGGAAATATTCCTCCTTAGCTCAGTCGGTAGAGCATTCGGCTGTTAACCGAAGTGTCGTTGGTTCGAGTCCAACAGGGGGAGTTTAATCGGAGCATGAAGCCCGATTTGATAAGGCTCCATGGTCAAGCGGTTAAGACACCGCCCTTTCACGGCGGTAACAGGGGTTCAAATCCCCTTGGAGTCACTTCCTTTAAGGAAACAATTAAATTTGGTGCCATAGCCAAGTGGTAAGGCAAAGGTCTGCAACACCTCTATCCCCGGTTCAAATCCGGGTGGCACCTCTGGAACTTCAGATATAATTTATCTGAAGTTTTTTATTTGATTTAAATTTGAGATAGAATAAAAACACCGGTAAAATGTGTCTTTAATGAAAATAAAGCTAAATTTACAACAAATACGTCAATCGGTACAGCGACAGACGTGTGTAAAGTAGACGGAAACGGCAACGATCTTGAAATAGGGTTTAACAACAGATATTTATTAGACGCAATAAAGGCAGCACCTATTGATAATATAAAGCTTGAACTTAATAATGGAGTTTCTCCCTGTGTAATAGTGCCGGCAGAGGGAGAGGAAACTTTCCTATACATGGTATTGCCTGTTAGACTACGTTAAGGAGAAAATATGGAAGTTGTTAAAATAACGACGGATTATATTAAGCTGGAAGCATTAATGAAATTTTGTGCTATGGCAGGAACGGGCGGAGAAGCGAAGATGGCAATACAAAAAGGATTAGTTTTTGTTAATAATGAGGTATGTGTGCAACGTGGCAAGAAACTGAGAAGCGGAGATACCGTTGAATACGGCGGTACAAAAATGCAGATTAAATGAAATTAACAAAAATAGCGTTAAATAACTTTCGCAATTTCTCATTGGCAGAAACAACGTTGGAGAGCGGAGTTAATGTTTTTTTGGGAGATAATGCGCAGGGAAAAACAAATTTGATTGAAGCAATTTATCTTTTTACCGGAAGTAAAAGTTTTCGCGGGGTAAGGGATAAAGAACTTGTTGAATT